>SXGT01445858.1_pt1 | contig 18351 bp, 14 predicted proteins | sample 3176221 | NCBI WGS metagenome assembly SXGT01 (sample SAMN11356862, study PRJNA531348) | freshwater metagenome | isolation source: freshwater sample F1-120 | place: China: Fuxian Lake, Yuxi | collected 2017-12-25
GCACAGGCAACTCGGCCCAGGCGCTGACGGGCGCCAAAGCCAGCAGACTCCGAACCAACAGGCGGATGGCCGGTGGGTTGCTCAGTGCGGGGGGAAGGAAACGTGATGAAGTCATGGCGGCTCGAAAATGGACGGTGTACTACACACCGAGGCCAATTTTCGTGCCAGTGACGGAATGCAGGCAGGAAGCGGTTCATTGCTGCGGCAGCGGCAACGGTTTGTTGCCAGGGCAACAGGAATTGTTGGAAGGGTGTTGGTGGGGCAACAGGGGGGGCGATGTTCACTCTGAAGATGCGATGAGAGTAATGCCTGTGCTTTTTTGTTCAGGTGTCTGGCATCGGCCTTGTTACAAAATAATCGGGTTTAATCGGTAAATATCGTTTGACATCAGGAGGCTAATTCGTATATTTTCAAGCGATTCAATCGGGAGAACGCCGCCTGTTTTCCCTTGCTTCGCCCCTGGCGAGCGCATGGCTTAACCTCAATCGTCCACGAGAAGCTTGAGAAATGACCGAGATGGAAGACCGCTGGTTATCGATAAGTGAGATCTGCAAGTACCTCGGGGTCAGTAATGACACCGTGTACAAGTGGATAGATAAATATGAAATGCCCGCGCATCGTATGGGCCGTCTCTGGAAGTTCAAGAAGAACGAGGTGGACGAATGGGTGAGGGCCGGTGGTGCTGCCGAACGTTATAAAAAAGGGATACTGACCAAAAATGAGTAACGACAGATACAGCATGTCATTTACAACAGGCAGTCTCTTTCACCGCGAATCGGTGAAACTGGCCGCTCTGTATCTTGATTTTGGTGACTGGAATTCTGTTCGAGACAAGGTCGTCGCAGAAAACTTACTGCAGACAAGAACACTTAATACGCTCAAACGAGTCTGCCGCGAGGTCATCTCGCGACTTAGGACGCTGAGCCTAAGTGAACTTGAATTCCTTGTTGAGGGCAGCCATCAAGAGCAGGCTTATCTACTGTGGCTCGCCATTTGCCGCCGGTACAGATTCATTGCTGATTTTGCCGTCGAAGTACTTCACGAGCGCTATATCACACTGAAAGCGGATCTGACCCACGAGGATTTCGATTACTTCTTCAACCGAAAATCCGAGTGGCATTTGGAATTGGACGACATCACCCCGGCAACGCGAGGCAAATTGCGACAAATCCTGTTCAAGATGCTTCGTGAAGCCGATCTCCTGACGGCCAACAACATGATCAATGCAGCCATGTTCAGCCCCAAACTGTTGGAACTGATCCATCAAGATAGCCGCAGGGGTGTTTTGTACCTCCCTGTATTTGAATCTGATGTAAAGGGGATGAAGCGGTGACAGCAGATATAGCCAGAATGCCGATGCAGGACAGATTTCAGCATCTCTTTGCAGTGATCTCAGGCCAGCGTTTTCGGGGCAAGCAAGGTCTCGGTAACGAGGTTCCCTTCTTCATATGTCCCTTCAAGCCGGAAGAGTCTATTGAAATGGAGCGGCTTCAGCGTCAACTGATGAATCGCCTTGAGCAGATCGGTGTTCGGGTTCTGGAGATCAATCTGTATGACCTTTCGATAGAAATCCTCAATCGGGAAGGGGATTTCAGATGGCTTCTGGAGAACGAGCAGAATCTTTCGAAAAACAAGCTTCAAGAAGAACTGCAAGGTATTTTAGACGTAGCAACAGTTGTAATACCTGCTATTGCAGTCAAGTTGGCCAGCACCGATTTCGAGGTTCTTTTTCTGTCTGGTGTTGGCGAAGTGTTCCCCTACATCCGTTCGCACAATGTTTTGAACAATTTGCAGAGCACAGCGAAAGAAAAGCCGACCGTCATGTTTTTCCCGGGCACCTACACCCACTCCCTGGAGTCTGGAACATCGCTCGATCTCTTCGGAAGGCTGCATGACGACAAGTACTACCGGGCATTCAATATTTTTCACTGTGAACCATAGACGGCGGACAGATGACCATTCTTAAGACCATTTTCAACAAGCCAGTTGATCGCCCGATTGAAGGGGTTATCAAAGCTGACGATGAAGCCAGTCTTCGCCTCGAGATTGAAGAATACGTTCTGACTAACGAAGTCGAGAAGCGGCTTGAGTCTTTTCTGGATGCCTACAACAACTATGAAGGCGCCAATGGTGTTTGGGTTTCCGGCTTCTTCGGGTCAGGTAAATCCCACCTGTTGAAGATGCTGGCTCTCTTGCTTGAAAACCGGCAGCTCGACGGGGCATCCGCACTTGACCTGTTGCTGCCGAAGTGTGGGGACAACGAAATCCTTCGCGGTGATCTCAAGCGAGCCGTCGCCATTCCGTCGAAAAGCATTCTGTTCAACATCGACCAGAAAGCGGACGTCATCAGCAAAACCCAAATCGATGCACTCCTTGCCGTATTCGTCAAGGTGTTTGATGAGACCTGCGGTTATTACGGAAAGCAACCTTATATCGCGAAGTTTGAGCGCGAACTGGATATGGATAATCTGCTGACATCATTCATGCAGGAGTTTGAAGCGGTCGCGGGAAACTCATGGGAATGGGGTCGTAGTCGCCCAACGCGGGTTGCCGAGCAAGCCGACGCGGCCTACAACAAGGTTACTGGTCAAAACCAGAAAGGCGTACTCGACAAACACAGGCAGGATTATCGTCTTTCTATTGAAGATTTTGCCGAACAGGTGCATGCGTATATCGAGCGGAAATCTCCCGATTTCCGTCTGAACTTCTTTGTCGACGAGGTCGGTCAGTACATCGCTGAAAACGTCAAGCTGATGACCAACCTCCAGACCATTGCCGAAAGCCTGGCCACCAAATGTCGTGGACGGTCATGGATTGCAGTAACTGCACAAGAGGATATGAGCTCAGTTTTTGGTGATATGAGTAAACAGCAGGGCAATGATTTTTCAAAGATACAAGCTCGATTTAGCGGAACCAATAATAGAAACAGATTGAAACTGACCAGTGCCGACGTGGCCGAGGTTATCCAGAAGCGCCTGCTCATGAAAACCGAAGAAGGCGTTCGTCTTCTGTCGGACATTTATCACGCACAGTCCAACAATTTTAAGACCCTGTTCGATTTTGCCGACGGCTCGCAAACCTACCGGAACTATCAGGATCGGGATCACTTCATTCACAGCTATCCGTTTATTCCGTACCAGTTCGCGCTGTTCCAGTCAGTCATTCAGAATCTGTCGCAACATAACGCCTTTGAGGGCAAACACAGCTCGGTGGGCGAACGTTCCATGCTGGGTGTGTTCCAGCAGGTGGCGATCCAGATTGGGGATCATGAAATCGGTCAGTTGGCGATCTTCGACCTGATGTTTGAAGGCATTCGCACCGCACTGAAATCCAATATCCAGCGAGCCATCATCCAGGCCGAAAACCATCTGGATGCTCCCTTCGCGATCCGGCTGTTGAAAACGCTCTTCCTGGTCAAGTACGTCAAGGAGTTCAAGCCGACTCTTCGCAACCTGTGCGTTCTGATGCTGGACGGCTTCAATCAGGATCTGCCCGCGCTGAGAAAAAGAGTCGAAGAATCCCTCAGCCTCCTGGAACAGCAGACCTATGTGCAGCGCAATGGCGAGCTCTACGAATATCTGACCGACGAGGAAAAAGACGTCGAGCAGGAAATCAAGAACACCGAGGTGGAGTCATCGGATGTTGCCGCCGAGCTTGAAAAGATCGTTTTCGACTTTTGTCTCAAGCATCGGAAGATCCGCTACGACGAGAATGGCCAAGACTACCCGTTCTCCAGAAAACTTGATGACCGCTTGCACGGACGGGAATATGAGCTAGCCATCCATGTCATCAGCCCGTTCCATGAAAATGCCGAAAGCGAGTCTATCCTGCGGATGCAGAGCATGGGCCGGGACGAACTGCTGGTTTTGATGCCTGCGGATGAACGCCTTGTTCGCGACATCCTCATGTACAAGCGGACGGAGAAATACATCCGTCAGAACATCTCGATCACACAACAGGAGGCGGTGAAACGTATCCTGACCGACAAGGGCTTCCAGAACCGGGAACGGTACGCCGAGCTACAACAGCGTGTTCAAAACCTGATGGGCAAGGCCAAATTGTTGGTGGCAGGAGCTGACATCGAAATCGGTTCCGAGGATGCGCAGACCCGGGTGCTGCGCGGATTCCACGCGCTCATCTCCCGCGCCTATCCGAACCTTCGCATGTTACGCGGCATCACCTACACCGAGAATGACATCGCTCAATGCCTTAAAACTTCACAGCAGGGACTGTTCGGCAACGACACCACCTCCCTGGCCGAGTCCGAACAGGAGCTGTTGGCGTTCATCCAGAGCAATAACCGGGGTGGCGTGCGTACCACACTGAAAAACCTGCTGGAGAAATTCGAGCGCAAACCCTACGGCTGGTACTACGCCGCCGTGCTTTGCACCCTGGCCAAGCTGTGCGCTTGCGGTAAGGTCGAAATTCGCACCGACGGCAACCTGCTGGAAGAGGACGAACTGGAGCGGACGTTGCGCAACACCCATGGCCACGGCAATGTGGTGCTGGAGCCCCAGGTCGAATTTACCGCATCGCAGGTTCGCGCCCTCAAGGAGTTCTTTGAGGACTTCTTCGATGCCCCGCCCCGCGCCAGTGAAGCCAAGGCGCTCGGCAAGGAAACCGGCGCCGCGCTCCAGGAACTGACGCATCAGCTCACCCCGCTGGCGGCTTTAGTCTCCCAATACCCGTTCCTGAATGCGCTGACACCGGTGCTTGAGAAGCTCAAGGAACTGACCGGCAAGCCCTATACCTGGTATCTGACCGAACTCACCCGCCAGGAAGACGCGCTACTCGACATGAAGGAAAGCGTGATCGATCCCGTTCGCAAGTTCATGAGCGGCCCGCAGAAAGGCATCTTCGATAACGCCCGCAAGTTCGTTCAAACCCAGGAGTCCAACTTCGCCTACATCAGAGAAAAAGCGGGAAGTGGAAAGTGGGAAGTGAGAGAGCCTGACGTTAACGAGTCATCGGTTGATGCGTTACTGCAGAGACTGAATGATCCTGATTGCTTCAAAGGCAATCGCATGCAGCAGGTGAAGACGCAAATCGAAACCCTGCAGGAGAAAATCACGGCCCAGATCGAGACCGAGATTGCCAAGGCCAGGGAGACGGTCGCGGCTCTTAAAGGCCGTCTCTGCGGCATGGCTGAATTTGGCGCATTGAACGGCGATCAGCAGGAGAGAATCACCCGTCCGTTCAACGAATTCAACGCAGGCCTGGATCGACAGAAACTGATTGCCGTCATCCGCGACACCTTGCACCGGTTTGAGGAAAGCGACTATCAGCGTTTACTTTCGCAGATGACATCCTGGGTGCAATCGGCACCAACACCCGAACCTGCTTCGGAACCCGGGGAAACCACCACGCTGGATGAAGGCACGAAACCTACGCCACCCGTCCAGTCGGAACCACGCATCGAGTATGTGTCCAGCCGCTCGGTGAAGGTCTCTTTCGATAAAGCCTGGCTGGCCGACGAAACCGACGTGGCACGCTACCTGGAATCCATGCGTGAAGCGCTGCTCGATGAAATTCGCAAAGGCAAACGAATTCAAATTTAAGGAGAGCAGCGATATGAAGATTTCGATAAAGAATCTCGGTGCCATAAAACAGGCAGAGTTCACTCTCGGGGAACTGACGATAATCTGCGGCGGAAATAACACAGGAAAGACCTATGCAACCCATGCTACCTATGGATTCTTGGACTTTTTGCGCACAAATGCAGAGTTTCCTGTAAACCAAAGCGATGTTGAAAAGCTGTATTCTGAAGGGGCAATTCAGTTATCACTTCAACCGTACATCGAAGATCTGAAAACCCATCTGAATGTCAGCACGAGAAAATATTCAAAGATACTCCACAGGATTTTTGCTGGTAGTGAGCAACATTTTGAAGATGCTTTACTGACTTTTGATATGGATTGTGTGGGCAGTCAGCTATCCGACAAGGCCGAACTCACATTCGGTACAGCCAACAGAGGCATTCTCAATATTAAATCCATTCCCGATACCAATAGTCTTGAAATTAGCCTGATTGTTGAAAAATCCGATGAGGAGTTACCTCCAAAGCATGTTGTGGAGGATATGATCCGCAGTGGAATTGGTAATATTTTGATGGGAAGCGTCATCCCTAAACCGTTTTTGGCAAGCGCTGAACGGACAGGTGCGGCAATATTCCAAAAGGAACTTGATTTTACGAGAAATAGACTCGTTGAAATGCTAGGGGATAAAAGTGCCAAGCTTCACCCTTTTCAATTGTTGGGTAAGTTTAGTGGTGAATATCCGTTTGCAGTAAGAAAGAACGTAGACTTCATTCGGGAACTGCCAAACATTAACCATAGAAAAAGCTTCATATTGAAAAATCATTCTGACTTATTAGAAGCCTTCAAAGATATTATCGGGGGAGAATATAAAGTATCAAAGGACGGAGAAATTCAATTTCACCCATCATCAAACAAGCGAATCAAGTTGTCGCTAGTCGAAAGCTCAAGCGCTGTTCGGTCGCTCCTGGATATTGGCTTTTACCTCCGCCATGTGGCCGCACCTGGCGACCTTCTTATGGTCGATGAGCCGGAGCTGAACCTCCACCCGGAAAATCAGCGGCGTGTAGCACGCCTTTTTGCACGACTGGTCAATGTCGGAATAAATGTATTTATCACGACGCACAGTGACTACATTATCAAAGAGCTGAATACCTTGATTATGCTCAATCAGGGAGGAGAGCGGCTAAAAATTCTTGCCGAACGCGAGCATTACAAGGCTGCTGAAATGTTGAATTCTGACAAGGTAAAAGTCTACATAGCAGAAGAATCGCTCATTAAGCTGGATGGCGCACAACGAAAAACGAGATGTCAAACCCTTGTTCAAGCCGATATTGACAGCAGGCTTGGGATAGAGGCGCGTAGTTTCGACAAGACTATTGAAGAGATGAATAGAGTCCAGGAAGAAATTGTGTGGGGAGGAGATGAGTGATGTCAGATATGAATATCCTGTCTCAAATGATTAAACAAAGTGCATTGGTGCAACTTGAAAGCGAGTATGACAAGTTTATTGTCAATATTAGCGAGCCACAATCACCAGATTCCAGCGCAACCATTCGGAATATGCCTCCTGACGCAATGGTTATAAAGGTAGACATATTCCGTTCGCCGGATGATATTTTCAACGGGATAAATGGTGAATGTAAACGCGCTGATTATGTCATCATCAGTGCGGAGAGAAAGTGCATCATTTACATCGAGATGAAGCGTAAAAAAGATGAATGGAATCAAATTGTCAAGCAGTTGCTAGGGTCGCAGTGTTTTATCAAATATTGCCAGGAAGTTGGCAAAGGCTTCTGGAGTGATAATGAATTTTTAATCGGCTATAAAAGCCGCTTCATCAGCATTGGGCACACCAGCATCCCAAAGAAGAAAACGCGGATTACCAAAAAATCAGAATGTCATGATACTCCCGACCAAGCGATGAAAATCGACTGGCCTAACTACCTTCAGTTTAACAAGCTTGCAGGATTGGGGGCTTAATTCATGGAAACCGCAAAACTCAAAAAATTCGCCCAGCTCGCTCGGCGCAGCCTGCTGGAGCAGGTCTCCGCCAAGCTAAAACTGGTGCTCGCTGAAAACAGTGCAGCACGGCGTGAACGTGCCGAGGCCATCAAGAAACTCGAAGAGGCGATCAAGAACCACGGCAAGGAACAGATCATCGAGCGGGTGGCCTATACCTGGTTCAACCGCTTCTGTGCTCTGCGCTTCATGGATGTGAACCGCTACAACCGCGTCAATATTGTGTCTCCAGCCGATCCCGGCCAATTCCAGCCCGAGATTCTGGCCGAAGCCAAGATGGGGCACATTGACGACGAGATGGTACACGACAAGGTTCGGCAGCAGATCTTTGCCCTGCTCGACGGCAAAGTACCCAGCCGTGATCCGCAGGGCGAGGCTTACCGCCTGCTCGTAGTGGCCTCCTGCAACTTCTGGAACACCGCCATGCCGTTCTTGTTCCAGCGCATCGACGACTACACCGAACTGCTCATGCCCGACGACCTGCTCTCGGGCAACTCCATCCTTGCCTATACCCGCGAAGCCATGACGCCCGATGCCTGTTCAGACGTGGAAGTCATCGGTTGGCTGTATCAGTTCTACATTTCCGAGAAGAAGGATGCTGTCTTCGAAGGGCTGAAGAAGAACCAGAAGATCACTCCCGAGAATATCCCGGCTGCCACCCAGCTATTTACCCCGCACTGGATTGTGCGTTATCTGGTAGATAACTCGCTGGGACGCTTGTGGCTGCTCAATCGACCGAGCTCACGGTTGGTAGAGCAGATGGCGTATTACCTTCCATCCGAACAAACCGAGACCGACTTTCTCATTATCAATAGCCCGGAGGAGATCAAAATCTGCGATCCGGCCTGTGGTTCCGGCCACATGCTCACCTATGCCTTCGACCTGCTTTATGCCATTTATGAGGAGGAAGGCTACGACGCCACCGAGATTCCGGAAAAAATCCTCACCCACAACCTCTACGGCATCGAGCTGGACGAACGCGCCGCTGAATTAGCAGCCTTCGCGCTGACCATGAAAGCCCGCGCCCGTCAGCGGCGTTTCTTCAATAAGCGCGTTAAACCGAATATCGGTGTGCTGGAAAAGGTGAGTTTCAGCCGTGAGGAGATGGACGAATACATGACCGCAGTAGGCCGGGATCTATTCACCCACGGCCTGCGCGAAACACTGCAGCAGTTCAGTGAGGCGGATAATTTTGGTTCGCTGATCACGCCCAAACTGGCGAACGTCGCCGATGTGCTTGCCACCCTGGAAGCCAAAGACATGGCGAGCAACTTGTTCCTGGCAGAAACCCACCAGCGCGTATTGAAGGTGCTGCGCATGGCCGACTACCTCAGCCCGCGTTACGCGGTGGTTGTTGCTAACCCGCCGTACATGGGTGGAAAGGGTATGAATCCGAGGCTGGGCGCATGGGCTAAGGAACGTTATCCCATAAGCAAGTCCGATCTGTTTGCGATGTTTATTGAACGCAATTTGGACTTGGCAGTGAGAGGGGGAGCGGTCGCCATGATCACCATGCAAAGCTGGATGTTTTTGTCATCATTCGAGGCACTGCGAAGCCGCATCCTGAACCAGCACACCATCCTCTCAATGGCACATCTGGGTGCTCGGGCCTTCGACAGTATTGGCGGCGAGGTTGTATCGACGACCGCCTTTGTATTGGAAAACGCACATAAACCCGACTATCGAGGCGGTTACATCCGGCTAGTGGATGGCAACTCAGAAGCCGAAAAAATGAAAATGTTGGCAACAGCCGTTGAGCAAAGCAAAGCCGCATGAGCCATCACCTCACCAACCTTGCCGACTATCAGGATGGGTTGACCGCCATCAAGCAGCGGGCCCAGTCATTTTGAATAACCTGTACAAATGAGATAGAAAGAAATGGGCCATGAAACTAATTCTTGAAAACATCGGCATGCTCAAGCATGCAGAAATCACGCTGCACAAGCTCTGCGTCATTGCAGGTGAAAACGACAACGGCAAAAGCACGGTAGGCAAGATCGTGTTTTGTATCGTCAAGGCCATCAATCGCTATCGTGAAGACTTGAAAGAGTCCAAGGAATTCAGGGTGGGCGAGAAAACCGAAGAGATTTATTTCCGCCTGCGAGATGGAATCAGACCCACAGGTCCCGAGGTGCTGAATATGCTCAGAAGCTTGCGTATCCGCATGGATGCGTTGGATCGGTTGGAGGCCCTTGATGAAACAATTCAGCGGGTGTTTGCCTTGCAAACTTTTCCGCCCGAAGCGCAGGAGGAAGTTCAAGTTCTGCGTAATGAAATACAAGCCATTCTCGATCAACCCGAGAACGTCAACCAGTCCATTGAAAACGCATTGAGCAAGGTCTTCGCGTCCGAATTTGACGGCTCCTTGCTGCTGCAGGGCGCCACAGAAGGGCGTATTCAGTTCGTTGCGAGCGGCGATCTGCCACTGATCGACCTTGTCGTCAAACCCGATGGCGTGCGGCTGATGCGCGAGGTGGAACCCGTGGTGCTGAAAGATGCCACCTTTATTGATTCGCCCCTCATCCTGAACCACCATGACCTGCTGGCCCGCAGCCAAACCCTGCTGGACATGGATCAAAGGCGTTCAGGCCGTCTGGGGCAACCGTACACCACACTGCACACCAAAGACTTGTTCGAAAAGCTGCGTGCGCCGATCTTGCCCTTTGATGCATTCGAGCAAAACAAGACAGACCTTGCCCGAGAGATTCAGAACATCATCGACGGCGAGATTGCCTATGATCGCAGCGACCGGGACTTTGTTTTTCGGCGGCGTGGCGAGTCTGTCTCGATCAAGAACACCGCTAGTGGCATCAAGGTGTTTGGGTTACTACAAATTCTGGTAACCAACGAGTTTGTAGCCAAAAACACCGTACTCATCTTTGATGAACCAGAAAACCACCTGCACCCCAAGTGGCAGCTGAGGCTGGCGCAGGTGCTGCTCAAGCTGGTCGAAAACGGCGTGTATGTGCTGGTGTCTTCGCACAGCCCCTATCTGATTGAAGCCCTCAAACGTGGAGTGGACCGCGCAGGCCTGGCAGATCAGGCACGTTTTGCTCTGGCTCAAGACCAGTGCATCACCGATGCAGACCGCCTGAGCGACATTTTTGAAGTGCTGGCCGAACCGTTTGAAGTGTTCAGAAAAATGGACGCCGAGGACTTGCGCGATGAATAAGTACAGCTTACGGGAACACCTGCAAGAAGAGCTTGCGCCGTTTACATCCACCTTCAAAGCCACTAGCTATGACGAAGAAAACAAGCAACACCTGTGCAGCGATGCAAGTACGCCAGATGTGTACGATTTTGATGCCTACGTGAAAGAACGCTGCCCTTATCCCATTCCGGCTTCACCCGATGCGATTCACGTTGGCAGCAAGGACCTCTACTTTGTCGAGTTCAAAAACCAGCGTGCAAGCGATGTGAACAAGGAACAAATGCAGAGAAAGTTTGAAGCAGGAACCACCATCCTGCAGAACCTGTTGCAAGAATTTACTGCGAAGGACTGCAAATACCATTTTTGCGTGGTACTCAAGAAGCAACCCAAGCCGCGTTACATGGATTTCAGACATGTTGAAAACAACGTCGTCAAGTTTGGGTTGGGTGAACTCAATCAGCAATTAGGTAGCTTTTACGACCACGTCGTGACGGAAAACCTTGATTTTTACGTCAAGGAATTCAAGGCACTGCAGTGTACATAAATAGATGCATCACTGACTATTGCGTGATCGGCGAGATCGATGTGCAGGCGCTGCGCCAGTTCCAGAGTAGCCATCGCTCACCGGCCAAACCGGTGCCGGATGGGTTTGAAATTGATTTTGGCCGCAAGGTGCTGTCGGCGGGAGAGTAATAATGAGCGAGAGCCACAACAACAGCCGCAAACAGGGCATGGATAAGTATTTTTTTCGGGCTTCGGCTGCTGATTTCAAAAAAACCCCAGGAGGGAGCATCGCATACTGGCTTAGCGAAAATGCCAGAAACTGCTATGAGGTTGGAGGGAAAGTCCAGGAGCTATTCCCCGCTAAGCTCGGCATGCGCACAGGAGATAACTCAAAGTGGCTACGCTTATGGCATGAGGTATCGAAGAGTGGAACAAACCTTTTTGCCATGAATGCGTCGGATGCAGAGTCATCCGGGAAAAAATGGTTTCCATACAACAAAGGCGGAGATTTTCGTCGATGGTATGGGAATAATGAGTTTCTCGTTTTCTGGAAGGAGAACGGATTTGAAATAAAGAGGGAGACGCTGGAAAAATACCCTCAATTAAGCTGGGATAATCTTGGGTGGAAAATAACCAACGAGAAAGACTTCTTTAGAAAGTCTCTAACTTGGTCATTTGTTAGCTCCTCATATTTCGGTGTTCGGTGTTCGCTGGGCGGAGCAATATTTGACGTGGGTGGCTCGAGCACTTTTCCGTCCGATGTGGATTATTATGTTGCTACGGGTTACTTGTGCTCAAAAGTTGCCTTTGAATTTCTTAAGGCATCAAACCCGACGTTGAACTTCCAAGTAGTCAATGTCAATGAGCTGCCTTGGATTGACGTCGGATCCAATAGGGTTGCAGCCGGAGTTACTGTCAGAGGACTTGTTGACCTTAGCAAAGAAGATTGGGACTCCTACGAAACATCCTGGGACTTCACCAACCTCCCTTTGCTAGATCCTGAGAACCTCCAGCTCACACTCCAAGCCAGCTACCAGAGGCTACGTGCCCACTGGCGGGAGATGACGCTGGAGATGCAACGCCTGGAAGAAGAAAACAACCGTATCTTCATTGATGCCTACGGCCTGCAGGACGAGTTGATGCCGGATGTACCACTGAACGAAATTACCCTCACCTGCAACCCCCACTACCGTTACGGTAACGACAAGAGCGAGGACGAGCTGGAGGTGCTGCTGCTGGTCGACACCATGCGCGAGCTGATCTCCTATGCCGTGGGTTGCATGTTTGGCCGTTACAGCCTGGATAAGCCGGGGCTGATATTGGCCAACCAGGGCGAGACGCTGGTTGACTATCTGGCGCAAGTGCCGCAGCCCAGTTTTCCGGTCGATGACGACAACGTAATCCCGATGTTGGATGGTGACTGGTTTACCGATGACATCACCCTGCGTTTCCGTCAGTTCCTGCGCGTGGCGTTTGGCGATGCGCATTACGAGGACAATCTGGCGTTCATCGAGCAAGCACTGAACGTCAAAGGCAAGCGCAACTACAGCATCCGCGATTACTTCCTCGGCGAGTTCTACACCGACCATGTGAAACGCTACAAAAAGCGTCCCATCTACTGGCTGTTCTCCAGCCCCAAGGGTAGCTTCAATGTGCTGATCTACCTGCACCGCTACCGTCCGGATACGGTCAGTGTGGTGCTCAACGACTACCTGCGCGAGTTCCGCACCAAGCTCACCGCCCACAAGAATCATCTGGAGGCCGTCAGCATCAATCCCAGTGTTTCCCAGGGTGAGAAGACCAAGGCCCTGAAGGAGATCGAAAAGACCACCAAGATGATCGCCGAGATGGAGGAGTACGAACGCGAGGTGCTGTACCCGCTGGCCACAGAGCAGGTGGAGATCGACCTCGACGACGGCGTCAAGGTCAACTACTCCAAATTCGGCGCGGCCTTGAAGAAGATCGTCGGTCTGGATGCCGTGGAGGATTGAGCATGCATGTTCATAAACTGAAACTGGAGCGGTTCCGAGGCGCGCAGTGCTTACCTCTTGAGCTGCACGAGAAGCTCAATGTTTTTGTCGGCATGAACGGCACCGGGAAGTCCAGCATCCTGGATGCCACGGCTATTTTGCTTTCCTGGCTGGTTAACCGGATCAAGCACTCCGGTACTTCGGGCAGACCCATCACGGAAACCGACATCAAGAATGGCGAAGCTTCGGCGAGCCTGGAAATTACCCTTGATGACAATGGCGATTACTTTTCCTGGACTATTGCCAAGGTTCGAAAAGGGCACAGCAAGAAGGACATTGCTTCGATCCTGATCCCCGCGACTGAATCCGCCAAGCGGATTCAGTCTGAAATCTCGGAACGTCATGGACAGGTCAACCTGCCGCTATTTGCCTTTTATCCCGTCAATCGGGCGGTGCTCGACATACCGTTGCGGATTCGCGAAAAGCACAGTGTTGACCTGCTCTCCGCGTATGACGAATCCCTGACCAGCGGTGCGAATTTTCGCACCTTCTTCGAATGGTTTAGGGAGAGGGAGGATCTGGAAAACGAGGCAAGGCGAGACCAGCAAACAGGTATTGCCAATAAATCCGGATCAATACTCCCGGACCCTCAGCTAGAGGCCGTGCGGGATGCCTTGGCTCAGTTTATGCCGGGTTTCAAAAACCTGACCGTGCGTCGCAATCCTCTTCGCATGGAGGTCGAAAAATATGGAGAACGCTTGATTGTCAACCAGCTTTCTGACGGCGAAAAATGCCTGATGGCGTTGGTTGGTGACATAGCACGCCGCATGGCCATGGCCAATCCTGTGCGCGGCAATCCGCTGGAAGGGGAGAGCATCATTCTGATCGATGAGATCGATCTCCACCTCCACCCCATGTGGCAGCGTATGATCATTCCCAAACTGACGGCGGTCTTTCCGAACTGTCAGTTCCTGATATCGACCCACTCGCCGCACGTTATCACTCATGTACAACCGGAAAACCTGTTTTTACTCAGCATGACATCCGAGGGGTTGCAGGCGGCACGTCCGTCGGAATCTTATGGCAAGACCGTTGAGCGCGTTCTCGAAGACCTGATGGGGCTGGACACGACGCGCCCGGAAATAGTTAAAGAGGCACTCAGGCGAATTTATGAACTGATCGATAGCCAAAAGCTTGCGGAGGCGAGAGAGTCTATCGCCCGATTGCAAAAACAAATCGGCGAAGACCCTGAGCTGGTAAAGGCAAACGTGCTGATCAAACGTAAGGAGTTGATCGGCAAATGAAGCATATCAAGAAGCAACACGAGCCTGCGGCGTTTGCCAACTGGAAAGCGATGGCCAATCCCGATTGGCAGCCCACGTATAACGATCTGTCAGGCGAGACCAAAAGGGTGGTTCAATCTGCGCTGATGGCGGAACAAGGTCGTATCTGCTGCTACTGCGAGAGACGGCTCACTGGGGAGGATTCTCATATCGAACATTTCAGACCTCAGAGTGATCCGTCGGTTGACCCGCTCGATTTCGGCAACCTGTTATGTTCCTGTCAAAACCAGATCAAAAAAGGTGAACCCCGCCACTGCGGAAATCTTAAAGAGGACTGGTTTGACCAATGTCTGCTCGTCTCACCACTAGACCCTGAGTGTGAACATCGCTTCGCCTTTACCGGTAACGGGGAGATCAAATCACTGGCTGACCATGATCTGGCGGCATCCGCAACCATCAAGAAACTTGGGCTGGATATTCCAAAGCTCAATGCCCTTCGTGCTAAAGCGATTGAACCCTTTTTGGATGATCTCTTATCACATCAAGAGATGCAGGCTTTTGTGACGGGTTATCTGAACAAGGATGAATCGGGGCAATTCGGCGAGTTCTGGACAACGATTCGCTATCTGTTCGGAGGCTTTGTCGCTATATGAATGATCGCATAGCCCAGGCTCTGACCAAACTCTTCGACCGGCACCGAATCGTCTTCTGGTACGATGCCAGGCAGGAATTGCGCAGCGACTTCGAAGCACTTCAGCTTCCCGGCATCGAGAAGATTACGCTTTCCAACAACGAGTACGGCATCAAGTACAGGCTGTTGCGCGAGCAACCGGAACAGAAATTCCTGCTCTACCGCGAAGGCCCTCAGCCCGCCGACCTGGATAACTGGCTGCTGGATGTACAACTGGCCCACGGCGAATTCCGCACCGATCAGGTGGCCATCTGGTTGTCCGAACTGGAGCTCGGCCTGGAGTTCACGGATGTGGTGCAGGCCCATGCGGAGTTCTTCCAGGCGATCAAACGCAAGGATGTCCTCAAGAAGCTGCTGAAAGCGGACGACACCGCCGGACAGATTCGCCTGAAGATGCTGGCGGTATGCGCCGGCAGCGAACCGCGCATGGATGCAGTGGTGGAAAACCTGCTGCAGGAACTCGCAGACGGTCGGGACGAGAAGATCAAGCTGGTTGGTCGGTGCAGCCTGGACGGTTTTTTCTGGGAGCAGATGACCCGCTGCTATGGCTACAAGCCCGACGAGCCGGGCATCCGTGACTTCGCCATCGAGCTGTTCAAGTCCTGCTACGCCATGGGCACCGACGGCCAGGTGAAACTGACCGGCGATGCCTTGGTGTTTCTCAAGCGATGGAAGGACAGCCGTCAGTTCGAAGACGGCTTCGAGACCCTCTCGGAAGAATGCGCTGAGGTTCTTGGCATTGAGCAGGATCTGGCCAAGCGGGATTTCCGCAAGTTGATCGAGCTGGATTACTTCCCCCTGATTGACCAGAAGATCATCAGCGACCTGGTGCGGACGGTGGCAGCCCGCACGGCCTCAAGCGGTGACGTGGCGATCTGGGTTCGCCAGCGGCGACAAGGCCACTGGTATCGCGAATACCGGCATCTGTACGAGGCGGTCGATTACGCCGCCCAGTTTCAAGAGAAGTGGTCAGTAGCTAATGGTCAGTGGTCAGAACTGGTAACTGAAAACTGGTCACTGTCCACTTGGGTTCAGCGGTACGCTGAAACCTGGTATCAGCTCGATCAGTTTTACCGCAAGTTCACCTACCATGTGCGCATGTCGGGACAGGCGTCGCTGATGGGCAGCTTGACCGAGCAGATCGAAAACCTCTACTCCAACAACTACCTGCTGAAGCTGGGCGACCGCTTCCAGACCTTTGTGGATGCGGCATTGAAGTGGGAAGCCTTTCCGGTGCGCAAGCAGAAGGAATTTTTCGAGCACTGGGTTCGGCCGTTCCTGCGCAAGGACAACAAGGTCTGCGTGATCATCTCCGATGCCATGCGCTACGAGATCGGCGATGAGTTGCTGAGCCTGATCCGCCAGGAGGACCGTTACAGTGCTGAACTGGAACCGGTGCTTTCGATGCTGCCCAGCTACACCCAACTCGGCATGGCGGCGCTTCTACCCAACAAGGCGTTGGCGATTGCCGACAACGAAACCGGCACCGTGCTGGTGGATGGGCAAAGTTCCCAGGGAACGGCCAACCGCATCAAGATCCTTGGCCGGGCAATCAGTCAACGTGCTACCGCCTGCAAGGCCGATGAGCTAATGGCCATGAAGGGTGACGATTGCCGGGCTCTGGTGCGCGACCATGACGTGATCTACATCTACCACAACCGCATCGATGCCACCGGCGACAAGCGGGAATCCGAGGAGCGGGTTTTCGAGGCAGTGGAAGAAACCCTGCAGGAGCTGATTCGCCTGATCAAGAAGCTGACCGGGGCCAACGCCAACAACTTGCTGGTGACCTCGGATCATGGCTTCATCTACCAGAACCGCGCCATAGACGAGAGCGACTTTTCCGGAGTCGATGCCGAGGGCGACCAGATTCTGTTCCGGGATCGCCGCTTCGTGCTAGGCAAGGGGCTTGCCGAGACATCCAGCCTGCACAAGTTCACCCCCGAGTGGCTTGGCCTGGCTGGTGAGGTGGAGGTGCAGATTCCCAAATCGATCAACCGTCTGCGCCTGAAGGGCTCCGGCAGCCGTTTTGTGCATGGCGGCGCGTCGTTGCAGGAAGTGGTGATTCCGGTGATCAAGATCAACAAGAAGCGCCAGAGCGATGTCACCGCCGTCGAGGTGGACATCTTGCGAGGAGCCAGCTCGGTGATTACATCCGGGCAACTGGCGGTGACCCTGTACCAGGCCGGGCCGGTGACGGACAAGATCCAGCCGCGAGTGCTGCGGGCTGGCATCTACACCGAGGCGGGCGAGCTGATCTCCGACAGCCACGATATGACCTTCGACTTGAGCTCGGACAATCCCCGGGAGCGGGAGCTACAGGTGCGCTTTGTGTTCACCCGCAAGGCCGACGAGGCCAATGGCCAGGAGGTCATTCTGAGGCTTGAGGAAAAACACGCCGGGACTTCACATTACAAGGAATACAAATCGCTCCGGTACTTGATGCGGCGCTCATTTACCAGCGACTTCGACTTTTAAAGGGCGAGTGACGGATGAACGAACTTGACCAGAAAATCAACACACACTTCCCGGGACTCGTTGTCCGCAAGGATCTCGTCAAGACGGTCAAGGGCAACGCCATCGTTCCCTCTTACGTGCTGGAATACCTGCTGGGCCAGTATTGCGCCACCAGCGATGAGCCGACCATCCAGACCGGTATCGAGACGGTCAAAGAAATCCTTGCCAAGCATTATGTTCACCGGAATGAAGCCGGGTTAGTCCGCTCGAACATCAAGGAGAAAGGGCGCTACAAGGTCATCGACAAAATCAGTGTCGATCTGAACGACAAGAAAGATGTTTATCAGGCACAGTTTTCCAACTTAGGGCTAAAAGAGGTTCTTGTTGATTCCGGAACGGTGAAGAAACACCCCAAACTCTTGGTCAGCGGAGTGTGGTGCATTGCTGATCTGGAATATGAGTTTACCGAAGACAAAAGCACTAGCCCCTGGATATTGTCGACCCTCAAGCCGATTCAGCTCTCCCATTTCGACTTCGATGGATACGTTGAGGCCCGCAAGCAATTTACCACTGACGAGTGGATCGACTTGGTGGTGCAAACCATCGGCTTCAACCCGGAGATGTTCGGCAAGCGCAGTAAGCTGACCCAACTGGTTCGCCTGATCCCGTTTTGCGAACGCAACTACAACCTGATCGAACTCGGCCCCAAGGGAACCGGTAAATCTCACATCTACTCGGA
>SXGT01759954.1_pt1 | contig 18349 bp, 14 predicted proteins | sample 3176221 | NCBI WGS metagenome assembly SXGT01 (sample SAMN11356862, study PRJNA531348) | freshwater metagenome | isolation source: freshwater sample F1-120 | place: China: Fuxian Lake, Yuxi | collected 2017-12-25
CCCGGTGCCCGGCCCGCGCAACCTGATGATGGCGATCTCCAAGCGGCTGACGCTGCGCGGGTTCATCGTCAGCGACCATGGCAAACGGCAGCCCGATTTCATCAAGGACATGACGGGTTGGATTGCGGGCGGCAAGATGAAGTGGACTGAGACGATCGCGGACGGATTCGAGAAGATGCCGGAGGCGTTCCTGGGCCTCTTCAGCGGTACCAATCTCGGCAAAATGGTCGTTCGCGTCAGTAGCCGGGGGTGACGGGCGCGCGTTTTTCTCGCCTCTGATCTCGCAATTTGGGTTACCGGTAAGGCCCCGCAGGTCGGCATGGTAGGGGATGCCGAGTTGCCAACTGTCACGCCGAGCCCCCAAATTATGGCCATGCCCATTACCCTCCGTCGCTACACCGTCGACGAACTGGACGAATTCCCCGACGACGGCAATCGGTACGAACTTCTTGACGGGGTCCTCTTCGTGAGCCCGTCGCCCGGGCTGCCTCACCAGATCGTCGCGACCTCGCTGGCCGCGATCCTCCGGACTTTTCTCGAGAGTGAGCCGCGGGTCTTCGTGACGGCGCCCGGGGTCGTCCAGGTTCGACCCGGCATTCGAATGGAACCGGACATTCTGGTCGGTACCCTCCCGGTCACCGGCACTCAGTGGGACAACGTGCCCGAACAATGGCTTGCCGTCGAGGTCTCCGGAGTCGGGTCGCGAATTTATGATCGCGACTACAAACGCGACGGGTACCTCGAGGTCGGCGTACGGGAAGTGTGGCTGATCGATCTCGAGGCCGAACGAATTGACGTATCCCGACCCGGAGGCCCAAAGGACGCCCGACACGCCGTCGAACTTTCTTGGCTTTCGCCCGGCGGCCGCGAACTCCGGATTGACGTCGCCGGGCTCTTTCGGGACGGTCCCCTCGACCGATAGATGACCCCCGTTAGGAAGTAGGCTTTGCCCACCCGGACCGCATGGCCGGCTCCAGGGCATCGCAGACATCACGCTTCAAGTCGGACTTTGGCGCAACGTGGTTTCCGAGTTCGAGATATTCCTCCCGGCCACCGCCATGGGCCGGCCACGTCGGGCCGGCGCCGCCGTTCGGATTGCCGGCCGTCGCGAAGCGGATCCAATAGTCACCCATCGCCGCGCTTAAAGCCTCGTCGGTCTGGTCGCGCGGCAACCACGCCAGCCGATTGCCGAAGACGTAGCTGATCTCCGCCGCGTGAAACGCTCCGAGTTTGTCGCCGCCCGGCGCCACTCGGGTAAACTGGTACAGATAGGTCTTCTGGCCGGCCTTGGTCATCGCCCGGGCCGCGATCCGGGTCGGGCAAGTGAACAACATGTGGGTCGAGAGATCGAGGCTCGCGTTTTCAATCTCCGCCGGGGTCGACGCCGGATACAACTCGAGCAGCTTGGCCGCGCCGGCGCCGGACGCCTGAGTCACCCACTTTCGATAGCCTTCCGCGGTTCGCTCAAATCTGGGCAAGTAGATCCGGAGCGTCGTCATCTCGAGCGCGTTGGTGCCCGCGAGGAGCGGGACCTTGAGCTGCTCACCCCGTTCGAAAATCCGGACGGTCATGTCGGGCAATACCGACCCATCGACGTTCGGCCCGACCAACATGCCGCCAGCAAACATCCGGTCCTGGGCGGCCAGCAGGTCGGCCGCCGGTTTGGCCCGCAACGCGGCCAGTTGATCCTGAGCCGAGTCGACACTGACCAGTTTCGCGAGGGCCACCCCAAAACCGCCGCTCGTCTTCAGGTCGAGCATCGGCGCCATCGGCGCGCCGCTTTGGGCAATGGCCCGGTGAAAGAGCCCCTTGGCTTGGGGCGAGGCCATCAGATGCATGATGTCGATCGAGCCGGCCGATTCCCCGAACACGGTAACCCGCGACGGATCGCCACCGAACGACCGGATGTTTCGTTTGACCCACCGGAGCGCCTCGAGTTGATCCATCAGCCCATAGTTGCCGGCCGATCCGGTCGGCGATTCCGCCGCCAGAGCGGGGTGGGCCAAGAACCCAAACACCCCCAAGCGGTAGTTGACCGACACCACCACCACGCCGCGGCGGGCCAGCGCAGCGCCGTCGTACCAGTTGGAGGCGCCGCTGCCATTGAGGTTCGATCCGCCGTGGATCCAGACCATGACCGGTTTGGCCCCCGCGCCTGGCGAAGCGGTCCAGACATTCAAATAGAGACAGTCTTCGCTCGGATTGAGCGGCTCGTCAAAGACCTTGTCGGCGGTCCCGAACACGGCCGCGATCCCTTTGCTCCAGACTCCCAGCCGATCGGTTTGCATGCAGGACGGCCCGAACTGGGTGGCCTGCCGCGTTCCCGATCCAACCGTCCGGGCAACCGGCGGCTTCCACCGAAGGGCCCCGAGCGGCGGCACCGCGAACGGCACCCCTTTGAACACGGCCACGTCCCCGGCACGGGCGCCCTGCACCGTCTCGCCGTCGGCCTTGGCCTCGGGAGCGGCTTGGGCGGCGGCCATCATCGCACCAAGGACGACAGCCGCGGCCGTCAGGGTCAGGGCTTTCATCGGGCGCTCCTCGTGGGGTTCAGCATGAGCCGGTGCTTGGTTTCTCGTTCTACCGCGGCGCGGCTGTAGGCGAGCGGGAAGTACTGATTGCTGGCCCACATCGGAAGCAGGTTGTCATAGAAGGGACTGCCTGGTTGCCCCGATTGGCCCGGCACACTGGTGGCCACCGAGTTGTCCCAGTCGGCGGTGTCGAAGATCCCGCGATACGACGCCCCGCTCGACTGCAGCCAGCCCGGCCCGGCCGTCATGTTGACGGTGTTGTCATCGCCGCCTCGGGTGGCTGCCGCCAGATCGAAGGCATTCGAGAGAGGGTGCCGGAAGTTGGCGACATGCGCGATGCCGTACCGCCAGGACGACGGATCGGCGCCGAACTCCGTGGTGAGATTGGCCAACGCCACCTCGAAGGCCGCCAGCACCACCGAGTCACGAGCCGCCGGCCGGACCGGATGCTTGATGAGACGGATCAGCAGCGGCAGGTCCCATTCCCGGCCCCGCTGCCGGCCAACTTTGTCTCCCAACAACGGCTGATAGACCATCGGACCCAGGGCCCGGAGCCAGGCAGCGTAGACCATCGGCTGGGCGGCGTCCTTCCGCATCACGAAATCCCATTGGCCGAGCATGGCGATAGCCGGCCCGGCCACGCCCCGGCGCTTGGCAGCGGCGAGCAGCTCGGGTACCAGCGCTTCGGCCGGCAACGAATGTTCGTCGTGCTGGAGCTGCTCGAAGCCGGCCCTGGTCCAGTCGGACCGGGCGCGTAATTGGCTGGTGACCCGATCGGCCCGATAGGGTGTGGCCCACTCATAGTTGAGTTGGTGGGGGTAACCCTTGGGCAGGATGTTGTTATTGGACGTGGCGATAATGCCGCCGGCCGGATTGAACGACTGCGGCAGTTTCGAGAACGGCAGAAAGCCCCGCCACTCGAACCGCCCGTCGCCCGGTACCGGCAACAAGCCGCTCCAGGTCCGGTTCGGGTTGAGCCCCGCCGCGATCCACCCGATGTTGCCGTCGACATCGGCGTAGATCAGGTTTTCGGTCGGGAGCCGCCATCGATAGGCCGCCGCCTTGAACGTCGGCCAATTGTGGGCCCGGTTGATCGAGATCTGGGCCAGATACCCCGCCGTTCCCGGCTCGGTTCCGACGAACCGGATCACGAACCCCTTGGTGCCGGTCGAATCCACGTTCACGATCGGTCCATGCTCGGTGAACTCGAGGTCGACCGGTCGCGCCGGCTCGCCCTTGACCCGGATGGTGTCTTGAAGAACGGTCACCGGCTTCCAGGTCCCTCGATTCCAATAGCACCGCCGGGCGGCCGCCCGGGGACAGGGTCCGAGTTTTTCGACGTACACGTCCTGCTGGTCCATCCCGACGATCGTGAACCCGAAGGCAATCCGCTCGTTGTGGCCCCCGGCCACGCCGGGCAGTGCCGGCTCGCCGGCGCCGATCACATTCCACCCCGGCCCGACGAGGTGCGTCAGGTAACGAAGCGCCGGCAGTGTCACCGCCCGGTGCGGGTCGTTGGCCAGCAACGGCTTGCCGCTCGCGGTCCGTTTGCCGCTGATGACCCAGTTGTTGGATCCATCGAACCGCGGATATCCGAGACCGGCGTACATCTGGGCGGCAGCGCCGAGCGAGGCGACCCCAACACCCTTGAGGTCGAGCCCGGGAGCCGGATCGAGCCGGCGGACCGGATCGACCGGAAACAACTTCTCGACCTTCGCCCGGCCATAGACGTTGATCAGATTGGCCCGGTCGACCTCGGTCAGGGCGTTACTGGTCATCGACAACGCCGCCATCCGCTGGAGCGGCACGTCGTACGCCCAGGGCTCGGGTTTGAAGTTGAGCAGCGCGAATTCAATCGGCGGATGATCCCTGACCTCGCGAATGTATCCGTTTACGCCGTCGACGAACGCCGCGACGATCTCCTTGGCATCGGGAGCATAGCTGTTCCACTCCCGGGTCATGTCACCGCGGTACTTGAAGAGCCGGGCGAACTTGTCCCGCTCGACCGAACCCTTGCCTAACACCTCGGCGAGCCGGCCCTCGCCCTGACGGCGCCACATTTCCATCTGGAAGAGACGGTCCTGGGCAGCCACGAAGCCTTGGGCGAAGAACAGGTCGTGTACGGTCTTGGCATAGATGTGGGGCACGCCCCACCGGTCCCGCCGGACTTCGACCGCGGAGTCGAGCCCGGCCACATCGATCTGCCCGTCGATCTTGGCCAATCGGGTCCGGGCCGAATCGAGCAACCCCTGAGCCGATGCCGGGAGGGCCGCGCCAAGGGCGGCGAGCGCAAGGATCGCGGAGCGGAATCTCATCGCGTGCCCCGTTCCTCGTTCCACAGTTTCCGTTGCTCTCGCAAGAGATAGGCGTGGATCGCCGAGACATCGGCCGGACTAAGAACGTCGGCAAAACTCGCCATCCCCGAATCCTTGAGGCGGCCGTGCAGCACGATCGAATCGAACACGGCGTGGGTTTGAACCGTGAGCCGATTGAGGTCCGGATACGCGGAGAGTTGGGCTTCACCCCGGCCGCCGTGACAGATGCCGCATTTGGCCCCGAAGATCGGGCCCCCTCGGTCGGCCATCGCGTCGGTCATTCCCGCCAGCGTCGGAGGCTCCGGCGTGGTCTGTTTGGTCCGGGCCGGGGGCAACGGCGTCGGAGCACCGCCCAGCTTGAACGCCAAGAGCCGGCCATAGTTCTGGTACTGATACGCCGCGATTTCTTTCGGGTAGACCGGCGCAATGGCGCCTCCGAACCCGGCCAGCACCGCGAGGTACTGCTCGCCGTCGATCTCGTAGCTGATCGGCGCCGCCATGATGCCGGTGCCCACATTGATGTCGGCCAACTGGACTCCGGTGTCGGCCCGGTAGATCCGGAGCCGCCCCGACGAGGTCCCCTGCACCACCAGATTGCCCGCGGTGGTGAGCACGCCGCCCCCGGCCCAGTCGCCGGTGCCGATCGGCACCCGCCACCGTTCCTTCTGGGCCACCGGATCATAGGCGATCAACACTTCCGCGGTCTTCGGCGAAGGCAGGCCGGGATGGGCCGCAATGGTTTGATCGAACAGGGCCCGCTCCGCCGGGCCTAACATGTCCAAGATGAACCCGAGCATGCCCACCGACCCGACATTCACGTCACCCTTCATCCAGCGGTACTCGGGCTGGTTGGCCATGACCATTCCCTGCTCCCGGGCCGGGATGTAGGCCAATCCAGTCTCGGTGCTGAAGGCCATCGGCTGCCAGTTGTGCGCTCCGGCCTGGGTCGGGAAGATCACCGCCGGCTTGTCTTTGTAGTTGGCCGCCGGATTGATCTTGGCGCGGCCGGTCGAGTCGATCTCGGTGGCCCAGTTGGTGAAGACGAACGGCTTGGCCGAGATGAACTGGCCGGTTTCCCGGTCGAGGACGTAGTAGTAGCCGTTCTTCGGCGCCTGCATGATCACTTTTCGGAGCCGGCCGTCGATCGTCAGGTCAGCCAAGATCATATTGGCGGTTGCGGTGTAGTCCCAGATCTCCCACGGCACCTGTTGATAGTGCCACTTGAGCTGGCCGTCGTCCGGATTGATCGCCAGAATCGAAACGAGATAGAGATTGTCGCCGCCTGAGGGATCGCGGTGCCAACCTGAGTACGGGGTGCTGTTACCGGTGCCGACGTACAGCAGATTGAGGTCGGGATCGTAGTTCATCTCGCCCCACACCGTGCCGCCAAGGCCGGAGTTCCAGTCGGTCTTCGGGCCCCAGGTTTTCAACGCCTGTTCCATCGCCGCGTTCTCTGGCGGACCTTTGGCCGGATCGCCGGGTACCGTGAAGAACCGCCACTTCTCGGCGCCGGTCTCCAGATCGTAGGCCGTCACATAGCCGCGGACCCCGAACTCGGCACCGCTGTTTCCGATGACGACGACGTTCTTGGCCACCTGCGGTGGCCCGGTAATGGTGTAGAACCGGGTATCGCGATCGATGAAGGTGTCGGCCCGCCATAGCTCCTTGCCGGTCGCGGCGTCGAGCTTGACCAAGTACCCGTCAAGGGTGCCCACGTAGACCGCGCCGTTGGCGACCTGGACCCCCCGGTTGACGACATCGCAGCACGCCCGCCGGTTGTAGCTCCCGTCGACCGCGGGATCGTACCGCCACTTTTCCTTCCCGGTCTTCGCGTCTACGGCGAACACGCTGCCCCAGGGCCCGGCCGCGTATAAGACGCCGCCGACCATCACCGGGGTGGCTTCCTGGCCGTGCTCGACCCGCCCTCGGTGCGACCGGGCTTCGTACTCCCACGCAAAGCCCACCTGACCTGCGGTCTCGGCGTTGATCTGCTGCAACGGCGAGAACCGGTCGCCGCGGAAAGTCCGGCCTAACGACGGCCAATCGGCCTCGGGGGACTTGGCGGTCGAACACGCGGCGAGGCCGATCAGACCGAGTATGACAATGGGTTGGTTCATAGTGTAAGCGCTCTGCTCTCTCTCCCAAGGGTTAGATTAGCCCCATGCAAACTCAGCCGAAGGACCATTGGCAGAAGGTCCATGAGACCGCCGACCCGGCCGCGGCTTCGTGGTACCAGCCGATCCCGGAACGATCGCTTGAACTCATCCACGCCGCCGGTCTCGGTCCCGCTGCCCCGATTCTCGATGTCGGGGGCGGGGCCTCCACCCTCGTCGACCATTTGCTGACCGCCGGTTTCACCGACCTCACGGTACTCGATATCGCCCCTGCGGCGCTCCGGGCCGCTGCGCGGCGACTCGGCCCCCGGGCCACGCAACCGACCTGGATCGAGGGCGATGTTCTCGAGTTTCACCCCACCCGCCGTTACGCGCTCTGGCATGACCGGGCCACGCTTCACTTCCTGACCTCGGCGGCCGACCAAGAGCGGTACCTCAATACCCTCCGGAACGCGCTTCAATCCGCCGGGCATGTCATCCTCGCGACCTTCTCGCCCGACGGACCGACTCGCTGCAGCGGCCTGCCGGTCCTCCGCCACTCGGCGGAGTCGCTCGGGGCACTCCTCGGACCGCGGTTCGTTCTCCGGCGCAGTTTCCTCGACCTCCATCCCACGCCGGGCGGCACGATCCAGTCGTTCCTCTATGGCTGGTGGCAGGCCGAGGCCTGATCAGGGCTGCCGGGAGTCCTGCTCCTTGAGCTGGCTGACCCAATTCAGGATGACCCGGAGTCCCAGCGGGACCAGATCGGGGTTGGGCAGCACCAGGACAAACCGGTTCCCGTCCGGCGAGACGTCGAACACCCTCGCAGCGGTCTGAAACAGCACCTGTCCGCTGCCCAACCGAAGTCCGGTGCTCGACGAAATCGGGACAGCCACCAGACGGTCTCCTTCCAAATAGTAGATACTGCCCCCCTTGGGATCCCAACGGGGGGCCCGGCCGCCATTCGTCGAGATTTGCCGCTTCACGGCGAGGTCGGGGAACGAGATGGCAAAGATCTCCATTCGCCCCGACTCGTCGGACTCGTACGCCACCCACCGCCCGTCGGGAGAGAAGTCGGGTTGGGCCTCGGAGGCGGGGCCCGCGGCGACGGCGATGGAATCCGATCCGTCCGCCGCGATGGCCCAGACATCTTTGCCCTGGCCAGGACTTAAATCATAACCTAGCAGCCACTTGCCATCGCTGGACCAGGCGCTCAGGTGGAGGTGTCGCGGCCAGGTCAAAAGCCGGCGGGGCCGGGTCCCGGCCGCCACCGCCTTGACTTGCAGTCGCCTCGCTTGACTCGCGAGCGAGGAGGTGTAGGCGATGGACGAACCGTCGGGCGACCAGACCGGGTGCTCGTCTTCGGCCTCATCGAAGGTCATCCGCTCAGGCTCCCCCTCCGGGCCAAAGATCCAGATGTCGTTCTTGCTCGGTGCCCGGACATTGGCCGCGATCCGGCCGCCGCTGGGGGAAAGGCGAATACCGTCCAGGTATCCCGCCGGGACGATGACCCCAAGATCGCGACCCGAGCGGTCCACCGCCCGGACGACCTGCGGAGCCACCGGACTCCCCGGCTCGAAAACGAGGGTACCGTTTTCGGCCACCGCGAGTAGCGCCGCACCGCCCCAGCTCGCCATGTAGACGTCGGTCAGAACCTGGCGCGGCGTCCCCACCACCGTGCTCCGCCCGCGATCGTAATCCACCACGAACCCGGTTCCTTCATCGGAGACATAGAGCAACTGGCCGGACGTCAGATACCGGCCGAAGGTCCCCTGCTCCACCAGCCTTCGGCGAACTCCCGACCCGATGGCCTCGACCACAATGCGGGAGTCGAGCGCGCCGCCGCTCGGACCGAGCACGGTAAACAACAACTCCTTGCCCCCGGGCAACAGTTGCGGCCACGCGTGCATGTGCTCGGCCGCGCTGTCGGCCACCTCCGTGACGGGTTCGGGCACCCCGCCGGTTGCCGGCACCCGCCAGATGCCCCCGTTCCGCCCCAGCGAGGAAAAGTAGATCCGCCCGTCTTCACCCCAGGTCATTCCCGGGCCCATCTCAGCGGGGGCGATCTCGACGACCGATCCCCCCGCTAGAGCAATTTTCCGGAGGCGACCATCCTGGAAGAACGCCACCCACTGTCCGTCAGGCGAAAACGTCGGCATCGACGCGCCCTCCGGTCCCCGCAGCGGGATGGCCGCGAACTCACCGAACGGGCGCCGGTGCAGCAGGGCGCCGCTGCGAAACACCACGTCCTGTCCCGCCAGCCCGATCGCCAAGGTCGGGACCCAGCTGTCATCGGGGTCCACCTGCTGATTGGGGGTGGGAACGACGAACCGAATCCGGTCTCGTTCAGGCTCCATCGGGGCGAGCCGCGATCCGGCGAATGCCCCGAGCGCGAGAGCGCCAGCCACGGCCACCGACGAGCCCACCACCACCCGCGGCGGGCGGCGCCAACCCCAAACGGCGGGGACGGCCGCTGTCGGCGTCGGAATCAACGCCCGCGTCAATGCGTCGCCGAACTCGGCCGCGCGAGCGAGCCGGTCGGCCGGCAGCCGGGCCAGCGCCTGCTGCACCGCGGCTTCGAGCGCCGGGGGAATCGTATCCCGCGCTTGGCGGAGCGGCCGGGGCGTCTCGGTGACGAGTTTGGTCAGGATCGCCTGGAATGTCGGCCCCGTGAAGGGGGGTTCACCAACCAGCGTCTCGTACAACACCGCCGCGAGCGAGTACAGGTCGCTTTGGGAATCGAGTTCTCGGTCCCCGGCGGCCTGCTCGGGGCTCATGTACTGCGGCGTTCCCACCGTCATCCCGGTCTCAGTGAGCCGGTTGCCCCCGGCCTGGCTGAGAGCCAGCGCAATCCCGAAGTCGGTGACCAGGGCCTGGTCACCCTGAAGCAGGATGTTCTCCGGCTTGATGTCACGATGAAGGACGCCCTGCCGGTGGGCGTACTCGAGCGCGCTGACGACCTGCAAAGTGAGCCGGACCGCCTCCCCGATCGGGAGCTGCCGCTCCCGACTCAACCGGTTCCGGAGCGACTCGCCTTCGACGAAGGGCATGACGTAGAACAGCAGATTCCCGGCGGCGCCAGAATCGAACAGCGGGAGGATGTGGGCATGCTGGAGGTTGGCGGTGACCCGGATTTCCTTGAGGAACCGCTCGGCCCCGACCGCCGCGGCCAGTTCTGGCCGGAGGACCTTGATGGCCACCGCCCGGTCATGACGAACGTCGCGCGCCAGGAACACCAGCGCCATCCCGCCTTGGGCCAACTCGCGCTCAACCAAGTACCGATCGCCGAGCGCAACGCGGAGCTGATCGAGCATCGGCGACGACGTTAGGGGACCTTGGCGAGGGCCCGAAGGATCATGTCATTGGTCGGTCGGAGCTTGTAGTTCACCTCGGTGAACTTCCACCGGACCACGCCGAGCCGGTCGATCACGTAGGCCGTGGGATGAGGCCACCCGCGACCCGCGGGGTTCCAAAGCCCGTAGCGGTCAACCACCCGATGCCCCGGGTCGGACAGAAAGGCGTAGTCCGGCCGCCGGCCATCGGTCTTGGTAATCCGGTCCACCATCTTCTGGAGGTCCTCACGGTTGTCGATCGCAACCGCGAGAATCGCGGTGGTCTGTCTCTGGTCCCGACTCAGAAGGTCTCTCAGCTCCCCGAGCTGACTGGCGCACCACGGTCACCAATGGCCGCGATAGAACACCAGGACAACGTTTTGTTTTCCGCGGAACCGGGACAGGGTGACGGGGGGTCCGCCGAGTGACTCCAACGTGAAATCAGGCGCCTCTGACCCGACCGCCACGCGACTGGTATCGGTCGGCGGCAGTTTTACCGAGTCGGCGGGCCCGAGTTGGACGCTCTGGGCCCGGAGGCTTGCGCTCGGGTACCCGATCAGGGCAAGGAGAAGTACGACCAGTACCGGCATTCGTCGCTCCATGTGCAGGACGCTCGAGGCAATGTAGCGCAAGGTCGGCACTCGGCAAGCTCGGCACTCGGCGAGACCCGCCTGACCAGCGGGCTAGCGGAACGAGTCGATGGATCGCCAGAGCAATGTCAAGCTGCAGCGCGATAACCCCCCATAGGTTGCCGGCAGCCGGTCGCGGAAAAACTGCACACGTTCCGGACCTCCCGAATCTGGTCGAGATCGAGCACCGCGGTGCACCCCGGTGCCGTGGACCTCGAACAGCGGCACCACGATCACCATCCGGTGCTTCTGGGAGATCTTTTAGGACTAAAAAAATCGAGACATTGACGAACAATATTCAAATTGTGGAAGTATCGTCCGATTCCTAGCTTGGACCCGTGCGGGAAGAGCGGCCCGGAAGGCCCGGCGCCCACGAAACCCTCCCACACGCGAAGGAGGATCCGATGATGGGGATCGAGAGAGCGGTCCTGGAGCGATTGGCGGCGATGAGGACGAAACTGGTAGAGACCCGAAGCCCGAGACGGCGGAAGCGGCAACCGGACATCCGGGTCATGTTCTTCCCGCCTTCTTCCACTCGGCCACCGACACCAGCCGCTGATCCGAAATCAACCGGACGTCTGGCCCTCGCCCCACAGCCTCGAGTCCGGGCTTGGCCGGGCCCCCGGGCCGACTGACACCCCCTGCGGGGGCGGATCGACGGGCCTCCCTGACCGAACCGGGAGGCCCGTCGGTTCTTGCCGGAGCCCGCCCCTCCCGCTTGCGGTCGCTCCCACCCGAACGCTAGACTCGTCCGCATGAAATCACTCGCCAGCGGACTATCCGCACTTGGCCGGCAATCCGCTGTTGCCCTCGGACACTTCCCCACTCCAGTCGACGAGTTGGTTCGCTTCCGCCAGTCCCTCGGCCTCAGTCAGCGAATCTCCATCAAGCGGGACGACGCCATTTCCTTCGGATTCGGCGGCAACAAGGTCCGCAAACTTCGGTATGTGATTCCCGACCTCAAGCGCCAAGGCGTGGATACCATCGTCACCTGCGGCGGGGTCCAGTCCAATCACGCCCGGGCCACCGCCGCCGCTGCCGCCGCGCACGGCTTGGCGTGTCACATCGTCGTCAATGGAACCGAGCCCGACCGCCCAACCGGCAACGCTCTCCTCAATCGGCTCCTTGGGGCCACCTTCGAGTACGTGAGCGGCCGCGAGGGGCGAGTGCCCGGAATGGAAGCCGCCGCCGCCAGGTTCCGGCACGAAGGCCGCCGGCCGGCCATCGTGCCGCTGGGCGCCTCCACCCCGATCGGAGCGTTAGGTTTCGCCGATGCGGTGTCGGAACTCGTTGCGCAAGACGCCGTGCCCGACGTCATCGTCCATGCCTGTTCCTCCGGCGGCACCTCGGCCGGCCTGCTCGCGGGAGTGGCCATGCACGACTTGGCCACCCGGGTCATCGGAATCAGCGCCGATGATCCGCCCGCGGCGGTGGAGGCCCAGGTTCGGTCCATCATACAGGGCATGGCCCCGATCCTCGACCTCGACGCCGCGGCACTCGGCGCGGCCCTCTGGGTCGAAATCGACGACGGGTTCGTCGGGACCGGCTACGGCGAACCCACGCCGGCGTCCCGTGAGGCGCAGCGGGTGGCCGCCCGCACGGAGGCCGTGTTCGTTGACCAGACCTACACGGCCAAGGCCCTGGCGGGACTGATCGCCTATTGCCGGGACGGACGGATTCCGGAAGACGCTACCGTGCTCTTCTGGCACACCGGCGGACAGGTCGCCCTGTTCGCCTGATTCAAGGCCGAACCTCGAAACGAATCGACTGCCGCACCAGCTGGCGGACCGCTTGGTCCTGAATCCGGGCCGGCGCAACTCGGGTCCGTTCGATCGTCAGCCGGGCGCTCGCGGCGAAAGCCGGGTGCGGACCCTTGGACAACAGGCCACCTTGATCTGGTTCGTGGCCAAGATGCTAGGCCACGATGCGGCGTTGTACGATGGATCGTTCCAAGACTGGGCCGCCCGACCCGCCCTGGCGGTGGTCGGACCCGTGAAGCCTTAACTGAGAGACCCCGTCATGCCGCCCTCGCTGTTGCTCCCCCTGTTGCTGGCCGCCAACGCGCCCAACCCGAATCTCCTCGTCACGGCCGAGTGGCTGGCCGCCAACCGACAGAACCCCCGGCTCGTCGTCCTCCACATCGGCCGCGACCGGGCGGACTACGACCGCGGCCACATTCCGGGCGCCCGGTTCATCACGGCCTCCAAGCTCTGGACGACCACCGGCCCCGGCGTCGAACTCCCCACCGTGGCTTTTCTCGACTCCCTGTTCGAGTCGGTCGGGATCTCGTCGAACTCGCGGATCGTTCTGTACGGCGAGGCCTGGACCACGCCCCGGGCGTTCCTGGCACTCGACTACCTGGGCCTTGGCGATCAATCAGCCATTCTCGACGGCGGACTCGCGCGGTGGAAAGCCTCGGGCCAGAGCCTTTCAACCGAAGCGCCGGTCGTTGCGGCCGGCACCATCGAGCCCAAGCCCCGGCCCGACATCGTCGTCGACGCCGAGTGGGTCAAGCAGCACCTGAACGACGCCAAGGTGGCGTTGGTCGACGGCCGGTCCGCGGAGGAATACGCCGGCACCACCGAGGCCGAGCGATTGCCCCGGTACGGGCACATTCCCGGCGCCAAGAACCTGCCGTGGGATCAGACTTATTCCGACGGGGCCGGCGCGCTGAACGGCGTGGCATCAACCTTGGTCGATTCCCGGCAGATCGAGGCCCTGATGTCGGCGGCGGGCGCCACCAGCGACAAGCAGATCGTCACCTATTGCACCGTCGGGCTTCGGGCCAGCCATCTGTACTTCGTCGCCCGGCTCATGGGGCACCGGCCCAAGATCTACGACGGCTCAATGCGGGACTGGAGTCCCCGAAGCGAGCTTCCGCTGGTCGGGCCCCCGCCGCGGGCCGCCGCCTCGCCGCCCGGCAATGGCCTCGCCTATTTCGTCGACCCCGACTGGCTCCACGATCACTTCGGCGACGAGGGTATGGTCATCCTCCACGTCGATCGCAATCGGGCGGCCTACGATTCGTCGCACATCGAGGGAGCGCGGTTCGTGGCCTTGAGCAGCTTCGTGACTGAGCGGAACGGAATTGCCACGGAGTTGCCGGCGCCCGCCGCACTCGATTCGCTCCTGGAAAGCCTCGGCGTTACCGACAAGTCCACGATCCTGCTCTACGGAGAGATCCTCGCGGTCAGCCGTTTGTTCTACACCCTGGACTATCTCGGGCTAGCGGAGCGAACCAAGGTGCTGAATGGTGGTCTTGGCAGATGGAGGGCGGAGGGGCATCCGGTCTCGGCACTCGGCACTCGGCACTCGGCGCTCGGCGGCGGAGGGCTAGCTGTGGCGGGGCGGGACTCGGTCGTGGTCGATGCGGATTGGGTTCGGGCCTCGGCGGCCGACCCGCGGGTGGCGTTGGTCGATGCGCGAAAGGCTGACGAGTATGCCGGCACGGTGGCGGAGGATGGTGTGCCGCGGGCGGGACACATCCCGGGGGCGCTCAACCTCGATTGGAATTCGCTGTTCGAAAAGGGGATGGCCAAGGACCGGGCAACGCTGATCGCGATGTTCCGCGCGGCGGGAGTGACCGACGACGCGACGATCGTAACGTACTGCCGGGTCGGTACCCGGGCGGCGGCGCTCTACCTCGTAGCGCGGGCGCTGGGGCGGAATACCAAGATGTATGACGGGTCGATGGTCGACTGGAGCCGACGGGCGGATCTGCCGGTCGCGACCGGATCCGCGGCGGGATCGATGCGCTAACTGCCGACTGGGCGTTCGACGTAGCTCCGGATCTTCCACCGGCGCCCGTCGAGGTACAACACCATGACGAAGGTGCCGGTCACATCGGTTCCGGCACCCGCGTCCGACCGATAGCGCATTCGGCCCAAGTAATAGGCCAACCCGCCGCTGGCCGTGAAATCGAGCAGGGTGACGTGGTAGTTCTTGATCCGGCCGGCTCGCGCCAGAAGCGTGTCCGCCAGGGCGGCCCTGCCTTGCACGTACCAGCCGTCCACCGGCGAATAGAGCCCGTCTTCGGTGAACAAACGGCCCAGTTGTTTCGCGTCTCCTCTGGCGAGGAAAGTCTGCCAATCGGCCAAGATCTGCTTGACGTCGGCATAGGTATTGGCCAGAAACTCGTTTCGAGACCTGGACATGACCGGCAACTCGTCGCCCGGGATCTGGCAGCGGGCCTGCCCGGCGAAACCGGCCAGGACCAGGCCGGCCAGACATCCGACCCTGCTCCACCTCATTATTGGAGCCGGGCGCTGAACCGGTCGAGGAACTCTCGTTCGCTCGCCGTGAGGCTCGCGATCCCCGTTTGGCTGATCTTGTCCAGGACCCGATCGAGTTCGGTCCGGTTCACCTCATGGAGGTCATCGCGACGAATCTTGCCCCACCGCTCCATCGCCTTGCCGGCTCCCTCTGACCGCGGAGCCACCGGCCGGGCTTGTTGTTGCCACTCCCGCATCGGAGCCTTCTGCCGGTTCTCGAGCCACTTGAGATAGAGGAATCCGCCGAGGAACCCACCGAGATGGGCGAAATGCGCGACTCCGCCACCGGCGCCGCCGTTGAGGCCCGACCAGAGAGAAATCCCGGTCATGATCACCACCAACCACCGCGCTTCGATCGGCAGAATGCCCCAGATGTAGATCGGCTGCCGCGGCCAGAAGTAGGCGAATCCGAGCTGGATACCGAAGACCCCACCCGAGGCACCGATCAACGCTCCGAAGCCCCCGGCCGGGAAGGCGCTGAAAATCAGCCATCCCAGGCCACCGACCAAGCCGCTCAGGAGATAGAGCCGGACGAACTGGGCCCCGCCGAGGCGCGACTCGAGGACCGGACCGAAGAAATAGAGCCCCAACATGTTCCAGAAGATGTGACTGAACCCGCCATGGAGGAACATGTAGGACACCAAGGTCCAGGGCCGCCACACGAGGCCAACGGCCCGAAGCTCGAGCAGCGAGTTGATGGCTGGAATCGTCTGCTGCAGGAAAAACACGACGACGTTCGCAACGATGATTCGAAGGACCCAGGGACTCACGAGGCCGGCCGATGGGTGCTGGGGTAGTCGATGATGTGCTCCCATTCGCCCGCGTCGGAGCGAGCGACCACGGCCACCACCGGTTCGGTGTCGCTCCGGTTGAACACTTCGTGGGGAACTCCCGGTTCGATGAAGATGAAATCGCCCGGTCCGTTGTCAACCACTTCCGTCAGACCCTCGCCGAAGCAGTGACGGACCTGGCCCGACAGGATGTAGAGCATCACTTCGAAGTCGACATGGATATGGGCAAACGCGATGGCGCCGGGCGGTACCGTGGCCACGTTCATCGACAACGACTTGGACCCAACGTTGGCGCCGGACAGACCAGCCTTGTACTGAATGCCGTTCCAGGCTCGACAAATGGCGCTGGAACGGAGCACATGGATCCCGGCGCCCCGCTCGGCGTCGGGAATCATGGGACTGGCCATCAAAACTCCCGCAAAAGTTACCGCTCCAATCTAATCGGGAGCCCGACCTAGTTCTTGGTCTTGAGGTACATCCGCCGAATCTCGACCGGAATCGGCATCCGCTTGGCCTCCACCTTGAGGTCGTACACCAAGTCACCGTGCTTGCCGTCGAGCCGGTACTTCTCCCGAACCTTGGTCTCGCCGTCGATGGTCTGCTCCAAGACGAACTCGTCGGCCTTTCGCTTGACCTTGGTGCGCCGGACTTCCCCGCCAAACAGGGTATCGACGGTCTCCCGGCCGTCGGTCCAGACCAGGCGTTTGAATCCGGCACCGTCGACCAGGGACACCGTCGAATCGGAGAGAGCGATTTCCATCGTCTCCGACGGCCGGAGGAGTTGGAGAACCGCCGGCGAACCGCCGTCACCGGGAACCCCGCCCAGTCCACCCGGCCCCCTTCCGCCGCCGCCCGGAAAACTCCCGGGGCGCCCGCTACCGGGCCGTCTCCCTCCTCCAGGAAGACCTCGGCGATCCATCCGGCTTGGCCGGTCACTGCGGCTCCGATCGAGCTGCCACTTGCCGATCAAGGTCGGCACCTCGGGTTCTTCCGCCTGGCCGGCGAGCCCGTCGGTTCCGCCGACCACCAGCACCGCGACGACCACGACCGATTTCCACGTCCGCATTGGCTCCTCCGTGCCACAATGAACCCTGACGCCCGGGTTCACCCCGACGTCAGGAACCCGCCGGGACCGCGGCCCGCCAGCCCGCCAGCCGCTTGGCCTCCAGGTCCTTGAGCACGGCTTGCGACTCCGGCCTCGAGGCCAGGTTGACGTTCTCATCGGGGTCGGCCTCCCGATCGTACAGCTCGGCGGCGGTGAATTGCTTGGTACTCCAGTTCATCCAGGTGACGTAGTGCCATCGGTCGGTCAGCATGCTATAGCCCATATACTCGATCCCGTCCGGCGCCATCCAGATGCCCTTCCGGAGAAACTGGCTGAACACCGCCGGTTTCCATTCCCGGGTCGGCATCTTGACCAGCGGCACAGCGCTCACCCCTTGGACGTGGGCCGGCACCGCGAGACCCGCCAGTTCACTCAGCGTTGGGTAGACATCGACGAACTCCACCATCTGACGGATCTGGAGTCCGGCCGGGATCGTGCCCGGCGCCCGGATGATCAAGGGCGAATGGGTGTCGATCTGATAGTTGGTCATCTTGGCCCAGCTGTTGTGCTCGCCGAGCTTGTACCCATGATCGCCCCAGAGGACGACGATGGTGTTCTTGGTGAGACCCAAGCTGTCGAGTTGATCGAGGAGCCGGCCGATCTGGGCATCGATGTAGCTGACCGAGGCGTAGTATCCGTGCTTCAGGAGCCGGCTTTGCGCCTCGGTCACCCCGCCCCGAAACGGATGCGGGACGTCGGCAAAGTCGGCATACCCGCGCAACTCCCGCATGTTGTTGATGGCCGCTTCCGGCCCATCGGTGGGCACGAATCGATTCCGCGCCAGGGGAATCGCATTCCGGTCGTAGAGGTCCCAGTATTTCTTCGGCGCGTTGAACGGCAGGTGGGGCCGGTAGTACCCGACCCCGAAAAAGAACGGTTGCTTCCGTTTCGCGAGATCGGCCAGTTTTCGAATCGCGAAGTTCGTCTGCGCCCCGTCGTAGTACACGCTGTCCGGCAAATCGACGCTCTCGGTGGCATTGGCCTTGAGATACCAGAGGCCAAATTGGTCGATGGACTGGGCCTGCCGCCCCTCCGCAATGATCTTGGCCTTCCGGGCTTCCTGAATCGCGAGGTTGTCTCGGTGATGATAGACCGCGTCCGGGTCGTACGGAAATCCGGGGACTTTGATTTCCGGTTCACTCCACGACAGCGAATCGGGAATGATGTTGTGATAGACCTTCCCGATGACCGCCGCGTAGTAGCCGTTCCGGATGAAATGCTGCGGCAAGGTCACCACATCGGGCACGGTGTTCCGGAAGTCGGTCTCCAAATCCCACACCCG
>SXGT01907592.1_pt1 | contig 18349 bp, 14 predicted proteins | sample 3176221 | NCBI WGS metagenome assembly SXGT01 (sample SAMN11356862, study PRJNA531348) | freshwater metagenome | isolation source: freshwater sample F1-120 | place: China: Fuxian Lake, Yuxi | collected 2017-12-25
GCGCGGACGCTCTCGACCTGCGGCGCCATCGCGGCGGCGAAGCCGTCTACCTCGATCATCAGCAAGGCCCCAGCGCCATCCGGCAAGCCCGCCGTCGAATAGCGGCGCACCAGGTTGATGGCGTTGCCGTCGATGAATTCCAGCGCGCAGGGCACGGCGGGCTGGGCCATGATCTTGGCGATAGCCAAAGCGGCGCTACCCACATCGCGGTAGACCGCCCGCAGCGTGCGCTTGGATTCCGGCAAGGGCGTGAGTTTCAGGGTGGCTTCGGTGATGAGGCCGAGCGTGCCTTCCGAGCCGATCAGCAGCCGGGTCAGGTCGTAGCCCACCACGCCCTTGGTGGTGTAGACCCCGGTGCGCAGTTCTTCGCCGCCGCCGGTGACAACTCGCAGCCCCAGGGTATTGTCGCGGGGCGTGCCGTATTTGACGGCGCGCGGCCCGGCGGAGTTGTAGGCAAGGTTGCCGCCCACGCTGCAAAAAGCGGCGCTGGTGGGATCGGGCGGCCAGAAAAAGCCGTGGGGCTTGACGTAATCCTGTAGCGCCTGGTTGGTCAAGCCCGGCTCCACCACGATGTAGCGGTTGTCGGGCGAGAACTCCAGCACGCGGTTCATGCGCTCGAACGAGGCCACCACGCCGCCGTACAAAGGCACCGTGGCGCCGGTGGTGCCGGTGCCGCGGCCCCGCGCCGTCAACGGAATCCGGTGCTCGCCGCACAAGCGGACCAGCGCGGCGGCCTGCTCGTGGGACAGGGGGAACACCACGGCGTCGGGCAATACCTGGCGCTTGCTGTTGTCGTAGCCATAAACCCAGCAGTCGGCCGGATCGGTGAAGAGCGAACCGGCGGGGAAGATTTCCTTGAGCCGGGTGAGAAAGGAACCGGGCAGGGCCATGGGTTTACTCGCCGAACAATTGTTGATCGATCAAATCGCAGAAGCAGTGGGTGATGAGCAGTTGGATTTCCTGGATGCGCGCGGTGACCTCGGAGGGAACGCGGATTTCGAGATCGGTCTCCCGGAGTAGCGGAGCCAGGGCGCCGCCATCCCGGCCACTCAGGGCGATGACGTTCATGTCACGGTCATGGGCGGCGGTCGCGGCGCTCAGTATGCTGGCCGAATTGCCGCTGGTGGTGTAGAGAACCAGGATATCGTCGGCGTGGCCGAGTGCCCGGATTTGCTTGGCGAACACCTCGTCGAAGCGGTAATCGTTGGCGATGGAGGTGAGCGCGCAAACGTCGGTGGCCAGGGAAATGGCGGGCAGGCCCGGCCGGTCCCGCTCGTAGCGGTTGATGAGTTCCGAGGAAAAATGCTGGGCCTGCGCCGCCGAACCGCCGTTGCCGCAAACCAGTATCTTGCCGTCGTTGAGCAGGCAATGGGACAACCTCGCGGCGGCGGCCTCGATCAAATCGCCGAACCGGATCAGGGTATCCTGGTTGAGTTCGGCGTTGGCGGTGAATTGGCTGATGATGCGTTCTTGTAGGCTCATGATTCGTTAGGTTTGGATTGATGCGGGAGCGGCGGACATCCCAGCCGCGATCGTTCGAGGGCGGAACGCCCGTGCTTGCTCAGCCCGCTTGGAAAGCGTCCTTGACCCATTGCACCGCCAGTCCGTCGGCGCTTGGGGATAATGCCGCCACGTCGAAGCGCGCGGGCCGGTCATAGCGGCGATCCTTGAGGAACCAGGCCGCCGTGACCAGCAATTTGGATTGCTTGCGCCGGTCCACGCTTTCCAGGGCGCCGCCGAAGCGCTGGCTGGCGCGGAACCGGACTTCCACGAACACCAGGGTGAGCCCGTCCTCCATGATGAGATCGACCTCGCCATAACGGCAGCGGAAGTTGCGTTCCAATAGGCGCAAGCCCTGCTCTTCCAGAAATTTCAGCGCCCGATCCTCGGCGAGGCGGCCCCTAGATTGGGCCGGCGTTGGGATCGTCACGGATTGGCCGGAGCGGTGTAGCCACCCGGTTGCAGCAAGGGTGCGATACCCCTGGGCCGCGGGTTGCCGTCTTGGAACTGGGCGCATTCGAGCTGGCGTTGCAGCTTGTTGCCGGTTTGCAGGGAGAGGACGCCGGTGGCACCGGGGTAGCGGTATTGGGGATCGCTCTTCAGCCGGTCCAGTTCGGGCACCAGCCGGTAGGCATCCAAACCCAGGGCGATCAGCTTCGCGTAATCCGGAGGAGTCTTGTCGATCTGCGTTTTCAGGGCGTGGGCGGAGAGCGCGCCGCCCTGGTCCGGGTTCAGCAACCAGGGGACATCGCAAAAAATCAAACCGTTCAAATCCTGGTCGGCCCGCGCGTCCGACTTGCCGTCGTGGACATGGGAGGTCGAATAGATGGGAATTTGGCCGCCCTGGTTATAGGCGATCTGCGGCAAGATTGAGCGGGCATCCCGCGCGTCGGCGATGAGGAAGATGAAATCCGCCGTAGCCGGCGCCGCCGCTGGCGCGCCATCCGGAAGAATCGGCGCGGCGGATGCCTGTAGCGAGCCGGGAGCGGCGGCGGCCAACAGTTCCTTGACGGCGGCCGAGAAATCCTGGCCGTGATGGGAGTATTTCTTGCTGGCCCCGATCTTGCCGCCCAGGGTTTTCCAGTAACGGGTGAAATGATTGACCATGCGCTGCCCGAATTGGGTGGAAGGGGCCAGCACCAAGGCGTTCTGCTTGCCATCGAACCAAGCGCTGCCGGCGGCTTGCTCGACCTCCTGTTCCGGCGACAGCCCAAACTGGTAGAGCCTGTCGTTGCCGGCATCGCCGGTCTGGTTGAGCCCCAACACCGGAACCGGCAACTCGCCACCCCGGGCCAACGCGGCAACCTCGTCCTTGATTAAGGGGCCCACCACCGTCCGCGCGCCCTCGTCCACCAGTTTCCGATAGGCTTGCTGGATGTCGCCGGTCTCCGAATCGACGAAGCGCAACTGAAGCTTGGCGGGATCGGGATCGGCGTAATAAGCCGCTACCATGCCGGCGCGGATGGCCTCGGCGGCCGGGGCATAGGCGCCGGACAAGGGCAGCAGCACACCGATATACGGACCCGTGGGAGGCGGTGCCGCAACCGGCGCGGTGGCGGGCGGCGGGGCCGTACCCGTCGTGGCGGGAGCCGGTTTCGGGGCCAGCGGTGTGACGCGCACCTTAGCGCCATTGTCCCTCGCCACCTTGTCGAGAAATTCCCCGGCCGCCGGATGGTCGGGATAGCGAGTTTGCCATTCGCCCAAGGACGCGCCCAGGCCGGCGGGCGACGTACCCTTGAGGATGCGGGTCAGCGCCATCCACCCCCCCAGGACATCGGGCCAAGGCGGCTGTTGCTGGGCCAAGACGCCGTCGGGCAAGCGGCCAAGCGCGTCGTAAATGGCTTCGTTGTTTTTTTCGATGGCGTCCGGCTGGTTGAGCATCCGGCCGAGCACCACCCGCTCCTTGGCGCTCGCCAGCATGTCGCCCAACTGGTTGTAAGCCGAGGCGCGCAGTGTGTGATAATTGATTTCCTGCCCGCCCGTGAGCTGGTTGGCCACCAGCGTATCCAGCTTCGCCATCGCCTCCCTGGCCCGGCCCGCGTTGAGATCGAGGCGGCTGACAAGTAGCAGGTAGTTGTTGCGATCCGCCTTCTCCAACTCGCGGGAATTGACCATATCCGCCAATTGCTGGGCGCTGCCGCCGTCGCCGGCCCGAAGCGCCGAATCGGCGGCGCGCAATAGGTAGTAATCTGGATCCCGCGAGATTTGCGCCAGATAGCGGTAGCGCCGCATCGCCCCATCGTAGTCACCGGATCGGAACAGGCTTTCCGCCTGCGGATCGGGCTCGGGCCCGGCGCCCCAGCGGGGCAGCGAGCCAGCGCAACCGGCCATGGCCAGAACCAGCGGCAGTACGACGAACGGGCGATTGGCTAGGCGCATGGGCGGGGTTCCCTTGAAGAACTGAAGCGAGGAACGGCAAGTGGCGGAAATCGAACGAGGCATACTATACCTAGTCGCGACACCCATCGGCAATCTGGCGGACTTTACCTTCCGCGCGGTGGAAATACTCAAGCAGGCCGACGCCATCGCCTGCGAGGACACCCGGCACAGCCGCCCCCTGCTGGACCGTTACGGTATCGACCGCCCGCTGTTGGCCTTGCACGAACACAACGAGGATGCCGCGACGCCGCGCCTGCTCGAACGGCTGACACGGGGAGAAACCCTAGCGCTCGTCTCCGACGCCGGCACGCCCCTCATCAACGATCCCGGCTATCCGCTGGTGCGGCGAGCCCGCGAGGCCGGCATCCGAGTGGCGCCGATACCTGGCCCCTGTGCCCTGATCGCGGCGCTGTCCGCCTCCGGGCTGCCCACCGACCGCTTCGCCTTCGAGGGCTTTCCGCCGCGCAAGCCGGCCGCCCGCAAGGCATTGTTCGAGTCCCTGAGGAACGATCCCCGCACCTTGATCTTTTATGAATCCTCCCACCGGGTCGAAGCGGCGCTGAAAGATCTGGCGCTGGCGTTTCCGCCCGAACGCCGCCTGGTCATAGCCCGCGAACTGACCAAGTTCTACGAAACCCTGGCCGCCACTACCGTCGGAGCGGCGCCTAGCCTCTTGGAACGGGAACCCGACATGCGCAAGGGCGAATTCGTCTTATTGCTGGAAGGCGCGCCACCCCGGGAGGAAACGGACGAACTGGAACCCGAGCCGGAACGGGTGCTCCGGCTGCTGCTCGGAGCGTGCTCGGTGAAAACCGCGGTCGCGCTGACCGTGGAAATCACGGGAGCGCGTCGCGAAACGGTTTATCGGACGGCGCTCCGGCTGGCTAGGAAGGATGATGAAATCGCGGGGGATGCGGGCAGTTCGAATTTAGGGCTGGCGGCCGATTCGGGAAATCCTCAATCGGGACGGCCGGTACGCGACGAATTGCGTAGCGGCTGAGCCGGCTCCCCTTCGGTCTTGGCCGATTTCTTGCCTTCGCCGTCGGTAAGCACCTGCACCATGTTTTCCCAGGACGTGTACTTCTTGAAATCGGGATGGCCCGTCGCGATTTTGACGTTGACCTCGTGTTTGGCGATTTCGATGACTTCCTCGGGGCTTTTTCCGTCCACCGCGGCGACGAAAGCATCCGGCCCCTCTTCCGATTTGATCTTGTCCAATATCCCCAAGGCGGTATCGAACAGAACCCGCTCGTCGGTCGGCAGATAGCGCTTGACCTTCACCGCCGACTTGTACACGGCGATTCGATTCCCCCCGCTGATTTCGTCGGTACGAGACATGAAGGCGGGCAGGAAGTAAATAACAGCAAACAGCGCCATGACGGCGGCAAGTATTTTCATCGGGTTTCTCCGCTGGATTTTGGTGTGCGGGCATTATAGCCCGGATGCCCCATGATCCGGCGACGAACCCGCAAGCCTTCGGAAAATTGGCTCGCCGGAAAAAATACACAGCGAAATTCACGCCCCGAGTCCACGCTCGGCAAGGATATCACCTACCCGCGCCTCTTCCCTTCTCTTCCCAACCCCATCCATAACCGGACCACGCCCGGCTCCTCCCGTTTCCCATCCGACATCGCGTAGCCGCGCCCCAACGACACGCGATCCGAACGCGCGAGGAATCTGAAAATATATGTTACATCTCACAAGGAATATGTTTTCCTAAATGAGAAGATGATATCAAAAAATATCGAATTTTCCAATTCTTTTAGCTATAATGAGACATCCTTGGATGATACATACACCCATATAAGGGACACATGACCTCAAAAGCACCGCAATGACGAGGACACGATACCCATGCAATACGCGCTAACGATTACCGCCCCAAACCAATCTGGGTTTTTTTCCAAGATCATGATGGCTGTCCGTCGCCGGGGATGCCAACTGAGTTCGCAACGCCGCGCGGTACAAGGCGATGCCCAGATCATTACCCTGGTCATCGCGGGAACCGAAGCCTTGGCCAAGGCCCTAGCGGAAGATATCGAAGCCCCTGGAGACGCGGTCAAGGCCGGCGTACAGGCTTTCGGCCAACAATCCCCGGAAACCGCCCCCGTCGCGGCCACGAAACGCGCCTTTTTGATTCGCTTGCTTAAGGACCATCCCAACTTGGCGGACATGGTGAAGCAAGTGGAAGCGGAATCCACCGAGGAAGGGTTCGGCAGGGCGCTCGCGGCCCTAGGCGAACGCGTTGGGCGGCGCGAATACGCCAAGAATTATGCCCTGGGTAGCCCATTGAAATTACAGGCCGCCCTGCCCCGGATGGTGGTGCCGGCCATGAAACCATATGTGAACGCCGTCGCCGAGGAAGACGGCATCGCCATCCCGGCCTGCTCTTTCTGCAATCGTGATCCGGCGCAAGGGAAAATGTGCGGCTTCCTGCGGGGTTATATAGCGGGCTTGCTCCAATCCGCGCCGACCACGGCCAACATCACCGTGGAACAAACCGGCTGCGTCATGAAAGGCCAGGGGGCCTGCCGATTTACCGCTAGGCCATAGCCATGCCTGATTCGGTGTCGCTGGGCATCCACGCGCCACGGCCGAACACGAATAGCCCGCGCCGGGCGCCCATGCCTCGGCTAGCGGGAAGGAGTCCCGGCCCCTAAACGCCGAGAATCCGACAAATTAAGCCAAACAATTGTTTTTTAATAACTTTAGAGGGGAACGATATGAATGAAATGACGGCACGCTGGGATTGGACGCTGATTGGGTTGTCCTATCTGATCTCGGTATTTGGTTCCTACACCGCCTTGCAACTCGCGATCCGCATCCCATCGGCGATGGGCGCGAGCCGTTGGCTGTGGCTGCTAGGCGCGGCCACGGCACTGGGAGGCGGGGCCATCTGGTCCATGCATTTCATAGGTATGCTCGCCTTCCAACCCCCCACACCAGTCACTTATTTGCCGGGACTGACCTTCTTGTCGCTGGCTATCGGCGTGGGCGCCAGCGGCCTCGGCCTGGCCATCGCCGGCATCGGCGAATCGAGTTGGGCCAAATTGATCGTCGCCGGCATGGCCGCGGGATTGAGCGTGGCCGGAATGCATTACACGGGCATGGCTTCCATGCGCATGGCGGGCGGAGAAATCAGTTATATCGCTTGGCTCGTAGCCGCCTCCATCGCCATCGCCGTGGTGGCGGCCACCGCCGCCCTGTGGCTGGCTTTCAACCTGCGCGGCCAATGGCAGCGCTTCGGCAGCGCCTTCGTGATGGGAGCGGCGGTATCCGGAATGCACTATACGGGCATGGCCGCCGTGGTCATGCACCATGGCCAGGGCGCCAACGAAGCGGAAATCGGGGCGGGATTGCAGGGCACGGACTTTGGCATCCTGGTTTTCGCCATGACCTTCGCGCTGCTCGCCACCTTGCTGATCGTGGCGCAAGTGCAAGCACGCCGCCTTCAAGAAATCTAAGGCACGAGTCCCGATTCCGAGCGAAAGGGCCGAACCGGGAACTCTCGGGAATCCCGGTTACGGCCATCGTGCCTCCTTAACCCGATCCACGCTCGAACGGGGTAGAACCAACCCCGGCGATAGCCTGGACCATCCACACCACCGGCGGCGGGTTTCCACGCCCTTCCGCCTTAACCCATGGGGGGAATTCGATTGGAGGATACAAGCATCAAAGTGCTGGTCGTGGACGACAGCCAAACCATACGCAAGAGCGCCGAATTCTATTTGCAAAGGCATCGATATCAAGTGCTTACCGCCGAGGATGGATTCGACGCCTTGGGCAAGGTGGTCGATTTTCGCCCAGACCTGATTGTATTGGACATCGTGATGCCCCGGTTGGATGGCTATCAGACCTGCGCCATCATCAGGCGAAACCCCGAGTTCCGCGCTACGCCCATCGTCATGTTGTCCGGCAAGGACGGGGTTTTCGACCGTGCCCGCGGCAGGCTGGTAGGCGCCAGCGATTACATCACCAAGCCTTTCGAGGAGCACAAGCTCATAGATTCCGTTCGTATTTTTACGTCGAGATAATAAGGAGAAAGGTTATATGCCGATCAAGCACATTCTGGTAATCGAAGATTCCGCCACGCAGAGGACTTATCTTCAGCAATTGTTGGTCAAGAATAATTTCGAGGTATCCCTGGCCAGCAGCGGCGAGGAAGGCATCGAAAAGGCCAAGGCGGTGAAACCCGATTTGATTCTGATCGACGTGGTCATGCCGGGCATGAATGGCTTCCAGGCTACGCGCCTTTTGAGCCGGGATCCGGAAACCAAGCATGTACCGATCATTATCTGTACCAGCAAGGGCCAGGAAACCGATCGCCTGTGGGGTCTCAGGCAAGGCGCTAGGGATTATCTGGTGAAACCCATTGCGGATGGGGTTTTATTGAACAAAATCACCGCGCTGGGTTGAAGCAATGGTAAAAATCGTCAATCTGGCGGAATACCAGAAAACCATCGCGACACGCCTCCGGGAATCCGCCTCGGCCCCCGCCGCCGGCGCCCGGCTCGGGCTGGAATTCGGCGGGGCGAACTATCTGGTGGAAGTGGGTGAATTCTCCGAGGTCGCGCCGAACCTGGAAGTAACTCCGGTGCCTTTCACCCGGCCCTGGTTTCTGGGAATTACCGATATTAGGGGCCTGATTTACGGGGTAATAGACATGGCAATATTCACCGGAGCCGAAAACACCCGGAACGAGGCAAGCAAGCATTATGTCGTCAGCGGCTCGCAATTCGAATCGCGCACCGCCTTGCTGGTCCAGCGCGTGCTTGGCCTGCGGCGCGTGGAAGAATGGCGCGAGGTTTCTCCGCCCCCCTCGGCGCCGCCTTGGATCGTAGCCTCGTATCTGGACGAAAAGGGAGAGCCTTGGTGGGAACTAAGTGTAAGGGAACTGGTGAGGCACCCGGATTTTTTGCAAATCGCGCAGTAAGCAGTTAAGAGGAAGTCATGGTTGAAGTAGCTGAAGCATTGAACAATGCGTTGCCGAATATTGGCGACATGAATATTCCAGCCGAAACTTCCGAGGAACGGAAGTCGCTGAAAACCCGCCTGTGGATATTTGTGCCGTTATGGCTGGTATTTTTACTGGCGGCCGGAGTCATGGCGTTTTACAACTACCGGCTGGACGACCGCATCGCGGGCTGGTCGGTAAGCCAACGCCTACCGGCGCTGGCCGGAATCGCCGCCGGCCACGCCCCGGTAAGCGCCAAGGGCGAAACCGCCAGCCTAGATGCGCTGGGCAAGGACGTGGACACCCTGTCATCCCTAATGAAGGCTCTCGATCAAGGAGGAAACTTCGGCAGGCAATGGGTTGCCCCGGTATCCGACGCCTTGCGGCCGGCCTTGGCCCAACTGCTCCCGGATTGGAAAGCTATCGATAAAGAGGCTCTCCTGCTCAAGCAAAGCCGCAAGGAACTCGAAGGCGCCTGGCAGCGCTTGGCTACGCTCAGGCCGGCCGGAGAGGAACTGGCGCGCGCCGCGCTGGAGGCGGGAGCGAAAGCGCCGAACCCCTTGCTGGTGGATTTCGCGCTGAGGATCGAAACACTGAACCGCGGGCTGGATCGGCTCGGATCTCCGACGGATGCCGGAGCGATGGCGCCGGAACAGGCCCAAGCCGCCCTACAAACCCTGGGAGACCTACTCCACAAAATTTCCGCCGGGGGCAATCCGCCGCCCCGCTTCGATGCGCTAGCCGCGAACTTCGACCGTTACCGGCAAGGTGTCCGGGAATTCGCGGCGCTGAGCCCGAGTTTACGCCTGGCCGGGCAAGCCGCGGAAAGGATTCAGTCCAAGAGCGCGAATCTGGCCCAAAACGCCGAAACACTGGTGGGCCTGGTTGCCGAAGAACGCGCCGCGATCGGCGTCAACCGCATGATCGTCATCGTATTTTTCGGCTTGTCCACGGTCTTCATGGTAGCAGCCATGGCCACTTACCTGGCTTCGGCCCGGAAACGCTCGCTACAACTCGACCGGGAACACCGGCAAAACCAGGACGCCATCATGCGCCTCATGGATGAATTGGCGGTCATCGCCGAGGGCGACCTGACCATGCGGGCGGAAGTCACCGAAAACATCACCGGCGCCATCGCCGATTCCCTCAACTTCACCGTCGAGGAAATCCATGCCCTGGTTCTGCGCATCAACGATGCCGCGGAACAGATCGACGAAGCTTCGCGGCACGGCCGGCAAGCCGCCGAGGAACTCCGGCTGGCTTCGGAACGGCAATCCGGGGACGTGCGTTCGGCCACGGCTTCCGTGGCCGAAATGGCCGAGTCGGTGGCCGAGGTCGCCGGCAGCGCGGAAGCCATCCTCAAGGTGGCCGGACAATCCCTGAACGCCGCCGAACAAGGCGCCGACGCGGTGCAAAAAACCATCTCCGGCATGAACGTCATCCGCGACAGTATTCAAGACACCTCCAAGCGAATTAAGCGCCTGGGCGAAAGCTCCCAGGAAATCGGCGAAATCGTCGACCTGATTTCCGGCATCGCCGAGCAAACCAGCGTGCTGGCCCTGAACGCGGCGATCCAGGCGGCCTCGGCCGGCGAGGCGGGACGCGGGTTCGCCATTGTCGCCGAGGAAGTCCAGCGCCTGGCCGAACGCTCGGCGGAAGCCACCAAGCAGATCGGCGCCCTGGTGAACGCGATTCAGAACGATGCCAAGGGGGCCGTAGCCGCCATGGAAAAAAGCACCGGAGAAGTGGTGGAAGGCACCCGGCTCTCGGATGGCGCTGGCGAAAAGCTGGCGGAAATCCAGAAAATCTCCCGGAAACTGGCTGAACTCATCGCCAGCGTCACCGAAGCCACCAAGAGCCAAGAACTCTCGGCGGCCCAAACCACCCGGAAAATGCACGATATTCTCCAAATCACCAACCTGACCGGCCAGGAAACCCAGGATACCGCGACTTCCATGCAAAAGCTGGCCGATTTGGCGAGCGCCTTGCAGTTGGCCGTCGCCGGCTTCAAGGTCTAACCCCTGGAGGCCATACCCATGGACAACAAGCCATCCAGTGCCCAATACCTGCCCATGCTGGAGCCGGTCTTGGCCGACATCGCGAGCCGGTTCCGCGATCTAGCCGTCCCGCGCGACGGCCGGATGCCCGAACCGGAGCAATTCCTGGTTTACGACCGCTCCTTCCACCAGGTCCAAGGCGCCCTGGAAATACTTGGGGAGAAAGCCACCGCCCGCTATACGGCCTTGCTCAGGCTATTGTGCGAGGCGCTGGGCCGGAAGCGCATCGTGGCCACGGATCGGAATCTGGCCGTGGCCAGACAGGCGTCGCTATCCCTTGAAAACTGGCTGGCGGATGCTCGAAATGGCCGGGAGAATGGGGTACGCCCGCTGCTTAAGGATTTCGTCGATCTCAGCGAATGCCTGGAACTGGAACTGGATACCCGGGAATTGTTTTTTCCGGGCAAGGGCGCGCATCCGCCCATGGCGCCCAGAACCACGCTACTCGCGGAAAATCTGCTGCCCGAGTTTTATCGCCACCAAGCGGCCCGCTGCCGCCAGGCACTCGGGAAACTCGCGGAAAACCCCGCGGAAGAGGAACTCAAGAACCTGCTGCACGCCCTGAGTACCATCGAGCGGGCACAAACCGACCCGGAGCAATGGGAATACTGGTGGATCGGCAAAGCCGTCGCCGAGGCCGCGGTTTGCGGGGGCATGGAATTCTCGCCGCCGCTCATGAAAGTCCTCGAACGGCTGGTCGAACGCATGGAATGGCTCGCCGAGGAGCGTTGCGCGGAGGATGGGGATTTAATCCGGGATGGCCTGTTCCTGATCGCCCAAAGCCGGCCGGTAACCAAGGAAATCGAGGACATCCAGCGCCTCTACGCACTGGATCCGGGGTTCGCCCCGCTCGGCGACGGGGTGTTGCCGGCCGAGGCCACGATCCAAGCCTTGAACGAAGCCTTGGCCGAAGTCGAATCCGCCAAGGCCGGCTGGCTGGAGTACGCGCGGGGAAACCCCCATTGGTACAGCCGATACCACGCCAGCCTAAGCCGCTTGAATGCCGGCCCAGCCGGCGACGAAGGATTCAAGCAACTGGTGCAATGGCTAGTCGATTGCTCCCTGAATCTGTTCATGGAGGATCGGGCCTGCGATGACGATCTGGATATGGAGATGGCTTCGGCCTTGCTGGTACTCGAGCACTCCCTGGCGAACGGCAAGCCGCGGGGCAGCCTGGGCGGCAACCAATTCGAGACCCTGCGCCAGCGCCTAGAAGCCGTCCTGCGTTCGCCCGCCGCCGAGTCCCGGCCGGATAACCGGGAGAGTCCATCCCGCGTGGAGTTCGAAACCGACGAGGGCGAAATCAAACAAGCGGTTTCCGGCGAAATCCTGAACAACCTCCGCGAAATCGAGGCCAAACTGGATCGATATTTTCGCGATCCCCAACGGCATGAAGATTTGGCGGCCCTAGCCCCCCTCTTCAAACAGGCCGAGGGCGCCATGCTGATGCTGGAATGCGCCAAGCCGGCGCGCTCGCTGAGCCAATGCGCGTCGATGGTTCGGGAATTCGGCCAGGCCGGCGGCGCTCCCCCGGCCCAACGGGCGGACCAGCTCGCCGAGCAGATCAGTGTGCTGATCTTTTATTTCCAGGAATTGCAAAACGGCGCTCCAGGAGGGCTCGACTGGTTCGACGATCTGATGGAGCACAGCAACGCCCTCGGCGCCAATCTAGCCTTAAGCCCTCAGCCGGATAGCCCGGAATCGCCGGCCTACCCGATGTTAAACGAAGCAGCGGCCAGCCCGCCCCGAAACCTCGCCGCCGAACCGGAAGCAAGCTACCCGCCGAACCCGGAGGCGACGACAAGCGTGGTGGAAACACCCGCGCCCACCGAGCGAGAACCCGAACGGCCGGCCGCCGCCACGCCGCCCGCGGCCGGAAAACCGGGTATCGAACCCGAGCTTTTGGAAATCTTCCTGGGAGAGGCCGGTGAAATCCTGGCGATGTTGCCCAGCCAACTGGAGGCTTGCCGGGCCGCCCCGGAAAACCTCGGCTTGCTCACCGAAATACGCCGCGCATTCCACACCCTGAAAGGCAGTGGCCGCATGGTCGGACAGACGGAACTGGGGGAAGCCGCCTGGATCGTGGAACACTGCTTAAACCTTTGGCTGGAAAAGCAATGTCCGGCCACCCCTGAACTATCGAGTTATCTCGGCCTCGCGCTGGCATCCATGCGGGATTGGATATCCCGATTGGCGGAGTCCGGAGCGGTGGAAGTGGACTACGGCGAACTCAGGGACCGCGGCGACCAGCTCAAGGACAGCCTGGCCCGCCATGAACCCGCGGCCACGGACCCTATTCCCGCCGCGGGCATCGCGGCGGCGGAACCCGTCGAAAGCCACCTTTCCGGGAAACTCGAACCGGAGAAACAACCCGCCGCCGCGCCAGCGCCGGAAACCGGCAATCCCTTGTTGGAAGTGTTCATCGAGGAAGCCCTGGAATTGCTGCCTCGGGTCGGGGAATCGATCCGCGCTTGGCGGGACCAGCCCCAGGAACCGGCCCACGCGCGGTCGATGCTGCGCGTCCTGCATACCCTGAAAGGCAGCGCGCGCCTGGCCGGCGCCACGCGCCTGGGCGAATACGTCCACCGGATGGAGTCGGAAGCCGGCGCGGCGGCTAGCCTTGGCCAACGGGAACCCGGGGCGGATTGGTTCGATCGTCTAGAAGAACAAATGGACATCCTCCTGGATGAGTTCGACCAACTCACCTTGGCGAATTTCAACGGCTCCGATCCGGGGACTCCCGACGACTCGCCCACGGCTCGGGACAAACCCTCCGAAGCGGGAACCGCGCCGTCGTCGCCGGTATCGTTCGTCCGGGTGCGCGCCGACCAACTGAACCATTTCGCCCTGCAATCCGGCGAGGCCAGTATTGCCCGCATCCGCATGGAAACCGAACTGCGGCAACTCCGGCAAGCCATGAAACAGCTGAACGAAACCACTGGCATCATGCGGGACCAGTTGCGGGAACTGGCGATCCAGGCCGAGCAGCAAATGCAGTCCCGCCGCTTCGAGACGCCCGCTCGGGAGGAAAAATTCGATCCCCTGGAATTCGACCGTTTCACCCGCCTGCAAGAACTGACCCGGATGCTGGCCGAAAGCGCCCATGACATCCACTTGGTCCAGCAGGACTTGAACAAGAATCTGGGGCGGGCGGAATCCGTCGTCACTTCCCAGGCTCGGGTCACCCGCGACCTGCACGACCGCTTGACGCAAATCCGCCTGGTTTCGTTCACACGGGTCGCGGATCGCTTGCATCGCTTGGTCCGGCAAGATGCCCGCCAACTCGGCAAGCGGGCGGAATTGAAAATCCACGGCGGACAGGTCGATCTCGATGTAGGGTTGCTGGATCGGATAGTTCCTTCCCTGGAACATTTGCTGCGCAATGCCTTGGCGCATGGCCTGGAATCTCCGGAACGCCGCGCGGCCTTGGGAAAATCCGAAGCGGGACTGATCGAGTTGCGCCTGACCCAGGAACCGGCGGGTTTGGTGATTCAAGTCGGCGACGATGGAGCGGGCATCGATTTCGCTAGGGTCCGGGCCAGGGCGGAAGCCTTGGGATTGATCGACGGCGAAACACCTGCCGAGAAGGAACTGGCCCAATTCCTATTCAACCCCGGCTTTTCCACCAACGATCTGGTCAGCGATATCTCCGGGCGGGGCATCGGCCTGGACGTGGTCGGCACCGAAGCGCGGATACTCGGCGGGCGCGTGGAACTGGAAACCCGCCCCGGCCAGGGCACCACCTTCACCCTGCGTATCCCCGCCAAGCAGACCACCAACCGGGTGGTTCCGGTGCGCGCCGGCGGACAAATCCATGCCTTGCCCACCACCATGGTGGAACATGTCGGGAAATTCGAGGCCGCGGTGCTGGGCGAAGCGGCGCGCGACGGCAAGATCGTCTGGGCCGGCAAGGACTACCAGTTCCACGAGTTGCAAGGGCTGATGGGCGACACGGAATCCCGCCCGGTTCCCGCCGCGAAATTCTGGCTGGTATTCCTGAGCGGCGCCCAGGGACGCATCGCCGTCGTGGTCGATGAATTGCTCAGTACCCAGGAAGTCGTGCTCAAGGATCCCGGTTCGCAAGTGGCTCGGCTCCGGGGAATCAAGGGAGCCACCGTATTGTCGGGTGGCCAGTTGGTGTTGATCGTCGATCCGGTGGAACTGGCCTACCGGGAAGATGTCCGGGTCGCCTCGATCCCGGCGGCGCAAGCCTACGCGGCGGCGCCGGTGGTCATGGTGGTGGACGACTCCATCACGGTTCGCACCGTGACCCAGCGCTTCCTGGTCCGCCACGGATTCCAAGTAGCCACCGCCAAGGATGGCATTGATGCCCTGGAGCAAATGCAGCAAGTCATTCCGGATTTGATTCTGGTGGACATCGAAATGCCACGCATGGACGGTTTCGATCTGACCGAAAACATACGCAACACCCGGATGCTGGCGCATATCCCCATCATCATGATTTCCTCCCGAACCGCGGACAAGCACCGCCAGCAGGCACTGAATATCGGGGTCAGCGCCTTCCTCGGCAAACCTTACCAGGATTCCGAACTGCTCTCGGAAATCAACGGCTTGCTGAATCCACCGGCGGAGCGGGCGGTTGCCCGCTGAGCCAAGGCCCACAAAAAATCCGCCGTAGCGGCTCTAACCGCTTACGGCGGATCGGGATCGGCGCCCTAAACGGCCCAGCCCCGCGTCATCCCTTAACCGACCAGAATCGCCGGGGGAAAATGCAGGTCTGGCTGCCCTTGAGGGCGGCGGCATCGGTAGGTTCGCGATCCGGCCTCGGCGAAGCCATCGCGGCCATGGCGCATCTCACCATGCCTTGGCTCGGTTGTTTGCGCACGAAGGCGGAGCGGGCAATATGGTAACCGCGATCCTCGCCCCAGAAGTTCTTGCTCATTTCCTCCAATTCCTCGTGCCGATATTCGACCAGCGGTTTTCGTTGCTCGTCCACCGCCCGTATCGTCAGCTTTCGGTCCAGCCAGGCGTCGTATTGGCTATCGTGGGCCAAGCGTTCGGCCATGCGCACGATTTGATCGCCGAAACGGTCGCCGAAGCGGCTGTAATTGCCGGCTCCCAAATCGTCGGTAATGACGATGTCGTCGATCATGCCCATGGACTTGGCCTCCCGGATACTGATCGGCAAGCACTGATCGGTGAGTTGCCTGGCATTTTGGGCACCCACCCGCTTGGGCAGGGTGTAGGTCCAATATTCCGAGCCATATAAGCCCCCCATGCCCTTGTAGTGCGGGTTCAGGACGATGCGGTCGCGCGCCAGCACCCGGTCGGCGGCTAGGGCCAGCATGACGCCGCCCGCGCCAGCGCTGCCGTACATCGCGCCCACCGTGAGATGGTTGGTGGCGGTGAGAATCGCCAGCACCAAATCGTCGATGGCATTGATATTCCGCCAAGACTCTTCCGCCGGATCTTCCGCGGCCTCGATCAGATTCAAGTGAATCCCGTTGGACCAAAAATCCCGCCCTCCCCTCAGCACGATGACCTTGGTGGGACGGCCGCGGGCGTACATCACGGCTTCCGTTAGGCGCTGGCAATGCTCCGTGCCCATCGCGCCGTTGTAAAAATCGAAATTGACGTAACCGACGCCATTGCGCTCCTCGTACCAGATATCCCGGTAGGTTTTGTAGGGCGCGGCGAAGTCGATAGCGATGGGCAGTTCCGGAACATCGTCGACCAAACCGCCCAAGGCTTGGGCGGCGGGCAGTTTGAAGCGGGTGCGTTCCGGGCCGCCCTTGAGCTTCCCATGGGTGATCCACACCGCCCCATCCACCGTCGCGCGGCAAATGGCGCCATTCCGCTGGGCGAGAATATCCCCCGGATTCCCCACCAGGGAGCCTTCCTCGTGGGCGCCGTAGAGGTAGATCGGCTGGCCGCGGATTTCATCCAATAGGCCGGGATTGCTGTCCGCCGAGCGGATTTTCCGGAGGATGGCCGCCACCGGATCGTTTTGCCAATCGATACGCCGTTGCGCTTGTTTCACGCTGGGGCGAAAGATGCCTTTCACGTCCGGCCGCGAATAATCCAGCGCCTTGGGCACGAACAAGCCGCCCTCGAAACGCTGCACGGCAACCATCATGGCGTTCAACGCAGCCTCGGTGATTTCGTCGCGATACAGGCTGCTCTTGCTGCCCTCCCTCATGCCCGTGACATAAGCCGCCCAGATCGGTCCCGAATCCACGTGTTCGGCTGCCTGGACGATGGTCACCCCCCATTGTTTTTCATCCTTGAGAATCGCCCAGTCCAGCGAATTGGGTCCGCGGTCGCCCACGATGCCGGGATGGACGATCAAGCACGGGATGTTTTCCCAGATATCGCGGGGAATCACATGGGCCAACATCGGGCACAGAATCAGGTCCGGTTCGAACTGTCCGACGGCATCCCGCATGACTTCAGCGGTGGTCGCCGCGGCCACGCCCACATGATGCCTGCCCTTTAACAGTACGTAGGCTTGCTGGGTTAGGCTGTTGAAACTGCTGGATAAAAGCAATATTCGCATTGTAAGGGTCTCCCTCGAAGATGATACCGTCGCTTGGATACTGCCCCGCTTCACGAAAACGTCGGCGTTTCCCCCGCGGGATCGCGTGAAATCCAATATGGGCCGTAAGTCCTCCCTCGACATCGCGAGTTGATCCCATTTCGCTGTCAACACCACCGTCCGGGGATTGGACAATGTCCATCCGATTTGCACCCAATCACGCAAGCCACCCACGTTCGACGCAGGGCAACAACATTGTAATTACATGGTTATTTTTTTCCAAATTTTGTGACTTTGATTTATTTAAAACGCACAATGGTTGCTACATTGTTCTATTTTTTTGTAGTATGTCTATAAATTATTAAGGGCTATGGAACAAGCTCACCGAACCTTGGGCAGCGAGAAACCCAGAATCTTGGCATGAGGAACCCGTCCTGCTCTCGACACGATTGCCTTTACGTCCCTAAGTAGCTTGATCGCCAAGCAAACGACAGGCCACGATTCCGCGAACACCTTGGATATTGATGGGATCGGCCGACTACGAAAGGCCGTCGTTACGGCGGGGGGGCGCGAGGAAGTGACCGTTCGCGATTGGATGCCGCGGGTCGTAATCAGCAGCCGCATTCCAACCACGAAATCTCGATACATACCCCGGATAAACCGGCCAGCCCATTCGCAATTTGCCCCGATCCGATTCATGGGATTCGAAATTATTACAGTACTTACGCAAAATAGCTTTCGATTCCCTCTCCCCCGGGGAGAGGGTTAGGGTGGACTGAAAAATAAGGAGTTCTTCCTTTTTGATCCCCCCATCCCAGCCTTCTCCCGGAGGGCGAAAGGGCAAAATGCGTAAGTCCTGTATTAGACATTATTAAAAACCAATAAGTTAGTTGGTATATTAAAACCAAATATTTTTGACTATCAGATATGTTTTCATACGAAACCGCGAAGCAAGATGAAAAA
>SXGT01341716.1_pt1 | contig 18348 bp, 18 predicted proteins | sample 3176221 | NCBI WGS metagenome assembly SXGT01 (sample SAMN11356862, study PRJNA531348) | freshwater metagenome | isolation source: freshwater sample F1-120 | place: China: Fuxian Lake, Yuxi | collected 2017-12-25
GCCACCAGCGAGCCGATGTAACGCGACGAATATTGTCGCCCCATCGCCCCCGACCGCAGGTGCCCGAGATAACGGCGATAGGGTTCCGGAAAGCTGTCGGCATTGGCTTCGTTGACGGAGTAGATCGACCCCTGGCTGGGCATGATGATGCGCGGATGGCTGATGAGGTAAGCGCCGATCGACGGGTCAAGTGTGAAGCCGGCGACTCCGTTGCCCGTGGTATAAACAAACATCGTTGAGGAACCATAGACAACGTAGCCCGCTGCAACCTGGCGAAGGCCCGGCTGCAAAACGTCGTCGAGCGGCTGCCGCTCCGGACCGGGATCGGGTTCGCGGCGGAGAATCGAAAAAATGGTGCCGACCGAGACGTTGACGTCGATATTGCTGGACCCGTCGAGCGGATCGAAGACGACGACATACTTGCCGTGGTGCCAATCGCGTTCGACAACGACGGGGTTTTCATTCTCTTCGGAAGCCATGACAGCGACGTTGCCGCGGTTGCCCAGGCATTGCAGGAGCGCACGATTGGCGATGACATCGAGCTTTTGCACGATCTCACCCTGAACATTCATCTCGTCGCCGGCAGCGCCCGCGATATCCATCAAGCCCGCGCGGCGAACCTGGGCTGTGATCATCTTGGTCGCCAGCGTGATGCCGGAGAGCAGCCAGGAAAACTCTCCCGACGCGTCCGGAAAGAGTCGGCGTTGTTCCTGCAAAATATGCTGCTGCACGGTCATGATGGGAGTTTGTGGCATGGGGGCTCCTGAGATGGCAGTGTAAGTTCAGGATCATCCTACGCCGGGCCGAATCGAGGAGCGAGAGAAAAAACGAGGCCGCCAGAAAGTGCTGGCGGCCTCGTCGATACTGGCCACGATCCCCATTGGTTGTTAGTTGACGATCGACGTTGACAGTGAGCTCAAATCCGCGGTGCTTCCTGTAACGTTCAACGTCAGGATGTCGGCCCCCAGGTTGCCGAAGACGCCGGCACGCAAGGAACCTGTGCTACCGGTGCTGAGGTTTGCGGTGGCGCTGAGGGTGTCGGCGCCGTTGCCGCCGCGTACCAGGATGCTGAGCGCGCCCTTGAGTTGGCCTTGGTAGTTGGTGTTGACTGTGTCAGTGCCCAGACCGCCGTCCACAAACAAGGCCGCGCCTGCGCCGTCGGCGATGTCGCCGCTGATCTTGGCGTCGATAACGTCATTCCCTGCGCCGCCGAAAACGGAGACCGCGAGAACGCCGTTCAGCTTGGCCGTGTGATTGACGTTGATCTTGTCCGCGCCGAGGCCGCCGTCGAAATAAAGAGCCAGTCCGCCATCCTCGGCGATGTCGGCATTGCCCTGGTAATTGATGGTATCGACCCCGGCGCCGCCGAAGACGGCCACCGCCATCGAGCCGGTGAGGGGGTTCGCGAGCTTGTAGTTCACCGTGTCGTTCCCGGCGCCGGCCTGGACGACGATGGAATTGATGTTGCTAGCATTTCGGTGCAGAGTACCGATGCTGGCCTGCACTTGCCCGTTGCCATTGTCCACGATGGTGATTTTGTTGGCGCCGGCATCCCCGGTCAGAAACAGGGTGTTGCCGACGACACGGACGGTGCTCGGGCAGGTGCGATCTTCGAGGGCTTCCAGACGCGGGCGGAAGCGGTTGGCTTCAAATGTGTTCACGGGGATCTCCTTCAGATTGGAGGGGCTCGACCGACGGATTGTTGCCGTCCGATTGCCTTAAAAGCAAGCACATGCCGTACCAAATGTTCGCAAAAGCATTTTCGCCATGGTTAACAATCGGGCGCCCCGTTCGGCCTTGTTTTGTGCGTCAAGTGCGTCAGTTGCGTCAAGTGCGTGGGATTAGGGGTGTCGGTGCACGAATGCACGAAACATGTGAGGGGAATGGTTTACTGAGGCACTTTCCCATTTCGAATGAAATTCATGCACGCACAAGGACCTGGTTGTACAAAAATGCATCAGCATGGGCGAAAAAAGCCACGGTGGGTGTGCGAATTCGCCGAGCGATAGCAACCTTACGGCGAACCCTAATCCTCATGTGGCATGCCTCACGACTACAATAATTGATACGACCATCCAAGCGGAGACGATAGATGACCGGCGCCGATCTGCTCGTGCAAGCCCTCTACGCCGCCGGCGTGCGCGTTGTCTTTGGGATGCCGGGCTCACACACCGTTGCGATCTACGATGCGCTCGAACGGCATGGCGGAATCCGTACCATTCTCATTCGCAACGAGCAAGCAGGCGCTTTTGCAGCCGATGGCTATGCACGCGTCACCGGTCAGCCTGGCGTCATTTGCACCACGGCGGGGCCCGGCGCTACCAATGCCCTCACCGGCATCGGCGAAGCCTGGGCGGATTCCGTGCCCGTGTTGCTCCTCACCGGGCAGGTCAATCACGATCGACTCCACCAAGAGTGTGGCAACTATCACGAGATCGATCTCGAGAGCATCCTGCGCCCCTGCACCAAATACGTCGGCACCGTGATGGACAATCAGCGGATTCCCGCGATGGTCGCACAGGCTTTTCATGCCCTGACCATGGGTCGGCCACGCCCGGCGGCGCTCGTGTTGCCACAGGATTTGATGGCGATCGAGTGTAGCCCTCCTATTCCGTGTGCGGACATCGGCACACAGAGTGGGCCGACTACAATCGATCCGGTTGGCGTGGCCCGCGCAGCGGCCCTTTTAGCACAAGCGAAGAAGCCCATTCTACTTGCCGGCGGCGGCGCCGTTTGGGCGAACGCCGGGCCGGAGTTGAACCAACTCGCAGAGCGCTTGAACTGTCCGGTCGTCACTTCACTCAATGGCAAAGGCATTCTGGATGAACGGAATCCGTACTCGCTGGGGCATGCGCGCTCTGCCAAGGGAAAGGCGGCCACGCCTCACGCGGATGCAATGGTCGCGGTCGGCTGCCGATTCACCGAGGTAATGACCGGCTTTCGTAAGCTGCAAGTACCAGCACACTTGATCCAGATCGATATCAATCCTGGCGAGATCGGCATGAACCATCCGGCCAAGGTCGGCATCGTGGCAGATGCGAAGGATGCTCTCCAGGCGATTCTGACCGCGCTGCCCCCCAAGGTTGCTAGCGACTGGGGCGATGTCTGGCCGACGGCCCGCGCGGCCAGGCGTCCGACGTCCGAATGGCTGATCGACACGCTGCGCGCTGAGTTGCCGGACGATGCAGTCGTCTTTACCGATGCCAGCGAAATGGCGTATCGCATGCACACCGATTTCCCGTCGTATCGGCCGCGCTCGTTTTTTTATCCGTCGAATTACATTGCGCTGGGCTGGGGATTTCCCGCGGCCGTGGGGGCGGCCGTCGCGTTGCCGGAGCGCGTTGTCGTCAGTTTCAGCGGCGACGGCGGGTTCGTGATGACAAGCCAGGAGTTGGCGACGGCGGCTCGCTATCAGATGCGAATGATCATCATCGTTCACAACGACAACGCCTATGGCGCCATCAAGCATCTCCAACGATTGAAGTGCGAGGAGCGTTATCGCGATACGGAGTTGAATAACCCCGATTTCCTGGCATTGGCCGACGCATTCGGCGTGCCGGCACGCCGCGCCGCCGACGCGCCGACGTTTGCCGCCGCCCTGCGTGAAGCCATGTGCCACAAGGGGCCTTTTTTGATTGAAGTTCCCGATTCGTGGCGGTATCTTCGGCATTGATTTTTTGGCAATGGTGATCATCTTTCTTCCGTGAGTTCTTGCCATGCCCTCCGCCAATCGTCCCGATCGTGACAAGATCCCTGACATGTCGCTCGGGGAGCGCAGTGACAAGCCGTTTCCCCAGCCGGTGGATATGTCGTCGGCCTATCAGCCGCCGGGCGAAAACGCGCCGCCGAGTTCAGTTCCTACCGCGCGCGGCGACGCCACTCCGGCAACCGATTGGCAAGAAGGCGACCGCGTGCTCGCTCCGTGGGAACCGATCTTCCTCTATTCCGGCACCATCAAGCAAATTCGCATCGACGAGGCCAAAGGCAATGAAGCGTTAATCGAGTTCGACGACGGCGATGACGGCTGGGTCTTCTTGTTCTCGCTTTGTCCGCTCGAGGTGAAGCCGGGCCAGAAGGTGCTGAGTCGCAAACGGATGGGGCCCACGTTCTTTCATGGTGAAGTCGTTGATGTGAACGGCGAAGAAGTCGAGGTCGCGTTTGAAGATGGCAGCAACGAATGGACCACCTGTGCCGCCCTGCGCATCCCCTGCGTCGAAAATGGCCCGGGCGCGGTGCCGACAAAACTCGGCGCCAATCGCCCTCCTGGCGAAGTGGAAGGGGGCGTCGGCGCGGGCGTGCCACGCTGGCTGATCTGGGTCGGTCTCGTCATCTTGTTGGCCGTCGTTCGCATGGGCTGCCGTGAGGTGGCGAGAAACTGATGATTTCCGCTCGCATTGCCGATGAATCTGTGATATAACCACTTACGTCCTGCCTTCTTCACGCATCTTTCCGGGGGGAATCTCGATGCTGACCTTTTTCGACCGCGATGACCGTTTCAACCGCCGTTCGTTTCTCAAAGTCGGCAGCCTCGCCTTGGGCGGCCTGTCGCTCATGAATTTGCTCAATGCGAAGGCAGCGGCGGAACCGCGCCGGCCGGTCCTCAAGGATCGCTCGGTGATCTTTCTGTTCCTGCACGGCGGCCCAAGCCAGTACGAGACATTCGATCCGAAGATGTCTGCCCCGTCCAATATCCGTAGCGCGACCGGCGAAGTGCAAACACGCATTCCCGGCGTTACCTTCGGCGGCACCTTCCCCAAACTCGGTGCGCTCGCTGACAAAGTCAGCATCGTCCGCTCCTACGTTCCGGGCGATGGCAATCACGACATCAAGCCGGTCGTCGGCCGCGATACCTTCGGCGCCAACCTTGGCTCCATCTACTCGCGCGTCGCCGGCCGCAATCATCCCGATACCGGCATGCCGACCAACGTGCTACTACTGCCTCGTTCCGTCGATTCGACCACGCAGGCCGGTACACAAGCATTCGGCCGTTTCGGCTCGACCGGCATGCTCGGCGCCGGCTATGCCCCGTTCGATCCTTCGACGGGCAGCAGCCTGCAAAACGACATGCGGCTCCGGTTGCCGATGGATCGCCTGAATGACCGCCGGTATCTTTTGGATCAGCTCGATCAGGTTCAGTGGGGCCTTGCGGAACGTGCGACCGTAGACGGCATCGACCGCGTGCGCGAGCAAGCCATGAGCACCGTGCTCGGCGGCGTCTCCGAGGCATTCGATTTGTCGAAGGAAGACCCGCGCGTGGTTGCCGCATACGATACCTCGGCGCTGGTCAAGCCGCAGAACATCGATCGGCGCTGGAACAACTACAACAACTACGTTGATAACGCCAAGACGCTTGGCAAGCTACTCCTGCTGGCGCGCCGGCTATGCGAGCGAGGCGCCGGCTTCGTCACCGTCACCACGAATTTCGTGTGGGACATGCACGCCGATGTCAACAATGCTCCGGTCGGCGAGGGCATGGGCTACATGGGAGTGCCGCTCGACAACGCGCTGGCCGCCTTCATCGAGGACGTTCAGGTGCGTGGCCTGTCGGAGAAGATTCTGCTGGTCGTCTGCGGCGAGATTGGCCGCACTCCGCGCATCAATAACCAGGGAGGGCGCGACCACTGGGGCAATCTCGGCCCGCTGCTGTTCTCCGGCGGCGGCCTGCGCATGGGCCAGGTCATCGGCCGTTCGACTGCCAACGGCGGCGATCCCGCGTCCAGCCCGGTCCGTATCCAGAACGTGATCGCCACCATCATGCACTCGCTGTTCGAAATGGGTGAGGTGCGTCTGGTCCCTGGTTTGCCACGCGAGATCGGCCAGACGATGACCGGCTGGGAGGCGATCGACGGGCTGGTTTAGCAAATCGACATTCCTGGCGAGCCGAGCCCCGTGAGGGGCCGGTTGAGCAGTCCGGCATTGGACGACTCAACTGGCCCCTCACGGGGCTCGGCTCGCCTTTTTTCTCCCCATCAAACTTTTCCAGTCGGTCCTCGTCTTTTCCGTTGAACAACGTTGCACCATTCCTTCAACGAGGGCGAGACATGGCAGAAAATCACGATCGGCGGCGATTTTTGCAGACTTCTCTGGCGGCCGGGACAGGATTGAGTCTCGCCAGTGGGAGCATCTCCCAGGCCGACGTTTTGATGTCGGTTCCTGCGGCGGTCACGGAAGCCAACCCTCCGGCGAGGCCCGGGCGAGTGCACTGGCACGCGGATTTTGCCGCGGCCTGCGCGGCTGCCGGTCGGTCGAACAAGCCGGTCTTGCTCTTTCACATGCTGGGCAGGCTGGACCAGAAGTTCTGCTGAACGAATGCCCGTCTGGCGAGAGCCGTGTTGTTCTCGCGCGAAGACCTTGCTGCTTACATCAACCAGAACTTCGAAGCGGCATGGGAAATGGTTCGTCCGGTGCCGATCATCCGCATTGATTTCGGCAACGGACGCACGAGCACCCGCACGCTGCACGGCAATGTGGCGAGCTACGTGTGCGGCACGGACGGTCAGGTCATGGATATCCTGCCAGGGATTTACACACCGGCAGCGTACACTGCCGCTCTACAATCGCCACGCGATCTTGCCCGCAACTTGACTCTGCAAGCGCCGGAGCAGCGGCCGGCGCACCTGCAAGAATATCATCGCGGACATATTCAGAGAATTCGGCTTGCGGCGCAGCCCCGTCCCGCGGCGAATGGACCGGGGACCCGAGAAGCGGATGTTGGAAAGCATATCGTTGAACGACGTTTCGAGCGTGCGGTCGTGCCGGGGGCGCCGAATTTTGGGGCCGCGCAAGCCCGACGCCCGCGCACGGCGGCCGAACTCGCCAGCTGGCAGCCGCTCGCTGCTGACACGGCGCTCAACGAGTCCCAACGTCGGCTCCAGATTCATGAACGGCTGCTGGGCGCCGGAGCCATTCGCCCGGAACAAATCAAAAACTGGCTCTACCGCGAGGTCCTACAAGCTGACCTGGAAGATCCCTTCATGGGGCTTGGCGACGATATGTTTGCCGACATCGAGCGTTAGAGCAAATTCAGAAGAGCGAGCCGGCGTTTTGATTCCGCCGGCTCGCATGACCTCTCTATTCCAGCGTGATGAACACCCAGGGCCAGCTTCTTGCCGCCTTTCGATTTTTGCGACACTCTTGTACACTTTGCCTCTTGTTGACATTCTCCCGATTCGCGAAAAATCAGGCCTGACCTATCAACTCACCCGTGGCTCGCAGATTCATAGTATTACTTTGACAGCGCACCATGGCGGCCAACGACGTAGGGCAGGCTTCCTAGCCTGACAGGAGTTCCCAACTTCACCAAACTTGGGCGAAACACGTCAGGCTGGAAAGCCAGACCTACGATGGTGCGCTGTCAAATTACATTGGACTCACATCCACTGCTGAGGACGTCTCATGACTCGTTTACCGGCCCAGTGTCGCCACATCAAGACCGTTACGATCGCAATCCTCGCGTCACTTGCACTCCCTCTCGTTGCCGGTTCGGCGCGGGCGGATCTGCTCGAATACGTCAAGAAACCCGACCCGTCGTTCGAGTGGAAGCTCAAAACCAAAACCGAGAACGACCTCGGCACGGTGTACGATCTGCATCTCGTCTCGCAGACCTGGCAGACCATCAAGTGGGAGCACCAACTCCAGGTTTACGTTCCCAAGGGAGTCAAGCCGACCGAAACGATTGTGCTGTACAACCAAGGCGGGAAGGCCAGCCCCGCAACTATCGCCATCGGAATGGAAATGGCCAAGAAGGCCAACGCGCCGGTCGCATTCCTCTTTGGCATTCCGAATCAGCCGCTCTTTGATGGGAAACGTGAAGATGCCCTGATCGCCGAGACCTTCGTTCGCTACCTGAAGACCGGCGATGGCGATTGGCCCCTGCTCTTCCCGATGGTCAAAAGCTTGACGAAGGCGATGGACGCTCTGCAAGCCTTTGCGCTGCGTGAGTGGAACTTTGTGGTGCGTTTCTTCGTAGTCACCGGCGGTTCCAAACGCGGGTGGACAACCTGGCTCACCGCCGCCGCCGACCCGCGCGTCAAGGCGATTGCGCCGCTCGTCATCGATACGCTCAACATGCGGGCCCAGATGGCGCACCAGCTGAAATCGTATGGCCGATATAGCGAGATGATCGACGATTACGTCAAGCGCGACCTCGTGCCGATGCCGAAGACGGAGCGTGCGATGAAACTCTGGGGCATGGTCGATCCGTGGATGTACCGCGAGCGGATCAAGGTGCCGACGATGATCATCAACGGGGCCAACGATCCCTACTGGACGGTGGACGCACTGAATCTTTACTGGGACGACCTGAAGTCGCCGCGCTGGGTAACCTATGTGCCGAACGCGGGGCACAATTTGCTGGAAAACAAATTCGATCCGACGCGTGTGGCCAACACGCTCGGCGCCTTCGCCCGCCATCAGATCCACGGGCACAGGATGCCCGAGTTGACGTGGAAGCACGACGACCACGAAGGCAAGCCTCGCCTCACCGTGCAATCCGATAGGGCGCCGAGGAAAGCCCGTCTGTGGGTTGCTGACGCCGAGAAACGCGACTTTCGCAAGAGCACCTGGAAAGAACAGCCGGCGACGATCCATGGCAAGTCGATCGTCGGCACGATCGAGGCCCCAAACGGCAGCAATCGCGTATTCTATGGCGAGATGGAGTATCAGATCGACGGCATGACGTTTTACCTGAGCACCCAGATTCGGGTGCTGGAGAGGAAGTGACAACGGATTTACTTGCGCGGTTTCAGGTCTGTCGGCATCACCACGATACCGAACTTGGCAGCCTCGCGCCGTAACATGTCTTCTTGAATGAGTCCCTTGTTGCAACATCGCAACAAAAATCGGTACACGGCTTCACGCAAAGCGTTCCGTGCATTCTCTAGGTCATCGTCGGAAGCTCGCTTCGGCGGCGTCAGCGCCGCATTCACCTTTGGATCACGCGGATCGAAGTCCATGACGTTGTGTTCCATCACATACCGCATTTGCGCATCGTGCAGGCGTTTGTATCGAGGCACGTAATCTTCGAGCACGCCCCAGCAGTGTCTTGCTTCATTCAGCCAGAAATCGATCGTTGCCACCTGCCCGATGAGTTGATGACGACGCATGGTGGCAAACTTGGTGAGCTGGTGTGCAAGCAGGCGGGCAAGTTCGGTGGAATATGACACGGCATGGATCTCCGAGTTCATCCGGCCACTGGCGGCAGATCGGTTAGCCCCGTGGTTCATTATTGCAATCTGTGCTTCGATTTGCGACAATAACTGCACCTTCCGCCATCCTACCTTCCCCGTTTTGCGCGAGTACGCACATGACCCGATCCGCTACCGGCCTTCTGGCGCTCATGGTATTTTCCAGCGTTGCCTGGGCACAGGACAAGGACGCCGCGTCCTTCGAGAAATCGGTATTGCCAATCTTTCAAGCTAAGTGCTTGAACTGTCACGGCGAGAAACGGCAACGTGCCGGCCTGGATTTGCGCACCAAGGCGGCCATCCTCAAGGGAGGCGAGAGCGGCACATCTCTCAAGCCAAAGTCGCTCAAGGACAGCCTTTTATGGGAGAAGATTCGTACCGATGAAATGCCCGAAGGGGACAAGAAACTGACGCCGGCAGAGAAGGAAATCATCCGCCGCTGGATTGAAGCCGGAGCGCCGGGTGATGACAAGGCCGGCGCACCCAGCGGCGTCGATCTGACCATTACCGAAGAGGATCGCAAGTTCTGGGCGTTTCGGACGCCGGTGCAGCCCAAGGTTCCCGCCAGCAAGACAAACAATCCGATTGACGCGTTTCTTCTTGATACACTGCAGCGAAAACAGCTGACGATGTCACCCGAAGCGGATCCGCTCACCTTGTTACGGCGGGTTACCTTTGATCTGACGGGGCTGCCGCCGACTGTTACCGAGGTCGAGGATTTCCTGAAGGATTGCGCAATCGCCAAGCCGCAAGCGGCCTACGAGAAGGTCGTCGATCGCCTGCTGGCGAGCAAACATTACGGCGAGCGCTGGGGCCGGCACTGGCTTGACCTCGCCGGTTACGCCGACTCCGAAGGAATTCTCGATGCCGACTATGTGCGCTCGGCGGCGTGGCGGTATCGCGACTACGTCATTCGTTCGTTCAACGACGACAAGCCGTTCGATCGCTTTTTGCAGGAACAGATCGCGGGGGATGAGCTGGTCGATTACTGGAAGGTTTACGAGACTGCCAAGGAGTTGCCGCCGAATGTCGTCGATGCGCTTGTCGCTACGGGGTATTTGCGCTGCGCCTCGGACACGAGCCGGCCCGACTTTGTTTCGATCAAGAACGCGGCGGGCTATTATTTCCAGACGCTGGATGACACGGTCAAGATTATCAGTACGGGTCTCATGGGCATGACTCTGCAATGTGCCAAATGCCATTCGCACAAGTATGACCCGATTCCGCAGACCGATTACTATCGTATGCAAGCGATCTTCATGTCGGGGTACCGCCCCGGCCAGTGGATCCCGCAGGTGCAGCGCAAGCTGCAGGAGTCGACCGCGGCTCAGGAGAAAGAGGCGAAAGCGCATAACGCCCAGATCGATGCCGAGATTGCGGCCATCCGCAAGCAGTGGGGCGCCCTCAAGACCAAGGAGAAAGCGCCGACAGGCAAGTACGCCGAGGACATCAAGGCGTTGGAAGCCAAGAAACGCACGTTTGCCGAGATTCGCGCTTTTTACGACCTCCCTGGCGAAGCGAAAACGCATCTGCTCAAGCGAGGCGAGTACCTGCAGCCTGGTCCCGAGGTAACGCCAAACGTCTTGCGCGTGCTGGCCACTCACAAGGCATTCGAGTTGCCGGCTCGTCCAAAAGAAGCGAAGACGAGCGGCCGACGTCTGGCGTTTGCCAAGTGGTTGACGAGCCCTGAACATCCGCTGACGGCGCGCGTGATGGTCAATCGCCTCTGGCTTCACCACTTCGGCGTCGGCCTGGTCGCCACGCCGGACAACTTCGGCAAAACGGGTTCGCCGCCGAGCCATCCCGAGCTGCTCGATTGGTTGGCACGCGAATTCACGTCGCCAACTAGCCCGGAGCGCAAGCGACGGGATGCATCCGACCCCACGCTTGCGCGTGGGGCTGGTTGGAGCATCAAATCCATGCAACGCCTCATCGTCACCAGTGCTGCATACAAACAACAATCGGCCTATCAACCGAATGCCCACGGGAAAGCCAAACGAATCGATCCCGAGAACCGCCTTCTCTGGCGGCAGCGCCTGCGCCGGCTCGAAGGCGAAGCGATGCGTGACGCCGTTCTCGCCGTCAGCGGCACGCTCAACCCACAGATGTTTGGCCCGCCGGTCGGAATCGTCCGCTCCGGCGACGGCGAAGTCAACACTCCGGCGACACCGGAAGGCAATCGCCGCTCGGTCTACGTGCAAGTCCGCCGCTCGCAGCCATTGACGTTCCTGCAGCTCTTCGACCAGCCGGTGATCGAGACGAACTGCACCCGCCGCGAAGTCTCGACGGTTGCGTCGCAGGCCTTGACGCTGCTCAACAGCGATTTCATGACCAAGAAGGCCGAAGCGTTCGCCGACCGTGTCCTGAAGGAGGAGGCCAGGGACCCTGCGAGCCGGGCGATTCTTGTAGCATTCGGCCGCTCGGCAACCGATAAAGAAAAAGGGCTCTTCGCGAAGTTCCTCGACCAGCAAACGCAGCAGCACGCCAAGACGCAGCCGGCGGAGGCCAGACGGCGCGCGGTTGCGGATTTGTGCCATATGCTGCTGAGCGCGAATGAGTTTGCGTATGTGGATTAGCCGCGCATAGAATGAACCAACGCCAGGTGTGTTCTTGGAGGATCAAAATGAGCCAGATCGAGGCGATTTATCGGCACGGCGTGTTCGAGCCATTGGGGCCAGTGGATTTGAAGGAAGAGCAGCGGGTGCGTTTGCGCATCGAGCCGGCCAGTCTGGAAACAGTGGCGGCGTGGCTGCAACGTGTGAGGGAGAGACGAGAGCAGATATTTAAGCTCCAGGGCTATCTGCCCGACAGCACGAGGGACATTGCCGAGGATCGCATGCGATGAGGGATTTGGTCATAGATAGCAGTGTCGTTGCAAAATGGTTCGTGCCTGAGCCCGACTCGCCGTTGGCCGACAAAGTGATGGCCGACACGGCCGCCGCCGGTGGAGCCATCGTTGTCCTGGACCTCGTTTTCGCTGAAGTGGTCAATGTCATCTGGAAAAAGTATCGACAGAAGTTGATAACCCTCGATAAAGCCCACGGGTCTATCGCCGATCTCTTGCGTTCGCCGATGCGCGTGGAATCAGCTGCCCGGCTTGTTGAAAAGGCATTCGAGATCGCAATCAAGTACGACCGCGCCGTTTACGACGCTCTGTTCGTCGCGCTCGCTCACGACCTGGGGATCAAGGGCGTGACGGCCGATGAGCCGCTGTATAATACGACGCACGCGGACTTTCCGCAGATTGTGTTGCTGCGGGATTGGCCATAGCCAATGCTAGAGGGCAACGGATGCTTGCAACAATCTACCGATCCTGGGCGGCCCGATGTTTTGTCGGGTTCCTGGCGTTCATTGTTCTGGGGTATTTTTCGAACGCGGTGAGTCTCGCGGGCTGTGAACGCCAATGTGAAAGCACGATGAACGACCGCCTCGCTCGCACGCCGCAAATAATGCCCGGCCGGACCGCACGCTCGGAACCGGCAACGTTTACTTTTCCCTGGATCGTAGAAGTCCGATACTGGTGCGCGGTAAGCATGAAGGGCGGCGAAGGCGGAACGAAATACTATGTGTCGCTTTTCGGACTTGCGATTCCGATACGCAACCGCGTTGAATTGCAGTCATAGATGAATAGACTCAAGCAGATCGCTGAGGCCCGAAATGAATCAACAACAGTCTCGTCGCGAAGTCCTCTCCACCCTCGGCGGCGGTTTCGGCGGGCTCGTGCTCGCGTCATTGGTCAACGCCGACGCGCAACCCGGCCCCTTACGGGGCTCGGCTCGCCCGCCGCACTTTGCGCCGAAAGCACGAGCTGTCATTCAGCTTTTCATGCACGGCGGCCCGAGCCATGTCGATTTGCTCGACCCCAAGCCGATGCTCGATCGCTATGACGGACAGGCGCCCCCGGCGGAAGTCGCGGATGACGAACGGCTCACCGGTAATCTGCTCAAGAGCCCCTTTCGCTTTCGTCGGCATGGCCAGTCGGGGCTGGAGTTCTCCGAGGTGTTGCCGCACATCGCGCGGCACGCCGACAAGATCGCGGTGGTGCGGTCGATGTTCACCGAGCATCGCAATCACGAGCAGGCTTGCTGGATGATGCACACCGGCATGATCGTCGCGGGCCGGCCGGCGATCGGCGCGTGGGTCGCCTATGGCCTCGGAAGCGAAAATCAGAACCTCCCGGCTTACATCGTCCTGCCCGACCCGCGCGGGCTGCCGGTGGACGGCATCCGCAACTGGTCGAGTGGCTGGATGCCGCCCCTCTATCAAGGTATGCAATTCCGCTCCGAGGGGATGCCGGTCTTGAACCTGCGGCCACGCACGCCTCGGCCGGCAGGCGCCGAGGAGAACCGCTTTCGCCTTTTGCAAGAACTGAACGGCCAACATCGTGAGCGCCGGCCCGACGAACTGGAGCTGGACGCTCGCATCGCAAACTTTGAGATGGCCGCCCGCATGCAGCTTTCCGCCGGCGATGCCCTCGACATCAATCAGGAAACACAGAGAACGCAGCGACTCTACGGCCTCGACAATCCGACCACGCGTGCCTACGGCACCCGCTGCCTGATGGCACGCCGGCTCGTCGAACGGGGCGTCCGCTACATTCAGATCTTTCTGTCCGGCCAACCGTGGGACACGCACGGCAACAACGCGGCCGGCACGCGCGGCATTTGCGACCAGACCGACCTGCCGATCGGCGGCCTCTTGACCGACCTGGCCCAGCGTGGCCTGCTCGACTCGACGCTCGTCTTCTGGGGCGGCGAGTTCGGCCGCACGCCGGGCGCTCAGAATCGCGACGGCCGCGACCATCACCCCTACGGCTTCAGCGTCTGGCTCGCCGGCGGCGGCATCAAGGGGGGCCAAACCCACGGCGCCACCGACGACTTCGGCTACCATGCGCGAGTAGACCGTACCAGCGTCGCCGACCTGCACGCGACCATGCTGCACCAACTCGGGTTGGATTATTCACGCCTCGCCTATCAGCGGCACGGACGCGATGAGCGGTTGACGGACGTGGCGGTGCCGCGGCTGTTGCGGGGGTTGATCGGCTGAGGAAGCGTCTTCAGGGTAGATGTCATGAATATCGACCTGATCGGGAAGCTTGCGAGGCGATGGAAGCTATGGCTCATCGCGCTGGTGACAGGAGCCTTTCTTCTGTTTCTCGTCGCGGCGTGGACTGTCTTTCCATGGTCCGACCGCGTAACCACGCAAGAGTACCCTAATGGGACTATTGTTCGAGTTGAGGAAACGCGACATTACCAATACCTACCGCCCGCCAAATGGGGGTTTTCCTCCTCAACCATGATTGGTTGCGGCGACAAGATTTGCATCATGCATCGCTTTACACGTCTTGGATTCTTCGAGATGACCGACATGAAAAGGGAGATACGCCTACCGAACTGAGTAACCGTTCCCGTTATGTCCCGGTGCTCGCTTTGTACGCCCTAGAGTTTGAGAATTGCCCGCTGGCTCGGCGAAAACTGAGACGAATTCTAATATCCAACCCGAATTCCTGCCACGAAAATTCCTCGTTTGACAAGGAGATCGACGCATGCGCTATTCCGCTCCCGGCCGATTCTGGGCATTCTCCATCGCGGCCACGGTCTTGATTGCCAGTCTCTTTCAGGTAACCGTGACAGGGTCAAGGGCAGAACCCACTGAGCAGCCCAGCACGCTCACCCCCGGCCCCACTCCCGGAGGGGGGGGGGAGAAAGAGAAGCGGTCGCCGACCGAAAAGGCCAAAGCTCTCGGCATCAAGCTTGGCAAGGTCGAGCCGAAGTATCTCAATCACTGCGTCAAGACCGGCAAGTTGCTCTTCACCTCCGGTTTCGGCAGCAAGACCAAGGGCCGGCTTGGCAAGGACCTCGACATCGAAGGCGGACGCAAAGCGGCACGAGAATGTGCCATCGAAATCCTGCAGGCGGTCTATGATCGGCACGGCACTCTCGACAACCTGCGCGTCGTCAAGGTGCTCGGCTGCGTCAATTCAACGCCCGATTTTTACGACCAGCCGAAGGTGATGAACGGCTGCTCGGATCTATTCCACGAGATTTACGGTGCGAAAACCGACGGTTGGCATGCGCGTAGCGCGCTGGGTTTCGCGTCGTTGCCAAACGGTTGCGCGGTGGAAATTGAGGCGATTTTCGAGATCAAGGATTGACCGGTGAATTCGTTTAGCGTTCGCATGGCGTCACGCGAACGCTAAACGTAAACTGAATAGTTCATTTCTTTTCGACCACCCAGATATTCTTGAACTGCAGCGGGTTGCCGTGGCCTTGCAACCGTAGCAACCCGGGGGTGCCTTCGGGCTCCATGCGGGCGCCGCCGGTGACGCCCTTGAGCTCGACGTCGTTGTGAATGACGACGCCGTTGAGCTTGACGGTCAAGCGTGAGTTCTTGATCTTCTTGCCCGTGTCGTCGCGCACGGCATTGGTGAACTCGACGTCATAGGTTTGCCACTGGAGCGGCGGCAGGCACATGTTGACGCTTGGCTTGACGAGGCTGTAGACGCCGCCGCACTCGTTGTTCATGCCTTCGAGGCCGAAGGAGTCGAGAATCTGCACTTCGTAGTGATCGACCTGATAGAAGCCGCTGTTGCCTCGTCCCTGGCCGCGTGCGTCGGGGCGGAAGGGGAGCATGAATTCGACGTGAGCGGTGTAGTTGGAGAACTTGCGTTTGGTGGTAACTTCGCCGCCGTCGGTGTTGAGGAAGCCGGTCTTCTTGTCGAGTCGTCCGCCGTTCCATTCGTCCTTGCTGGAGCCGTCGAAAAGGACGATGGCGCCTTCGGGCGGCTTGGCGCCGAGAGTAGGACTCTTGCGTATCAACTTCTTCCCCTCACCACTGCTGACGTCAACTTTTACTTTTAAAGTGTCGCCTTCGATAACCCCGGTGTAACCGGCGACTTGCCCCTCCGGGGGAAATTTCGCCGTGGCCGAAAACTCAAGCGGCGATTGAGCTAGGTATCTACGTTTTTCTTTCGGGTCAATGGAAGCAAGTATGACCTTGTCACCTTCGCGCTTTCCATGCAGAAGTATGCGAGCGTTGGTGACCAGCCCTTTTCCGGGAAGGCCTGGATGGTAGATGACTGCTTGAAATTCGCCATTGCCGAGCGCTATGACGTGGTAGCCACCACCCGCGCTATTGACGTATTCCCCCTGAAACTTGAAATCCGCCGGCAGGGTCGGATCGCTTGCATCCGTCCAGACTTCCTTCTTTTGAACCTTTTTCTCGCTCTTCTTGTCCGCCTGTGCGGTGATAATGGTTGCGCCCAAACCGAGCAAAGCCATGCAGGTAACCGCGCCTATCAGGAATCGTTTAGCAAACATTCGTCTCTCCGTGGTAAGATTACTTGGATAGTTCGGTGGATTATCGCAAAACCGTCGCGCATCGCAAGGAAAAATCATGAACGCACTTCTGATCGTGGGCTTCGTGCTTGCCTGGCCACAGGACACCGAAGAGGCTCGCCGTGCGATTGGCATCGTCAAGTTGGCCGAGGGCAAGGTCTTTTTCGACGACAAGGCGCCGGGGAAGCCGGTGGTCGGCGTCAACCTTTGAAATTGCAGCTATCCAGCCGCCGGTCTGGCGTTTCTGCCCGCATTTCCGCATCTTCGTTCGCTGGTCCTCGATACCCTTCCCGTTATTGACAAAGACCTGTTCTACATGAAAGACCTACACGAGTTGACGGAGCTTTGTTTGGGGGTCTGTCCCATCACGGATGCTGGACTGGTCCACCTCGCGGGTTTGACGAAGTTGCAGAATCTCGATCTGTGGGAGACAGCAATCACGGACGGGTGTTTGGTGCATCTCAAAAAAATGAGCCGGCTTGAACGCATCGACCTGACGAATACCCGAATCACCGACCGAAGCGTGGACCATCTTCTCGCCTTGAAGGGCTTGCGCGTCCTTTACCTGCGTGGAACCGCCATCACCAATGCCGGCTTTGCACGATTACGGAAAGCGTTCCCGAAGGCGGAGATCATTCGCTGAAATTGCATGCTTTGCCGTCGGAAACCTACTCCTTCGGCGCCGGGGCGTGATTCGACGCCTTGATGGCGGTTGCCGCATTCGGCTGCTTGGAAGGGGGCCCGAGAATCGCTTCGAGGTCCTCCCGGAAGATCTCTTCCTTTTCCATCAGGGCGGCGACGATCTGATCCAATTGTTCCCGCTTGGCCTCCAGGAGCTGATAGGCGGTGTGGTCAGCCTCGAACAAGAGTTTTTGCACTTCCTGATCGATCACGTCGGCCATCGCTTCGCTGAAATCGCGAGCTTCCTGGATCTCTTTGCCTAGGAAGACGTGCTCCTCGCCGACGCGGAATGACATCGGGCCTAGCTTCTCGCTCATACCCCAGTGCGTCACCATGTAACGGGCGCGGCGAGTGGCCTGCTTGAGATCGCTCTCCGCGCCGGCGAAAATCTGGCCGTAAACCAGCTTCTCCGCGGCTCGGCCCCCCATCATGCATGTGAGGTCGGCCTTGAAGTACGATAGGCCGTAGTGCATGCGGTCTTCATCGTAGCCCAGAAAGGTCACGCCGCCGGCCCGGCCGCGTGGGACGATGGTCACTTTTTGCGGCGGCTCCATCTCGGGCTGCATCCACGAAACCAGGGCGTGTCCGGCTTCGTGATAAGCGATCTGTTTCTTGGTGTCTTCGGTCAGCACTTCGTCACGCTTTGGGCCCATCAAGATTCGGTCAGCAGCGTTTTCGAAATCGACACGTTCAATGCGAGACTTATCATCGCGTGAGGCGATGAGCGCAGCCTCATTTGCGAGATTCCGCAGGTCGGCGCCGGTCATGCCGATCACCTTGCGAGCGATTTCCTCGAGGTTGACATCGTCGGCCAACGGCTTATTGCGCGTGTGCACTTTGAGGATTGCCACGCGTCCTTGCCAGGTCGGGCGATCGACGGTGACGTGGCGATCGAATCGCCCCGGGCGCAGCAGCGCGGAGTCGAGCACGTCAGGGCGATTGGTGGCGGCGATGACAATCACCGATTCATTGGGCGAGAATCCGTCCATTTCGCTCAGGATCTGGTTGAGCGTTTGCTCGCGTTCGTCCGAGCCGCCGCCGACGCCGGCGCCGCGCATACGTCCCACGGCGTCAATTTCGTCGATGAACAGCAAACAAGGGGCGCTTTCCTTGGCCGTCTTGAACATGTCGCGCACGCGGCTGGC
>SXGT01254260.1_pt1 | contig 18347 bp, 12 predicted proteins | sample 3176221 | NCBI WGS metagenome assembly SXGT01 (sample SAMN11356862, study PRJNA531348) | freshwater metagenome | isolation source: freshwater sample F1-120 | place: China: Fuxian Lake, Yuxi | collected 2017-12-25
GGAGACGGAGACGGAGACGGAGACGACGACGACGGAGACGACGACGACGGAGACGACGACGACGAGGACGAGGACGGGGACGGAGACGACGAGGACGAGGACGGAGACGACGAGGACGAGGACGACGATGAGTAACGAGTCCACCATCGACGTACCGGTCGGGTTCAACGCGCCGTCGGCGACGAGCGACGACGACGGCCTGCGCGTGCGGCTCTCGACCGACGCCAACCGCGCCGAGGCCCGGATCGTCACCCGGCTGCATCGGCCGGCGGTGGTGCGCGAGGCGCTGCTCGCCGTCGGTGACGTCCTGGCCAGCGACCTCCGCTTCAAGGCCCGCGATCGCGCCGACTACCTCGCCTACCTGCTGGCCAAGGGCAAGGGCGTGTCCAAGCAGGTGTGGGAGGCACAGAAGGAGTACCTGAAGATCCGCTACAGCGAGGCGGCGCGGACCGAGGAGCCGCTCGATCCGGTGCTCACCATCGGCGAGGATGCCGGGCTCCGCATCGAGCTCCTGTCGCGCGACGAGTCGGCGTACGCCCAGCTCGCCATCGGCGCCGAAGCGCTGACGTCGCCGACGTCCACGGCAGGCACGACGTTCGTCGACCTGTCACCTGCCGCCCTGCGCGCGATCGGACGCATGCGCACGTACCGGCCGACCTCGCTGGAGCTGGTGCCGGCGGCCTCGCCGGCGCCGACCTCGACGGTGCGGCGGGTGCCGCTGCGCTGGTTGCGCGCCTTTGGCCAGATCAACGCCGCCGCCCGGCTGCCGGCCGAGCGCTTCGAGCTGGCGCCGATCGACCTCTACAACATCCTGTTCACCCTGCGCCTGCGCAAGGCCAAGCAGGCGCCGCGGGCGCTTCGCTACGAGCTGGTGCCGGGCCAGCCGCCCCGCATCGTGCTCGAGCCGTGGGATCTGGTGCTCGCGTCGAACGGCGGCCCCTACACCGGCACCCGCCCGATGGTGGTCCGCACCTGGGGTCGCAACCGTCTGCTGGTGCTGTCGCGGCTCTTGCCGCACGCCCGCCGCGTGCAGGTCCACCTGCTCGGCGCCGGGCTGCCCGCCTTCTACGTCGTTGACCTCGGCGACGTGACCTTCACGCTCGCGCTGTCGGGCTGGACCGACGCCGGCTGGGCCGGGGTCTCCACGTTCGATCAGCTCGCCGCCGGCGATCGCGATCTCGCCGAGCTGCGCGCCGGTGTCGATCTGACCCGCGGCACCACCTTCGCGCGGCCGCTGCTGGCGGCGCCGCCGCCGGCCGAGACCCTGCGCTTCCGCGACGCGCGCGAGGCCGCCGCCCACCGCCTGCTCGCCGACGCCGGCACCGTGACCCTGGCCAAGGTCCACGATCTGGGCGCCGAGGGCGAGCGCATCGAGGGCCAGGTCGACGACGGCCGCGCCCACCGCCGCTTCTTTGCCGCCTTCACCATCGATCGCGAGGGGCGCACCGCCGGCGCATCGTGCACGTGCCCGGCCTTCCGCCGCGCTGGCATCAAGGAAGGCCCGTGCGAGCACATGATCGCGCTGCGCGTGCTCCACGTCCGCGAGCTGACCCGTCTCGAGGCCGCCCGCGGCACCGAGGAGGGCAAGCGGCTGATCCGGGCCGAGACCCGCACCCTGTTCCGGCGGACCGCCCGCGGCAGCGAGACCTATCGCCTGTCACTGGACGATCGCGCCGTGGTGTCACGCTGGGGCCAGGAAGAACCCCTGCGCATGTTACGGCAGCTCCACGCCACCGCCGACGATGCACGCGTTGCGTACTTCGCACGGCTGGACGAGCTGGCCCAGAAGGGATACATCGATGCGACCGCCTGATGTTGAAGGCGGCGCGACCGCACGTTTGGTTTTTCAGGAGGAGGAGTCGTTTTCGTTAGCCTGCTCTTCGGAGCAAGGGCGGCGTCGCGCCGTCCCGGCACAAGCAGTAGCCACTCTCCACAAGGTAGGCTGTTCGTGGTTTGCTCGCCCCGAGGGGCCCCAATTGTTGGGCCCAGCTGGACCAACCGAGCAACCACGGTTTGCGCCCAACAATTGGGGCCCCTCGGGGCGGCAAACCGGTGAGCCTACCGTGTCCCGTGAGGGATGTAGCGAGCGACTCCTCCTCCTGAGTTTGTACGTTCCGCACCAGAGGGCCGCGTGACCGCGCCGGCCAAGATGCCCGCGGTGCCGTGGGCCGACGTCGAGGCCAAGGGCGGCATCCGCCCCTGGGTCGACAGCGAGCTACTGCGGCTGGGCCTCGCCGATCCGGGCGCGGGCTCGATGACCGACGCCGAGAAGAAGGCGTACAAAGCGCGTCGCGAGGAAGAGCGGCGGGTGCGCCGCGAGCTGTTCCGGGTGGCGTGGACGGCGTACAAGGCGGCGCACATCGTCCACCTCGGCCCCGGCGTGTGGTGGCACGACACCGCCGACGTCGACAAGCACGACGCCAAGGACGCCGACAAGAAGCGGGCCGACCACGCGCTGCCCGCGGTCGGCGACGCCGCGGCGCTGGCCAAGGCGCTCGGACTCACGATCCCGCGCCTGCGCTGGCTCACCTACCATCGCGACGTCGACACCGGCACTCACTACCACCGCTGGACCGTGCCCAAGCGCGACGGAGGGCTGCGCCCGATCAGCGCGCCCAAGCCCGAGCTCAAGGCGGCGCAGCGCTGGATCGCGCGCGAGGTCACCGAGCACCTGCCGGTGCACGGCGCCGCCCACGGCTTCCTGCCCGGTCGATCGATCGCGACCAACGCGCGTGTGCATGCCGGCGCCAAGATCGTCGTGAAGCTCGACATCGAGGGTTTCTACCCGACGGTGACGTACCGGCGCGTGAAGGGCCTCCTGCGCAAGGCCGGCCTCGGCGAGCAGGTCGCGATCCTGATGGCGCTCCTGGCCACCGAGAGCCCGCGCGAGGAGCTGGTGCTGCGCGGCAAGACCTGCTTCGTGGCCACCGGGCCCAGGGCGCTGCCGCAGGGCGCGCCCACCAGCCCGTCGATCACCAATGCCCTGTGCCTGCGCCTCGACTGCCGGCTCACCGGCCTGGCCAGAAAGCTCGGCTGCCGCTACACCCGCTACGCCGATGACATGACGTTCTCGTGGCACGGCCAGGCGGCGCGCGAGGCCGACCGTAGCAACGCGATCGGCAAGCTCCTGCGCGCGGTCGAGATGGTGGTCGGCGAGGAAGGCTTCACCGTCAAGCGCACCAAGACCCGCGTGATGCGCGCCGGTGGCCGGCAGAAGGTGACCGGCCTGGTGGTGAACGAGGCCGAGGGCCGTCCCCCAGCGCGGGTGCCGCGCGATGTGCAGCGGCGACTGCGGGCGGCAGTGAAGAACCGCGAGCTGGGGCGACCGGGGCGGGGCGAGTCGCTCGACGAGCTACGCGGCATGGCCGCCTACCTGATGATGACCGACCGTGAGCGCGGGCGCGCGTTCATGGAACGGCTGGATCGACTGGCCAAGCAGTCCGGCGGATCGCCGGCGGGAAGCGAGACCACATGAGCGAATGGCAAGTCAGTCTCGAGTTCGAGGAAGGCAGCTCGAGCAAGTTCTGGCGGGCCCGCGTCGAGGGCGGGACCATGTACGTCAACTACGGCAAGATCGGCACCACGGGTCAGACCCAGGTGAAGGATCTGGGCTCGGCCGACGCGGCCAAGAAGGAGATCGACAAGCTCGAGCGCGAGACGCGCAAGAAGGGTTACCAGGACGCCGGCGGTGGTGGTGGCGGTGGCGGCGACGAGGACGAGGACGACGCGGACGGTGACGAAGACGAGGACGAGGCGCCCGCCCCCAAGAAGAAGGCAGCCGCGCCGGCCGCGTCGGGCGGCAAGGCCGGCCCCGAGGCGCGTCTGGCCCTCAAGGGCAAGCGCAACGTGGCGATGCACATCTCGCTCAACGGCGCGTCGGTGCGCATGGACTCGGTCGAGACCTACGGCAGCCCCGAGGACGCGCGCAAGGCGTACTACCGGCTGCTCGCGACCCTCGCCGGCGAGGGCTACGAGGAGTAGCCGCGGGTGGCCTCTACGCTCGACGACGGCGACGAGGTCGAGGTGCAGGGATCGGGATCCGCGCGCTACACGCTCTCGCGGCAGGGACGGGTGTACGCATGTACCTGCCCGGCGTGGCGGAACCAGGGCAAGGTGATCGATCTGCGCACGTGCAAGCACCTGCGCGCGTACCTGGGCGCCGAGGTCGAGGACGCGCGAGTCGGGCCGAGCGGGCCGCGGCCGGCGGCGGGCGGCGGAGGTGGCGGTGGCGGTGGCAGGAAACCGGCGCAGGCCAAGGAGACCGCGCCGCCGATCCTGCTGGCCCACAAGTGGGACGTGGACATGGCGCCCGATGGCTGGTGGATGAGCGAGACGCTCGACGGCGTGCGTGCCTACTGGGACGGCGAGAGCTTCATCTCGCGCCTGGGCAATCGCTTCGCCGCGCCGGCGTGGTTCACCCGCGGTCTGCCCGAGCATCCGCTCGACGGCGAGTTATGGATGGGCCGCAAGCTCTTCCAGCGGGCGGTGAGCGTCATCCGGTCCGGTGACGCCGGCAAGGAATGGAAGCAGATCCTGTACGTGGTCTTCGATCAGCCGGCGTCGAAGTCACCGTTCGAGGCCCGCATGGACGAGGTGCGCGCGTTGATGGGTAAACGCGGCCCCGAGTTCGCGCGGTGGCACGAGCACGTGCGATGCGACGGGTTCGATCACCTGCGCGGCGAGCTGGCGCGGATCGAGGCGCTGGGCGGCGAGGGCCTGATGCTGCGGAGGGCGGGATCGAAGTACGAGATCGGGCGGTCATCGTCGCTGTTGAAGGTGAAGACGTTCCATGACGCCGAGGCGCGGGTGGTAGGGCACGCGCCTGGCTCGGGGAAACACAAGGGGCGAGTGGGCGCGCTCGAGGCGCAGCTGCCCGATGGGACGCGGTTCAACGTGGGCACCGGGCTGAGCGACGACGAGCGCGAGAATCCGCCGCCGGTCGGCAGCGTGATCACGTTCCGGTACCAGGAGCTGAGCGAGGACGGAGTGCCGAGGTTCCCGAGTTACGTCGGGGTGAGGATCGATGCGGTGCTGCCGCCGCCCGGACCGAAGAAACAGCCGTCCAGGTCCACGTCCACGTCCACGCCCAGGTCCACGTCCAGGTCCACGTCCAGGTCCACGTCCACGACCACGTCCACGACTACGTCCACGACCACGTCCACGACCACGTCCACGACCGCTTCCGGGTCGTCCACGGTTACGGCCACAGGTGCCGTCGAGATGACGTTGGGTGGGAAGTTCTGGCGAGTGGAGGTGAAGGGGACCAAGTACTACGTGACGTTCGGGGCCAAGGGCAGCAAGGGACAGACGCGGTTGACCGAGTGTGGGAGCGAGGCGAAGGCGCGGAGCGAGGCGGAGAAGAAGGCGGCGGGCAAGCGCAAGGAGGGGTACCGATGAGCGCGCTCAGTCGACGCGGCTGACCTTGACGTCGACCTCGAGGGTCTCGGGGCCGCCGCCGACGTAGATCGTGCCCGACGTGGGCGTGGCGTCGATGTAGTTGCGGCCGACCGCGACGCGGACGTGTTCGGTCTGGGTCAGGATGCCGTTGGTGGGATCGAAGCCTTTCCAGCCGACCTCGGGCAGGTAGACCTGGACCCAGGCGTGGGAGGCCTCGCTCTGCACGGTGTTGGCCTTGGGCGCGACCTGGTCGGCGGCGGCGGCGCTGTCAGGCGGCGGACAGTAGATGTAGCCGCACACGTAGCGGGCCGGCACGCCCAGCAGGCGGGCCAGGCAGATCGAGAGGTTGGTGAAGTCCTGGCACACGCCGCGGCGGTTGGCGTAGACCTCGAACGGCGTGGTGAAGACCGTGGTCGATCCCTGCCGGTACGTGTACTCCTTGAAGATCGTCGCGTTGATGTCGAGCAACGTGTCGAGCAGATCGAAGTCGTTGCGCTTGACGAAGCTCATCGCGTACTCGGTGAGCTCGTCGAGCTGACTCTCGGGCAGCTCGGGCGGAAGCAGGTACGGCGCCATGATCTGGCGCTGCCACGGCATCCACACCAGCGGGATGGTCGAGCGGGTCTTGAGGGCGCGGAAGTCGAGCGGGGCGACGTCGCTGACCCGGACCCGGCTGGTCGACTCGATCACCATCTCGGTCCACGGCGTATCGATGTGGAGGCGGCGCACGCGGTTGCCGAAGACGTCCTCGAAGTCGGAGGTGGCGCACGGCACCGAGACCGTCAGCGCATGCGAGATGACCTCCTGCAGTCGATCGAAGCGAGGGGTCAGGCGCAACACGTGGGTCGAACGTTCGATCGGCTTGGCATAGCGGTACACCGTGCGGTGGCGGACGTCGTAGGTGCGGATGGGCGCGACCCCGACCTTCGACATCGCGACCCGCGCCTGCACCGCTGGGGTCACCAGCGACGAGCGCTGGCTGGCGCCCGCCGACGGCGGGCCGATGTCGGTGACCACCGCGCCCTGGCGGATCGTCACCAGGTGCCCGGGGGTGAGCTGGGTCCAGGTGATCGAAGGAGGGATCGGCGCCTCCGCGCCCTCGGCGACCTCGACCTCGCTCTCGATCGCCTCGAGCGGCGTCGACGAGACGATCACGCCCTTGCGGCTCTTGGTGCCGCGCGCGCCCAGGTCCACGACCAGATCGCCGTCGCCGATGACGCAGCGGTCGTAGGGTGGCACCAGCTGCCCGATCCAGATCGAGCTGTCCTCATCGCGATCGGCGTAGACCAGCAGATCGCGTCCGTCGGTGAGGGCGATGGTCAACCCGCCGTCGTCGTCGAACAGATCGAGCCAGGTCCGGACCTGCTCGAGGTCGGCGTCGGCGATGCTCTTCCAGCCCCGCTCGGCGAAGCGCGACATGAGGATGCAGAACAGCTGTTCGGTGTCGGTGGAGCCGACCGGCTCGAACACGCCGCGATCGGCCCTGTCGTCGGCGGGGCGCGTGGTCAGGCTGCCCGAGTGACCGAACATCCAGTCGCGCCGCGCCCAGCTGCGCACGAAGGGCTGAGTGTTGGCGTCGGTGATCGCGCCCCAGCGCGCGCTGCGGATGTGGAGCACGAACAGCGACGACTCGAGGTGTTCCCAGGCCTTGGCGAGCTGGCCGCGGATCGAGCCCTGCGGCGGCGCCGGCTCCTTCAGCACCGTCGCCGAGGGCTCGCCGCCCGGGTAGTAACCGAGGCCCCAGCCGTCGGGCAGGGCGCGCCCCGCCGCGAGGCACGTCAGATCGAACGACGGCGCCAGCTCGCCCTCGAAAGACATCGCGAGGAGATTCGGCACGACGGGACTTTACTACAGCTCCGACGATCGAGCCGGCCCCAGCGACTCAAGGCCTGCGAGCGAAACGCTCCCAGGCCTCATCGATCGGTCGACCTCACCGCAGACGGCTCGCCCGATCTCCGACGGACCAGTCGGCTCAGGCATGGCCGAGCAATTCCTTGCCCAGCGACTCGCACAGGGCGTGGATCTCGTCGACGACGGTGGTGAGGAGCTCGTGGACGTCCTCGCCGTCGTGGAGCTCGCTGCGCTGGGCCCGGACCAGCTCGTCGAGGATGCGGAGGCGCTCGAGACTCTGGCCGCCGGGAAGATCGGCCGCGGCCGGCGGCCGGATCGCGCACAGGCGCTCGTAGGCCGAACGCACACAGTACGCGACCGAGCGCGGGAAGCGATCCTCGCCGATCAGGAAGCGGACCACCTGGTCGGAGGCGACCCGACCTTGATTGCGCTTCATGAAGGGCTCGTAGCCGGAGAGCGAGCGCAGGAGCGAGAGCCACAAGGACGTCGCCACCACCTCGTGGCGCCGGCCGCCGGCGGTGATGGCGTGGTGGTGAACATCGAGGATGCGGGCGGTCTGGCTGACCCGTTCGACCATCACGCCCAGCCAGATGAAGTCGAGCGGCTCGTCGTGGAGCATGGTCGAGCGGAGCTGGCCCAGCACCAGCTGCGTGCTCGATCGCACCCGGCGGTAGAAGTCCTGGCGCCGGTCGGCGAAGTCGGCGCGGGCGGTCTCGCCGCGCATGTAGAGGTGGATCTCGTTGGTGCTCTCCCACGCCTCCATCGAGACCACCTCGCGGATCGAGCGCGCGTTCCAGCGCGCGGAGGCGACCGAGCGGCGGATCGAAACCCCGGTCTCGTCGTCCCAGGTCAGGGTCTGCTCGACGCGCTCGCCGTCGGCGAACGTCGCGTCGTCGTCGCCCCAGCGGGTGACGAACGCGGCCTCCTCACCGGCCACCACCACCACCGGTCGCCAGCACGCCGCCGGCTCGAGCTCGGCGTCGAGCGCCAGGTTGTGGGTGGTGGCGAGCAAGCGCGCCGTCGACTCGGCACGCTCGACGTAGCGCCCGAACCAGAAGCAGTGATCGGCGACGCGGGAGATCATTGGTATCGTCCGGTGATGTGGCGCGTGATCTGGTTCTTCGTGTTGATGGGCGGATGGTCGGCGGTGACGCTGGTGCCGGGCGCGGTGCTGTCGCGGCGCCGGCGGCTCGGAAAGGGCGGCGAGGGCGCGCGCATCGCCAGCGGCGCCTTGCTCGTGCTCGGCTTCATCGGGCTGTCGCTGCTCACGGCGATCCTGTTCACGGCGTGGGTGCGCGGCACCCGGCTGCCGTGGGTCGGCGGCAAGGGGCCCGATCTCTGAGGGCGCGGGCCGCTCACGGTGCGTCTCCCTTGAGCACCCAGGTGTCCGTGCTGCCGCCGCCCTGGCTGGAGTTGACCACGTAGCTGCCGTCGACGAGCGCGACCCGCGTGAGCCCGCCGGGCAAGACCCACGGGCCGGCGCGGCTGGTCAGCACGTAGGGCCGCAGGTCGACGCGGCGCGGCGCCAGCACCTTGCGATCGCCGATCCAGGTCGGGCAGGTCGACAGCTCGATGCGGTGCTGGGCGATGTAGCGGCGCGGTGTGGCGTTGATCTTGGCGCGAAACTCCTCGATCTCGGCGGCCGAGGCCTGCGGGCCCATCAACATCCCGTAGCCGCCAGCCTCATCGACGGCCTTGACCACCAGCTCGCCGAGGTGCTCGAGCACGTACTGGCGATCGTCGTCGCGCGCGCACACGTAGGTCTGGACCTGGGCCAGCTTGGGCTCCTCGCCCAGGTAGAACTTCACCATGTCAGGCACGAACGGGTAGACCGCCTTGTCGTCGGCGACGCCGTTGCCGGGCGCGTTGGCCAGCGCCACATTGCCGGCGGCATAGGCCCGCATCAGCCCGCGGACGCCCAGCACGCTGTCGGGGCGGAACACGTCGGGATCGAGGAAATCCTCATCGGTGCGCCGGTAGATGACGTGGACCCGACGCGGGCCGCGGGTGGTACGCACGTAGGCCATGTCCCCGTCGACGAACAGATCGGGCGCCTGCACCAGCTCCAGGCCCATGGTGCGGGCCAGGAAGCTGTGCTCGAAGTACGCCGAGTTGTAGGGGCCGGGCGTGAGCACCACGGCGGTGAAGTCGTCGCCCGTGACCGGCGACACCGAACGCAGGGTCTCGGCCAGCCGCGTCGGGTAGTGGTCGACGCGATGGACGCGGGCGAGATCGAAGGCGCGCGGAAAGATCCGCTTGGAGATGACCCGGTTCTCGACCACGTACGACACGCCCGACGGCGTGCGCAGGTTGTCCTCGAGCACGCGCCAGGTGCCGTCGGGATCGCGGATGAGATCGACGCCGGCGATGTGGATGCGCACGCCGCCCGGTGGCTTCACGCCGCGCAGCATGGGCCGGTAGGTGCTCGAGCCGAGCACCATCTCGGGTGGGATGATGCCGGCGGCCAGGATGCGCTGGCCGTCGTAGATGTCGTCGAGGAAGGCGCCGAGGGCGCGCAGGCGCTGCTCGAGGCCCTTCTCGATGTGCGCGAAGTCGGCGGCCGACACCAGGCGCGGCATCACGCAGAACGGAAAGATCTTCTCGGTGCCGCGGTTGTCGGAGTAGACCGAGAAGGTGACGCCCTGGTTGAGCAGGGCCAGCTCGGCGAGCTGCTGGTGGCGGGCGAGCTCGTCGCTTGACATCCGGCCGAGCTGTTCGAGCACGCGGCGGAAGGCCGGGCGCGCGCCATCCTCGTCGAGGACCTCGTCGAAGGTGCCGGGTAATGGGCGGTAGTCGGCGAACAGGCTCACGGCGTCCTCGCGTCGGTGCGGAGCGGCTCGGGGTCGTCCGGGCGCGTGTGCAGCGTCCGGACGTCGAGCGTCCAGGTGGACAGGGCCGCGGGTGGCGGCGCGGCGGTCACGGCGGTGCGCTCGGGCACGAACGGTTCGACGACCAGTCGTTCGGCGCGTCGGCGGCGCGCCTCGCCGTCGTCAGCGGGCAGGCCCTCGTAGGCGCCACCGTCGGGTCGCCAGGCGAACCAGCGCAGGCGCACGGCGTCGTCGCCGGCGGTGACCGTGATCTCGAGCGGTTCGTCGGCGGGAAGGCCCGGCACCAGGCCGGGCGACGGCACGTACTGGCGCCGGCGCAAGCCGAGCACGTGGTAGCGCCAGGCGCCGTCGGGGTCGACGCGCGGGACGACGTGGTGGCCGGCGATCTCGACGGTGAGCGGCGCGTCGCCCTCGCAGTCGGCGACCAGCTCGAGGCGCTCGCTCGAGGCGTCGACCAGGCGCGACGTCGATCGCTCCTGCGAGGCCAGATCACCGACCAGCGGCCAGAACTCGAGGGCTCGCGACAGCTCGATCCGGAACGGGCCGACCCGGGTCTTACCCAGGGTGTGGCGGCGGAAGCCGCGCAGGCGGTCGTGGTGGGCGTCGAGCGCGAGCCCGTGCTCGGCCAGGTCGTCGAGGACGGCGTCGAGATCGGCGGCCAGGAACCAGGGCAGCGCCCAGCGATCGTGGAGCTCGGGCCCCCAGTCGGTCGCGGGTTCGTCGTAGGGGGCGATCGCGCAGCGGCCAGCGACCGCACGCATGAGCGCGGCCGCGGCGACCATATCCTCGGGCAAGGCCGCCATGCGGAACGCGCGCAGCTCGATCACGCCGAGCTTGCCGCGATCGGCGAGGTGCGGGTTCCACAGCTTCTCGACGTTGAGCTCGGCGCGGTGCGAGTTGCCGCCGGCGTCGACCAGGAGCGGCGCCAGCGTCGACCACAAACGCTCGGGGCTCACCCGATCGTGGGCGGCCTCGCGCTCGAGCCAGGCGCAGGCCAGGCGCAGCTCTTCCCAGCGTTCGCGCGTGCCCTCGTCGGCACGCGGCGACTGGCACGCCGAGCCCGCGCACTCGCCCAGGAACCAGTACGACAGCGCCGGGTGGTTGCCGAGGTAGCGGATCATCCGCGGCAGGAGCGCGGGGTGGATCAGGAACGGGCTGCGCTCGGGGCTGGGGCCACCCAGCGTGAGCTGACCGCCGCCTCCGGAGTCGACCTCGTCGCCGTTGTAACGCCAGCGAAACGACGACAGGCCGGCCTCGGTGGCGGCCGCCCACACGTCGCGCAGGTGTGCGCTGAACGTCCGGAGATCCGGACAGGGCGCGGTGTTGACCTCGACCACACCCGGATCGGCAGTGACGGTGAGCGCGCGATCGCCGACGGCGGACGCGACCCGGAAGCAGAAGCGCGGCGCGTCCTCGTCGGGGTAGAGGCGGCCGGGCACGCGCGCCGAGGTGGAGGCCGGCCCAGCGCGGCGCGCGATCTCTGCGGCGACGACCTCGGCGCGCTGGCGCTTGTCCTCGGCCCCGGGCGCGTCCGGGTCGGCCTGCCACAGCCACCACGGCTCGTTCGACTCGCGGCGGGTGAAGGTGGGCTCGGCGCCGATCCAGATGTCGAGGCCGGCGGCGGCCAGGGCCTCGTCGAGTGGATCGCTCACCGCCGCGCTCCGGTCTCGTCCGGCCAGTCCTCCTGTCGCGGCAGCGCGCGATCGAGATCGAGACGGCGGAGATCGAGCGTGTACGGCTGGTCGGCGCTGGGGCGGGTCTCGCGCGCTTGCACCGGGTAGGGGGTCTGGCCGTCGTGGGTGAAGCGGGCCGAGCGGCGCGCGCTGGCCTCGAAGCGGGTCAGCGGCGGCTTGGTGTAGCCGAAACCCTCGGGGTGCCACACGTGATAGGTGCCGGCGCCCATCGAGCGCGCGGCCCACGTGTCGACGACGTCGAAGCGCAGCGGGTGGTGCACGCCGAGGTGCGGCTGCAGGCTGTGAGGCGGACACCACGCGCGGAAGCGGACGCCGGCGACCGTGGTGTCGGCGAGGCTGGTCGGCCGCATGGGCAGGACCGCGCCGTTGACCAGCACACGGTGACGCTCGGCGACCAGGCCGGTCGCGCGGACCTCGATCCGCTCGAGCGAGCTGTCGACGTAGCGGGCGGTGCCGCCCTGGCCGACCTCCTCACCCAGCACGTGCCAGGGCTCGATCGCGTTGCGGACCTCGAGCCGCACGTCGCCGGCCTCGACCGTGCCGACCAGCGGGCAGCGTAGATCCGCGAAGGGCCGATAGGCGTCGGCGGGCGCACCCAGGCCGCGATCGGCGAGGAAGGCGAGCACGTCGTCGAGGTCGCGCTGGAGGAACCAGGGCAACAGGAACCGGTCGTGCAGACCCTGGCCCCAGCGGACCAGCGCGCCGCGGTACGGCGCCTGCGCGAAGGCGGCGATCAGCGAGCGCGCCAGCAGCACCTGCGCCGCAGCCAGGCGCGGGTGAGGCGGCATCTCGAAGGCGCGCAGCTCGACCAGACCCTGGCGGCCGTACGGCGTCTGCGGATCGTAGAGCTTGTCGATCGACAGCTCGGTGCGGTGGGTCGAGCCGGCGACGTCGCACAGCAGGTGGCGGAAGAGGCCGTCGACCAGCCAGGCCGGGGTCGAGAGGCTCGAGAATGCGCGATCGAGCGCCAGCTCGAGCTCGTAGAGCGAGTCGTGGCGAGCCTCGTCGACGCGGGGCGCCTGCGACGTGGGGCCGACGAACAGGCCGGTGAACAGGTACGACAGGCTCGGGTGGTGCTGCGCGAACGTGATCAGCGAGGCCAGCACGTCGGGGCGGGACAGGAACGGTGACGCGAACGGCGTCGGGCCGCCGAGCGTGATGTGGTGACCGCCGCCCGAGCCGGCGAGGCGGCCGTCGAGCAGGTACTTCTCCGACTGCAGGCCGGAGGCGAGCGCGGCCTCGAAGACGGTCTCGAGCAACGCGGCGTGATCGCGGCCGCGGGCGGTCGGCGGCAGGTTGACCTCGAGCACGCCGGGGTCGGGCGTGACCGCGAAGCGGAGCTGGGCCGGTGACGGCGGCGGTGGGTAACCCTCGAGGCGAGCGTCGAGCCCGGTGGCGGCGCGGGCGCGATCGATCGCCGCGGCGAGCTCGAGCCAGTCGGAGAAACGGAAGACCGGAGGGAGAAACACGTAGAGCGCGCCGTTGCGGGGCTCGACGACGAGCGCGGTGCGGATGCCGGGAGACCAGGGCAGGGGATTGGCCGGGAGAGGCGCAGGCGGAGGAGCCGGCGCGATGGTGAGGGCCTGGGGGGATTCGGCGAGGACGCGGGCGCGGGCGGGATCGCTGGCGTCGATGCGGAGCTGGCGACGAGCAGCGCGGAGGACCCAGCGAGCGCGGACGGTGGGGTCGGCGGACCGTGGCGGCTCGGGATCCCGATCCGGATCGTCCAGGTCCAGGTCCACGTCCACGTCCACGTCCACGTCCTCGCTCACGTCCACGAGGCCGGTGCGGGGATCGTAGGGGCGAGTGGGATCGAGGGTCGTGTCGAGAGACGGAGGTGGCGGGAGGCCCGGACCAAGTGATGCGAGGGGTAGACGGAGGCCGGCGGGAGAGTCGCCGGGGACCAGGTACATGTTCTCGCGGCGGAACGACCAGGTCTCGGTCAGCCAGGTGTTCGAGGTCGAGCGGGCGAGCGGCAGGACGAAAGCGACCGGCGTGGTCGCGCCGCGATCGAGGACGCGGACCAGGCGGCGGCGCTCGTCGGGATCATCGAGAGCGGCGCGGCGCGGATCGACGTCGACTGGCAGCGAGGCCTCACCGTGGAGGACGTGGATGGGATCTTCGTAAGCCGGAACGATCGCGGACGGCAGGCCCAGCTCGCGCGCGATGGCGAGGCCGAGCTGGCGCGCGCCGTCGGCAGTGGCGGTGGTCGCGAGCGGGCGCGCCCTCCACACCGTGCCACCGTCGCGGCGGCCGATGATGTCGAGCGACCAGCGCGGGATGGGCTCGCCCGGGTAGTGCTTGCCCATGCGCTCGAGCACGACCGCGCCCGGTGCCAGGCGGTCACGCAGCGCGGCGGCGAGGGCGTGGCCGAGGCGCCACTTGCTGTCGCCGAGCGCCTCGCTGTTCCACTCGGGCAGATCGGACTCGTCGCGCGACGTGAAGGTCGGCTCGCCGCCGCTGGTGAGGGTGAGCTTCGCGTTCTCGAGCGCCGCGTCGGCGCGATCGCCAGCGTCGAGCAGCGCGGTCCACACCTCGTCGGTGTAGGGCGCGGTCGGCCGCGGCTCGTGGCCGAGCCGCAGGATGCTGGTGCCGAACTCGGCCTGGTCGGCGGCGATGTCGCTGGTGCCCTCCACCGGCGCGGCCAGCGCCGGCGATGCGGTCGCGCACAGCGGGAGGTGGCCCTCGCCGGTGAGCAGCCCCGCGGTGGCGTCGAGCCCGATCCAGCCGGCGCCGGGACGGAAGTCCTCGGCCCACGCGTGCAGGTCGACCACGTCCTTGCTCACGCCCTTGGGCTGATCGGGGATCATGCCCTCATCGGCGAGCTGGATGAGGTAGCCCGAGACGAAGCGCGCAGCCAGGCCGCGGCTTCGCAGCGCCGCCACCAGCAGCACGGCCGAGTCGCGGCAGCTGCCCCGGCCCTCGGTCAGGGTCTCCTCCGGCGTCCACACGCCGGTCTCCTCGCGGATGACGTAGCGGACCTCGGACGCGACCCGGTTGTTGATCGCGACGACCGCGTCGATGACGTCGCCGGTGCGGGGCAGGGCCTCGACGAAGGCCTTGAATCGCGGTCCCAGCGCAAACGCCGGATCGTCGAGGGTCCGGAACGGCGCCAGCTCGCCGGCCAGTCCATCGGGGTACGCCCACGGCAGGATCTTGCAGCGCGGGTCGACGAGGACGTCGAAGGGATTGACCGGTTTGATGTCCACGGCCAGCTCGACCAGGAGCTCGAACGCCGGGGTCTTGTGGCCGATCTGGAAGGTCACGCGCGCGACATGGTTGCCGTGCGGGTCCTGCTGCCAGTGCAGCTTGTGCTCGCCGGCGATGGCGAGACGGTAGCTCTCGATCCGCGCCCGGGTGTGGTTGGCCGGCCGCAGCCGCACCAGGTGCGGCCCGAGCGCGGCCGGTTGCGGATAGACGTAGCTGCTTCGGTGCTGGACGAGAAGACGCATTCCCGGCCAAAGATCGTGGCCTGTGCCGGGGGTGCGCAGCAAGCGTGCGGGGCGCCAGAGTGGTGGGCCTGGCCTCGCCGTCTCCGCCCGGTAACCGTCGCGTCACCAGCGACGGCGAGCGCACAGGAGCGACGCGCTCCAGCCATCGCGCAGGGACAGGAACACGACCGCGCAGACGCTGGGATCGAGGTACGGGTGATCGAGCCAGGTCACGAACAGCGGCGCCGGTGGCAGCATCGGCGAGGCCGCGATCCCGCTGGTCTGGCACAGCTCGGCCACCGCCGACCAGCGCCCTGGAGGTCGCACCAGAAGCGTGGCGAGGAACGCGGCGTGCCGCGGATCGGTGACCAGCGCGGTGCAGGCCGCGGCGGGGTCGGCAGGCTCCGGCAGCCGCGGCGGTGGCAGCGGCTCCGGCGGCGGCTCCGGCGGCGACTGCGGAGGCGGCGAAGCCGGCGTCGCGACGCCACGCGACGCGGCGTCGGTCGTGCGGACCGCGTGCGGGCCCGAGCGCACGTCCACCATCAGCGTCGGCTGGGCCGCGACCTCGGCGTGACCGGTGTCGTCGGTGACGAGGCGCGCGGTGTGGCCCGAGTGCCCGATCGCGCCACGGGTGACGGCGGCGGCCTGGAACGCGGCGGCGTGCCCGCGCAGATCCTCGAGCGCCTGGGCGACCTCGACCATCGACTGCGGCCGCGCCGCCTTCTCCTTCTGCATCATGTGCAGGCACAACGCCTCCCACTCGGGCGGAACCGACGGGTTGCGCTCGCGCGGCGGCACGACGGTCTCGTAGAGGTGACCGCGCAGCATCTCGCCGATCTCACCTGGGAAGGGCAGGCTCCCGGTGAGCATCTCGTAGAGCATGCAGCCCAGCGAGTAGATGTCGGTGCGGTGATCGATGGCGCCCTTGCCCTCGCACTGCTCGGGGCTCATGTAGGCCGGCGTGCCGATCACGATGCCGTACTGGGTCTTGCGCACGCTCGGATCCGGGGTGGTCAGCTTGGCGATGCCGAAGTCGAGCACCTTCACGAACAGCGGATCGAAGGAGCGATTGCAGAGATAGACGTTGGGCGGCTTCAGATCGCGGTGGATGATGCCCTTGGCGTGGCTGGCGGTGAGCGCCGAGCAGCACTGGGCCAGGATGTGGGTGATGTCCTCGAGCTGGAGCCCGCCCTGACGCAGCCGCTTGTCGAGACTCATGCCGTCGAGACACTCCATCATCATGTAGGCGCGATCGCCGTCCTCGAGATGGAGGGTGCCGAAGTCGATGATGATGATGATGTTGGGGTGACCGATCTCGGCCGCGGCCTTGGCTTCCTGGAAGAAGCGCGCCACCTGATCGGGATCCCGGTTCTGGTCGTCGTGCAGCACCTTGATCGCCACGTCGCGGTCGATGAGCTGGTGCTTGCACAGATAGACCGTGCCGGCGCCGCCGGAGCCGAGCTCGCGATCGACGACGTAGGAGCCGATGCGCTGGCCGACCAGGTTCATGGTGCGTCCTTGGTGCCGGCGTCGACGCCGTTCGCGAGGGCAGCCTCGAGATCGGCGATGTGCTGGGCGACGATCTCGCGCCCCTCGGCCGACACGTCCTGGGGCCCGGGGGCGGCCTGAAAGCGCCGGAAGAAGTACAGCGCCTGGTGCGGGTCACCCTTGAGGCGGTAGGCCTGCGCCATGTTGAAGAGCATCGCCGGCGTCCGTAGCTGTTCGTCGACCTGCATGAACTCGATGATGGCCTCGTCGAAGCGCTGGTTCTCGAAGTGCTCGCGGCCGCGTTCGTAGTGCACCAGGCTCCCGGCGCGATCGATCGCTCGCTCCGAGATCGCCGCGTCGGCGGTGCTCGCTTGGGCGCCGGCGCCTGGACGGATCGCCATCCAGACGGCAACGGCGATGGTGGCGGCGCCGAGGACAGCCGCTGGCAGCAGCCAGCTCGGACGGCCGCGCCGTGGCGGCGGTGCGGCGGCGAGCGCGAGCACCGCGCTCGCGCTCACCGGTCGTGCGGCCGGGTCGACGGCGAGGCAGGCAAGGATCGCGGCCTCCCAGCCGCGATCGAGATCAGGCACGTGCTCGCGCAGCGGCCGCGGTGCCGTGGTGAGCCGTGCCGTGGCCAGCTCGCGCGCGTTCGCCCCGGTGAAGGGCAGCGCACCGGTGAGCATCTGGTACGCGACCACGCCGAAGCTGTACGTGTCGGTGGCCGGGGTGACCGCGTGACCCGAGATCTGCTCCGGGGCCATGTACGCCGGCGTACCGATGATCTCGTTGGCGCCGGTCAGCCCGGGCGCGCCGTCATCGTCGGCAGGGCGGGCGATCCCGAAGTCGGTGATCATGGCGCGGGTCGCGCCCGAACGGCGAATCAGCATCACGTTGTGCGGCTTGAAGTCGCGGTGGATGACGCCGGCGGCGTGGGCGGCGTCGAGCGCGGCCGCGAGATCCGAGAGCAGGGGCGCAGCCTCCTCGAGCGACAGGCGCCCGCGATCGATCCGCGCCGACAGCGGCTCGCCGTCGAGCAGCTCCATGGTCAGGAACGACACGCCGTCGTGCGAGCCGGCGTCATGGAGCCGGCACACGCCGGGATGACTGACCTTTCGAGCCAGCTGGAGCTCGCGCACGAAGCGCTCGTGGCTCACGCCGCCGCGCAGGATCTTGAGCGCGACGGGTGTGTCGAGCAGACGATCGTGAGCCTCGTACACCTCGCCCATGCCGCCGGCGGCGAGGAAGCGCACGACGGTCCAGCGTCCAGCGATCAAGGCACCGAGCGGTAGGCTCCCGCCGGCGCCAACCGCCGCGGCCGGCGTGGTGTTGGCGAGCGCGGTGTGCGTGCGGTCGTCGCTCACGACAGGCGCATCGTACGCTAGAGTGCGCGCTCGATGATCCTCGCCAGCTCGCACGATCCAGGTCCGCGCGGTCGCTTCGGTCCGTTCGGCGGCCAGTACGTCGCCGAGACGCTGATGCCGGCCCTGGCCGAGCTCGAGGCGGCGTGGCGGGCGGCGCGGGTCGACGATGCCTTCGGTGACGAGGTCGCGACGCTCCTGCGCGACTACGTCGGCCGGCCGTCACTGCTCAGCCACGCGGCGCGGCTGGGCGCCGAGGTCGGCGCCCGCGTGTACCTCAAGCGCGAGGACCTCAACCAC
>SXGT01770331.1_pt1 | contig 18346 bp, 19 predicted proteins | sample 3176221 | NCBI WGS metagenome assembly SXGT01 (sample SAMN11356862, study PRJNA531348) | freshwater metagenome | isolation source: freshwater sample F1-120 | place: China: Fuxian Lake, Yuxi | collected 2017-12-25
CAACATCCCGGAGGTCTTCGCCGGCCTGGTCATGGTCATCCTCATCGGGCTCGCCATGGAGGGCGTGGTGTTCCGTGCCATCGAGGCGCGCACCGTGCGCCTCTGGGGCATGCAGCGATGACCGGCACTCTCAAGGTCGAGATCTGGCGCGGCGCCGAGGAGGGACATTTCGAGGTCTTCGCGGTGCCGACCCAGCCGAGCCAGACCGTGCTCGACCTCGTGACCTATGTGCAGCGGAAGCTCGACCCTAGCCTCGCCTACCGCTTCGCCTGCCGGGTCGGTGTTTGCGGCAGCTGCGCGATGACCGTCAACGGCGTGCCGCGTTGGACCTGCCGTACCCATGTCAACAAAGTCTCCGCCGCGGGCAAGGTGAGGATCGCGCCGCTCCGCAACCTGCCGGTGATCAAGGATCTGGCGACCGACATGGCGCCGTTCTTCGATCGGATACAGGAGGCGAAGGGGCGCTTCGTGCCCTCGAATGCCGCGGCGAAGGACGTCGCCGTCGTCCCGCCCGACGATCCCGAGCGGAAGGAAGCGGCGGCGGGCATCGAATGCATCGGCTGCGCCGTCTGCCATTCGGCCTGCGACGTCGTCGCCTGGCGGCCGGACTATCTCGGGCCTGCCGCGCTCAACCGCGCCTGGACGCTGGTCAACGACGTCCGCGGCGGCGATCGCGAGGCACATCTCGCCGCCGTCGCCGAGGACGCCGGGTGCCATGCCTGTCATGGGCAGGGCAATTGCGCCGAACACTGCCCGGTCGGGCTCAACCCGTCGCGCTCCATCGCCGGCCTGAAGCGGCTGGTGCTGTGGGCCGCGATCCAAGGCGAGCTGTGAAGCGGCTCGAGCTCTGGCTCTACATCGTCCAGCGTGGTTCGGCGCTGGTGCTGGCCCCGCTGGTGCTCCTGCATCTCGGCGTCATCCTCTACGCGGTCTCCGGCGGGCTCACGGCTGCGGAGATCCTCGGGCGCACGCGCTCCTCGGCGCTATGGCCTGCGACATACGCCCTATTCGTCGTCGCCGCGGCGGTGCATGGCGCCATCGGGCTTCGCGTCGTCATCCGCGAATGGACCGCGTGGCATGGCCGCTCGCTCGACCTCTCGGCCCTCGCCTTTGCGCTGCTGTTGCTGCTGCTCGGCCTTCGCGCCGTCCAGGTCATCGCCTGATGCGCAAGCACCGCTCATACCGGGCGTTCCTCGTCCATCGGATCTCGGGCGTGGCGCTGGCGCTGTTCCTGCCGGTTCACCTCATCGTCCTCGGTCTCGCCGTCGAGACCGCGGCGCTCGACAGATTTCTCGTCTGGTCGGCGCAGCCGCTGGTGAAGGCGGCAGAGACTATTCTCGTCGTCCTCCTGGCGCTCCACCTGTTCGGCGGTCTCCGGCTGCTGGCGATCGAGCTCCTGCCCTGGCGCGACCGGCAGAAGGACTGGATCGGCTGGGCCGTGGCGGCGGCGCTCGCCGTCGGCGTCGGCTTCGTCCTGAGGTCCTTCGCATGACCGGGATCGAGCGCCACCAGACCGATCTGCTGATCCTGGGCTCGGGCGGCGCCGGCCTGCTCGCGGCACTACACGCGCATGACAAGGACCCGAGCCTCGAGATCACCGTCGCGGTGAAGGGCCTGCTTGGCAAGAGCGGCTGCACGCGCACAAGGCCGACCCGGCGCTGCACATCACCGTCGCGGTCAAAGGGCTACTAGGCAAATGTGGCTGCACCCGCATGGTCCAGGGCGGCTACAACGTGGCACTCGCGCCCGGCGACTCCCTCGAACGCCACTTCATGGACACGATCGAGGGCGGCAAGTGGCTGAACCACCAGGATCTCGCCTGGCGGCTGGTCGAGGGCGCGGTCGAGCGCATCGTCGAGCTGGAGAACCGCTGGGGCTGCTTCTTCGACCGCAATGCCGACGGCAGGCTGCACTTCAAGGCTTTCGCCGGCCAGACCGTCGACCGCACGGTGCACAAGGGCGACCTGACCGGCATCGAGATCATCAATCGCCTCGCTGAGCAGGTGTGGGCGCGCGGCATCGCGCGGATGGAGGAGCACCGGGCGCTGGCGCTGATCCCGTCCCGCGACGGCCAGCGGCTGTCCGGTGTGCTGATGCTGGACATCCGGACCGGAACCTTCCGCTTCGTCGCCGCCAAGGCGGTGCTGCTGGCGACCGGCGGCGGCCCGACCATGTACCTCTATCACACACCTTCAGGTGATAAGTCCTGCGACGGTCTCGCCATGGCGCTCCGCGCCGGCCTGAAGCTCCGCGACATGGAGATGGTGCAGTTCCACCCGACCGGGCTGATCGCCGGCGTCGACACCCGCATCACCGGGACGATCATCGAGGAGGGCCTGCGCGGCGCCGGCGGCCACATCCTCGCCGGCGCGGGCGAGCGCTTCATGCACAAGTACGATCCGCGCAACGAGCGCGCGACCCGCGACGTGGTCAGCCGCGGCATGTACGACCAGATGAAGGCCGGCCGCACCGGTCCGAACGGCGGCGTCTTCATCACCATGGCGCATCTTGACCCGGAGATGGTCCGCCGCCAGTTCAAGGGCATGGTGACGCGCTGCGCCGATGTCGGCTTCGACCTGGTCTCGGGCCGGGTCGAGGTGGTGCCGACCGCCCATTACATGATGGGCGGCGTCGTCTACGGCCTCGACTGCCGGACCTCTCTCCCGGCGCTGTTTGCGGCCGGGGAGGACACCGGCGGCGTCCACGGCGCCAATCGGCTCGGCGGCAACGGCGTCGCCAACTCGACCGTCTTCGGCGGCATCGCCGGCGAGGCCATGGCCGCCTTCGCCAGGACCGAGGGCGCGATCGTCGAGCCCGACGACGCGACGATCGAGGCCGCGGTCTCCGACGCGCTGCGCCCGTTCTCGCGGAAGCCCGGCGACCTCAACCAGCTCCGCGAGCGGCTCTATCGGCTGATGTGGGACGATGTTGGCATCATCCGTAGCGAGGAGAGCCTGATCCGCGGCGGGAAGGCGCTGGAGGATCTGGCCGAGGAGCTGGGCGAGACCGGCCTCGCCGACACCGGCCGTGCCTTCAACCTGACCTGGGCCGACTGGCTCAGCCTCGACAGCCTGATCCTGACCAGCCGCGCCATCGCCGCTGCGGCTCTCCGCCGCGACGACTCCCGCGGCGCGCATTACCGCTCCGACTTTCCCGGGACCGGGCCGCTCGACCGCTCGGAAAATACCTTCGTCACCCTCGAAGGAGGGCATATCGCCGTGACCACCGAACCCGTCGCTTTCACCCGGGTGAGGCCCGGCGAGAGTCTCGCATGATCCCGGCCACCGCCGTCGAGGATGCGGCCTACGAGATCACCCGCCAGGCCGCCATCGTCATCCCGCGCGACTACTCCGACGGTATCCGCGCGATGCTGGAGACCGAGAAGAACGAGCTCTCCAAGTTCGTGCTGAAGGCCATGGTCGAGAACTGGGAGGCGGCCGAGGCCGACCGCCGGGCCATGTGCGCCGACACCGGCCTGCCGCGCTTCTACGTGAAGGCCGGCAACGAGGCGAAGGTCGAGGGCGGCTTCGTCGCGCTGGAGAAGTCGCTGCGCCGTGCCTTGGCGCGGGCGACGAACGACGTTCCGCTCCGGCCCAACCGGGTCCATCCGCTCACCCGCGCCGACAACAACAACAACATCGGCATCCGCGCGCCGGAGGTCGAATACTCCTTCGAGCCCGACGCCGACTGGGTCGACATCACCACCGTGCACAAGGGCGGGCTGTTCGGCACCGACTACCGCATGCTGTTCCCGGCCGACGGCGTCGACGGCATCAAGAAGTTCTTCCTCGACGTGCTGGTCCAGTTCGGCCGGCGCGGGCTCGCCTGCCAGCCGGCGATCATCGGCATCGGCCTCGGCGGCTCCAAGGATACGGCGATGACGATCGGCAAGCAGGCGGCGTGTCTCCGCGTCGTCGGCGACCGCAACCCCGATCCTAAGATCGCGGCGCTCGAGACGGAGCTGAAGGAACTCGGCAACAAGATCGGCATGGGGCCGATGGGCTTCGTCGGCTCCTCGATGGTGGTGGATTGCCACGTCGAGGTGGCCCACACGCATACCGGCGGCATGCCGATGAGCGTGCACGCCTTCTGCCTCTCCTCGCGGCGCGCGGTCGCCAGGCTTCACGGCGACGGTGCGATCGAGTACCGCGGCGACCCGGGCTGGTTCACCTCCTACTACCGGCGGGAAAGCGTGGAATGAAGGAGATCCGCCTCACGATGCCGGTCACGCCGGAGGATCTGGCCAGGCTCGAGGCCGGCACCGTGGTCTATCTCGACGGCCCGCTCTATACGGGGCGCGAGGGCGTCTACAAACGCATCCTCGGCGACGGCGTGGCGCCGCCGGTCGACCTCGCCTCGATCTCCAACGTCAATTTCCACTGCTCGCCAGCCGCCTCGGTCGGAGCCGACGGCAGCTTTCACGTCGGTGCGGTGACGGCGACCGCCAGCTTCCGCTTCTCCCAATGGATGCAGCGCTGGTTCGATGTCTCCGGCTGCAAGATGATCATCGGCAAGGGCGGCATGTCGGAAGAGGACTACCGCGAACGCTTCGTTCCGAACGGCGCGGTCTACCTCACCACCGTCGGCTACGGCACCGGCGCCCTGCTCGGCCGCGGCATCAGGCGCGTGCGCGAGGTGCATTGGCTGAAGGAGCTCGGGATCGCCCAGGCGATGTGGGTTTTCGAGGTGGAGAACTTCGGGCCGTTCCTGGTCGACGGCGACCTGAAAGGAAACAGCCTGTTCGAAAGGGAGAACCGCAAGGTCAACGAGACGCTCGCCGACATCTACGAGGGGTTGAAGGAGCCGGCTCTCCGGCGCTATGGCGAGACCACATCGCGCAAGGACGAAGTCATCTGACACATCTTGCTCCCGGCCGATCCGCAAGGCAGGCTGAGGTTCGGGAGGAGGAGTAGAGGAACAACGCTGATGAACATCGGCGCCGCCGCTGAACGCTCGGGCATGCCGCCCAAGACCATCCGCTACTACGAGTCCGTCGGCTTGATCCAGCCGGCGGAACGACGCGGCAACGGCTATCGCGACTACTCCGACAAGGACGTTGCAACGCTACGTTTCGTGCATCGCGCCCGCGGCCTGGGATTCACCATCGAAGAGTGTCGCGAGCTGCTGGCCCTCTATCGCGATCGCGAAAGGGCATCGGGCGAGGTCAAGAAGATCGCCCTCGATCGCGTCGCCACCATCGACGGCAAGATCGCCGAGCTCCAGGGCATGCGCTCGGCGCTGCTGACGCTGGCGCATCGCTGCCACGGCGACGACCGACCGGACTGCCCGATCCTGGAAGATCTGGCCGGCGCCACCGGCCACGCGACCCACCATCACAGCGACTGATTGAAATTCGGAACCCTCCCCCGGCTTCGCCGGGAGAGGGGGCACGATGGTGCAAGGCGCTTACTTCTTCTCGACGTTCCAGAAGACGAACTCGCTGGCATTGACCATGCCGGTAACGTTGTCGCGCCAGGCCTTCGGGGCCAGGAACTGGCCGGTCACGACATAGGGCATGACGTCGTAGAAGCGCTGCTGCAGCGCATCCATCGCCGCCTTGCGGTCGGCCAGCGTCGCCGCGGCGAAGAAGCGGGCCTTGCGGTTCTCCAGCTCCTGGTCGCAGGGCGCCGGCACGAAGGTGGCGGTGTTGCAGGGCGCGCGCAGCTGCGTCGCGGTCAGCGGGCTGGAGACGACGCGCGCCGGCGCCCAGCTCGGATGCATGTGCCAGCCGGGCGAGCCCGGGCCGGGCTTGTCGCCGCGGGCCGAGCGCGTGACCACCGCGCTCCAGTCATTCGCCTGCAGGTCGACCTTGATGCCGGCGTCCCGCATGAACTGGGCCATCACCACCGCCATCTGGTGCAGGATGTGCTGGTCGGTCGGGTCCATCAGTACCACCGGCTCGTTGTTGTAGCCGGCCTTCTTCAGAAGCTCCTTCGCCTTGGCCATGTTCGCCTTGGTGAAGTCGGCCATGCCGACGCTGCTCTCGTTCGGCGAGCCGCAGGCCATGATCGAGAAGCAGACCTTCTCGTAGTCGCGATTGCCGATGGTTGCGGTGAGGAATTGCGCCTGATCGACGATCAGGGCCAGCGCCTGGCGGATCTCAGGCTTGTCGAGCGGCGCGGCATGGGCATTGAGCATGAAGAAGCTCTGGCTTCCCAGCTTGTCCATCACCTCGACCTTGACGTTCGGCGCGCGCTTCAGCAGCGGCAGCAGGTCGACCGCCGGGATCTCGACGACGTCAACCTCGCCCCGGATCAGCGCCTGAACCTGGGTGTTGGCGTCGGGGATATAGATCCACTCGATGCGGTCGAGCTTGGCGATCTTGCCGCCCCAGAACCCGTCGGGTGCTTCCGCGCGCGGCTTGTAGCTGGCGTTCTTCTTGTAGACGGCCTTGCTGCCGGGGACCCATTCCTCGGTAACGAAGGTGAAGGGGCCGGAGCCCACGACTTCCTTGAACTGGATCTGGGTGAAGGGATCGGCCGCGGCGTCCTGGGCCCGCAGAACGAAGCTGGGCTGGATCGCGTCCGACAGCGTCTCCAGCACCAAGCCGAAGCGCTCCTTGAAGGTCATCTCGAAGGTGCGATCGTCCTTCACCGTGATCGCGGCCATGCGGGCGCGCATGGTGGTGCCGCTCGCCTTCCGCTTCGACCAGCGCTCGAGCGAGGCGGCAGCGTCCTTGGCGGTGATCGGCGCGCCGTCGGAGAAGGTCATCCCCGGGCGCAGGGTGAAGGTCCAGGTGAGCCCGTCCGGGCTCGCCGTCCAGGACTCGATCGCCTGCGGCTTCGGCTCGTTCTTGGAGTCGTAGGAAAACAGCGGCTCGTAGATCAGGTAGCCGTGGTTGCGGGTGATCGCCGCCGTGGTCCAGGCGGTGTCGAGAATGCGGAGATCCGCCTGCGGTACGAATTTGAGCGTCGTCTGGGCGCCGGCTGGCGCCGCCAGCGTCAGGCCGAGCGCGGCTGCGGCGAGTAGCGTCTTCTTCATGAGATCCTCCCTTTTCCTGCTGCGTCGTAGATGCGGTCGATCAGTTCGGCGGCACGGGCGCAATCCTCGACATCCGCCGAAGGCGGCCGTCCTTCCTTGAGTCGCCTCAGAATGTCCTCGGTGAGGCGATGATAGCCCGGCAGAGGCACGTCGGTCGCTTCCAGCGTGCCGTCGGCGAGACGGACCTCGAGCCGGCCGCGGGTCTCGCGGAGATAGGCGCCGGTCGCCGCGATCCGCCATTCCATGTCGCCGCCGCCGGCGGCATAGGAATATCCGGCCTCGACGGTCACCACCGGGCCGCCGTCAACGGCGATCACGGCGGTGGCGAACTCCTCGACCGGCAGCGTGTAGGCATGTCGGGTCACGCTGGCGCCGCGCACCGAGACCGGCCGGCCGCCGGCGAGAGTCAGGGCCGCGTCGACGGCATGGAATCCGAGATTTCGCAGCGCACCGCCGCCTGAGACGACGGGGTCCAGCATCCAGCCGACGCCCCAGTCGCGGTAGCGTCCTGGGGGCCCGTTCACCGTGCGGAAGTGCGCGTGCATGACGGTGCCGAGCTGGCCTGACTGCTTGAGGTCGTCGAAGCGCTTCCAGATCGCGAGCTGGCGGTTGGCGAGCGCGGAGGCGGCGAAGATACCGGCCGCCTTCGCGGCGTCGGCGACGGCCCGGGCCTCGGCCCCGGTCCGGCCCAGAGGTTTCTCGATCAGGAAGGGGATGCGCCGAGCCAGAACCGGCGCGGTCTCGGCCATCGCCCGGTCATGGCGGGGGAGAACGAAGGCGACCTCGGGTTCGAGGCGATCCAGCATCGCCGCCGCGTCGGCGTCGAACGGAAGCTTCAGTTTCTCCGCCGCGGCGCGGCCGGCATCGGGATCGAGATCGGAGGTGCCGAGGACGGGCGAGCCGAGCGCTGCCAGCGCGTCGGCGTACATCTGCGCATGCCAGTGAGCGACCCCGACGATCACCGCGCGCATTCGGCCTTCTCCGGCGATGTTCCCCGGCGCTTGGCAGCGCCGCCCTTTGCGCCATACTATCGACGCCCCGGAATTTCGCAAAGGAAACCAAGGCGATGAAGCTCGTCCGCTACGGCGCCAAGGGCGCCGAGAAGCCCGGCCTGATCGATGCCGACGGCAAGCTCCGCGATCTGTCGGCCCAGGTGCCGGACATCGCCGGCGACGTGCTGGCGCCCCAGGGCCTGGCCCGCATCAAGGCGCTCGATCCGAAGAGCCTGCCGCTGGTCTCAGGCAATCCCCGGCTCGGCGCCCCGATCGGGCGCATCGGCAAGTTCCTTTGCATCGGCGCCAACTACCGCGACCACATCGCCGAGAGCACCAACCCGATCCCGATCCCGAGCGAGCCGATCCTGTTCAACAAGTTCGACACCTCGGTCGGTGGGCCGAACGATCCGATCATGATCCCCAAGGGCTCGCAAAAGACCGACTGGGAGGCCGAGCTCGCCATCGTCATCGGCCGCCCGGCTCGCCTGGTCAGCAAGGAGAACGCGCTGGACTACGTCGCCGGCTACACCATCTGCAACGACGTCTCCGAGCGCGAATGGCAGCACAAGCGCAACGGCCAGTGGCAGAAGGGCAAGGCCAATGACGGCTTCGGCCCGCTCGGGCCTTGGCTGGTGACCACCGACGAGATCAAGGACCCGCAGACGCTGCCGATCTGGCTCGAGGTCAACGGCAAGCGCTACCAGAACGGCAACACCAAGGACATGATCTTCGACTGCGCCTTCCTGGTCAGCTATCTCAGCGAGTTCTTCACGCTGATGCCGGGTGACGTGATCGCGACCGGGACGCCGGCCGGCGTCGGCGGTGGCGTCAAGCCGAATCCTGTCTTCCTGAAGCCGGGCGACGTCGTCGTCCTCGGCATCGGCGGCCTCGACAAGCAGCGCCAGGAGTTCGTGGCATTCAAGGGCTGAAGCCTTCGTGACCCCTCCCCTACCGTGGGGGAGGGTTGGGGCGGGGGGATGTCGACGTTAGGATACCAATGAATGACCGAACCCCTCACCGCCGCCGTCATCGGCCTCGGCAAGGCCGGCTCCCGCTTCGACGAGGAGCCGGGCCGCCAGGCCCCCTGGAGCCACACCGGCGCTTATCTTTATCTCGCCGACCGCTTCCGCATCATCGGCGCCGCCGATCCCGATTCCGGCAACGCCGAGCGTTACCGGGCGCGCTGTCCGGATGTGCCGGTTTATCCGGACGCCACCGCCATGCTGGCGGCGATCCGTCCCGACGTGGTCAGCATCTGCACACCGGCGAACCGTCACCGCGCCGACTTAGTGACGGCGCTCGCCTGTCCCTCGGTCAAGGCCGTCTGGTGCGAGAAGCCGCTGGCGACCTCGCTCGGCGATGCCGAGGCGATGGTCAAGGCGGCGAGGGCGCGCGGCGTGCCCCTGGTGGTGACCTACAACCGGCGCTGGCTGCCGCTCTGGCGGCGGGTGCGCGAGCTGATTCACAACGGCACGATCGGCGATCTCGTCTGCCTCAGGGTCGCCGCGCCCAACCGGCTCTACTCGATCGGCAGCCATGCCCTCGACCTGATGCGCTACCTGGTCGGCGATCCGCAGTCGATCACGTCGATGGCATTGCCGCAGCTCACCGAGACCGGCGAGCCGGCGGTGGCGGCGATGTTTGGCTTTCCCTCCGGCGCCTACGGCATCCTGCAGGTGACCGGCTTCCGCGCCCAGCTGGTGATCGAGGCCGAGGCGATCGGCCGCCTCGGCCGGATCTCGGTGCGCGAGGATTCGAGCCGGCTCACCATCGAGCGCTTCGCCAGGCACCCCGAATACGAGGGCTATCAGCGGCTGATGGCGGCCGGCGAGGGACGCTATGCGTCGCTGGCCCAGGTCTCGGTCTTCGTCGAGGCGGCGGCCGAGCTGGCGGTGCTTGCCCGCGATCCCAAGGCGCCCTGCAGCTCCGATGGCGAGAGCGCGCTCCTGACCCAGCGGCTGATCGAGGGCGTCGCCATCACCGCCGGCTATGGCTGAGCCGGTCGGCCCCGGATCGGTCGCCGAGCAGCGGGCGGCCTGGACCGAGCAGGCGACGGCCTGGGATCGCTGGGCCGATCGCCTCGAGCGCATGGCCGAGCGTTTCAACCAGCCGCTGGTCGAGGCCGCCGGTGCCAAGCCCGGCGACCGTGTCCTCGACCTGGCATCTGGCATCGGCGAGCCCGGCCTCACGCTGCACGAGGCGATCCAGCCCGGCGGCCGGCTGGTCTTGAGCGACCTCGTTCCGGAGATGCTGCAGGGCGCGGTCAGGCGCTTTCAGGACCGCGGCCTCGAGGCCGGATTCGTCGTCCAGGACGCCCAGCGTCTCGCCTTCGCCGATGGCAGTTTCGACCTGGTCACCTGCCGCTTCGGCATCATGTTCTTCCCCGAGCCCCGGCTTGCGCTCGAAGAGGTCCGACGCGTGCTGGCGCCGGGTGGGCGAACCGCCTTCCTGGTCTGGGGGGCGCTCGCCGACAACCCGATGTTTCAGGTGACCCGCGGCGCGGTCGATGCCGTGCTCGGCCCCGATCCGCGACAGCGCGATCCCTTCCGCCATGCCGAGCCGGCGGCGCTCAGGGGAGATTTCTTGGCTGCAGGGTTCGCGGGTTATGCCGAGAAAGATCTGAGTTTCGAGCGCCATGCCAAGGACGGCGAGCCTTTCTGGCGGGCGCCTCTGGACATGACCTCGGGCGGGAGGGTCGCCGGCCTCGATCCGGGTGCCAAGGCGAGGCTGGAGGCCGAGGTGGTCCGCCGGCTGGAGCCGTTTCGCCAGGGCGACGGCTATCGGCTCAGCTCAAGAATCCGCATCCTCACCGCGCAATCTTGATTGCAGCGCAGCATGGGTATATATATCCATCCGATATATGATCTCCCGATATATATCGGATCGGAAAACTCATGGACGTCCGCACCTTCTGCCTCGGTGTGCTCAGCCTCGGCGACGCCACCGGCTACGAGATCAAGAAGCAGGCCGAGGATGGCCCGTTCAGCCACTTCTACAAGGCCGGCTTCGGCTCGATCTATCCGGCGCTGGCGAGGCTCGCCGCCGACGGCCTGATCACCGGCCGCGACGAGGCCCAGGCGGGCAAGCCCGACAAGCGGGTCTATGCGCTGACGCCGGCCGGTCAGCGGGCGCTCGCCGACGAGCTGACCGATCTCGCGACCGGCATTGCCGTTCCCGACGACATCCGTTCCGAGTTTCTTTTCCTCATGTTCTTCGCCCACCTGATGCCGGTCCACCGGGTCCAGCGCCAGATCGACGCCCATATCGCGCTTTACCGGGGATGCCTGGACCACATCGAATCCAAGATGAAGAACGCTGCTAACGCCGAAGAGGTGCCAGGCCACGTCTTCGTCCGCGGCGTCGGCCTCGCCGTCTACCGCGCCTTCCATGACTACCTTCGCGACAACCGGGATGCGTTCCTCGCCGGCCTCCAGGCCGGGCGCCAGGACGCGGCCGAGTAGGGATCAAGACCATGCGTATCTCTCCCTGGTGGTTCTCGCTCGCTGTCGTCGCCGGTGTCACCGGCTGGATGGCGAGCGGCATGATCGGAAATCGCGACGCCGGGGCGGCGCCGGCACCGGCACCGACGGCGGCCCCGCTGACCAAGGTCCGGGTGCTGGAGATCAAGGCCGAGCCGAAGCCGATCGAGATCGTCGTGCAGGGCCGGACGGCCGCCTCGCGCAAGGTCGAGATCAAGGCCGAGACCATCGGCAAGGTGATCGAGATCGGGGCGGAGCGCGGCGCGCGGGTCAAGAAGGGCCAGGTCATCGTCAAGCTGGCTCTCGACGATCGCCAGGCCCGTCTGGACGAGGCGCAGGCGCTGGTGCGCCATCGCCAGATGGACTTCGAGGCCGGCCGGCAGCTCACCGAGAAGGGCTTCAGGCCCGAATTCAAGCACGCCGAATCCAGGGCAGCACTGGAGTCCTCGAAGGCGCTCCTGGCCCGCATCGATCTCGACATCCAGCGCACGCAGATCCGCGCGCCCTTCGACGGCGTTCTGGAACAGCGCGTCGTCGAGGTCGGCGACTACGTCAAGGACGGCAACCCGATCGCGGTCGTGGTCGATCTCTCGCCGGCGGTGGTGATGGCGCAGATCTCCGAGCGCGAGGTCGGCCAGATCCGCGTCGGCCAGATCGGATCGGCGCGCCTGGTGACCGGCGGGATCGTCGAGGGCATCGTCCGCTATGTCGGCGCCGTCAGCGACGCGGCTACCCGCACCTTCAAGGTCGAGCTCGAGGTCGCCAACCCCGAAGCCCGCATCGTCGAGGGGGTCACGGCCGAGCTCCGCCTGCCGGTCGCCCAGACCTCGGCGCATGCGCTGCCGCCGTCGGTGCTGACGCTCGACGGCCTCGGCCGCATCGGCGTCAAGCTGGTAGGCGAGGGCGAGAAGGTCGCCTTCGTCCAGGCCCAGGTGATCGCCGGCGACTCCGAACGCGTCTGGCTCGCCGGCCTGCCGGCGACGGCACGCGTCATCGCCGTCGGACAGGAATTCGTCAAGGACGGCGAGCGGGTCGTCCCGCAGCCGTTCGAGGTCGCCCGGAGCAAGCCGTGAACCGATTGATCGAACTCGCGCTCTTCAACAAGCGGACGACGCTGGCAGCACTCGCGCTGATCCTCATCGTCGGGCTCATCACCTTCCGGGACATCCCGAAGGAGAGCGATCCCGATGTGAAGATCCCGATCATCTATGTGGCGCTCACCCTCGACGGCATCTCGCCGGAGGACGCCGAGCGCCTGCTGGCGCGTCCGTTCGAGACCCAGCTTCGCTCGATCGAAGGCATCAAGGAGATGCGGTCGAGCGCCTACGAGGGCGGCGCCAACGTCGTCATGGAGTTCGAGGCCGGGTTCAACTCGACCAAGGCGATGGCCGACGTCCGCCGCAAGACCGACCTCGCCAAGCCCGACCTGCCGCCGACGGCAAAGGAGCCGATCATCAACGAGGTCGCGATCAGCGAGTTTCCCGTGCTGGTCGTGACCCTGTCGGGGGCGGCGCCCGAGCGCACGCTGATCAAGCTCGCCCGCGACCTGAAGGAGCGGATCGAGGCGAACCCCGCGGTGCTGCGTGCCGAGGTCGCCGGCAACCGCGACGAGACGGTCGAGGTCGTCATCGATCCGATGCGGATGGAGAGCTACGGCCTCGACGCCGTGCAGATCATCGGCGCCTTGAGCCGGTCCAACCGCCTGGTCCCGGCAGGGTCGCTCGACGTCGGCCATGGCCGCTTCGCCATCAAGGTGCCGGGCGTCTTCGAGAACCTGCCGGACATCCTCGCCATGCCGGTGAAGGTGAAGGGCGACGCGGTCGTCCGCATCGCCGAGATCGCCGAGGTCCGCCGCGGCTTCAAGGACCGGGAGTCGGTCGCCCGCATGAACGGGCAGCCGGCCGTCGCCATCGAGGTCTCCAAGCGCGTCGGCCAGAACATCATCCACACCATCGAGGGCGTGAAGCAGATCGTCGAGGGCGAGCGCGCGCGCTGGCCGGAGGCGGTCACCGTTACCTATTCGAACGACCAATCGACGAACATCAAGGTCATGCTGGCCGACCTCACCAATGTCGCCGTCTCAGGCGTCATCCTGGTGATGGTCGTGGTCGTCGGCGTGCTCGGCGTCCGCTCGGGGCTGCTGGTCGGCGTCGCCATTCCGGGCTCGTTCCTGCTCGGAATCCTGGTGCTGGCGGCGCTCGGCTATACGATCAACGTCGTGGTGCTGTTCGGACTGATTCTCGCCGTCGGCATGCTGGTCGACGACGCCATCGTGCTCAACGAGTACGCGGACAAGCTGATGGCCGAGGGCTATGAGCGCCAGGATGCCTATCTGGCTGCGGCCAAGCGCATGGCGCCGCCGATCGTCGGCTCGACGCTGACCAAGATCGTCGTCTTCATGCCGCTGCTGTTCTGGCCGGGCGTCGTCGGCCAGTTCATGAAGTACCTGCCGGTGACGGTGATTGCGCTGCTCGCCGCGTCGCTGGTGATGGCGCTCTTCTTCATCCCGGCATTGGCGTCGGTGGTCGGCCGCCGCTCCGCGACAGCGGGAGGGGGCAGCCACCACGATGTCGACACGCATTTCAAGGTCGAGGACCTGAAAGGATCGACTCGCCTCTACGTCCGCGTCCTCTCCAAGGCGCTCGATCATCCGGGCAAGGTGCTGCTGCTCGCGATCGCGCTGCTGGTCGGCGTGCAGGCGCTCTACGCGGCGAAGGGGCGCGGCGTCGAGTTCTTCCCGAAGATCGAGGCGGAGCGCTCGCGCGTGCTGGTCCATGCACGCGGCAACCTCTCGATCCAGGAGAAGCTGGCGCTCGCCATCGAGGTCGAGAACCGCATCATGCCGATCGGCGAGTTCAGGTCGGTCTATACCCAGGTCGGCTCCCGCAGCCAGGGCGGCCAGGAGGTCGCCGAGGACGTGGTCGCCGTCATCACGCTCGAGTACAAGGACTGGGGAACCCGGCGCTCGGCGAGCGAGATCACCGCGGAGGTGATCAAGCGCACGGCCGATCTCGCCGGCATCTGGGTCGAGCCCGCGGACGAGCGCAAGGGGCCGGGTGCCGGCAAGCCGATCCAGATCGAGTTCTCGTCGCGCGAGCCCGAGCTCTTGCCGGCCGAGGTCGCCAAGGTGAAGGCGCATCTCCAGACCATGTCGGGCCTCGTCAATGTCGAGGACTCGCGGCCCGTGCCCGGCATCGAGTGGCGGGTCGCGGTCGACCGCGCCCAGGCGTCCAAGTTCGGCGTCGACACCAGCCTGGTCGGAAGCCACATCCAGCTCGTCACCCGCGGCCTCAAGCTCACCGACTATCGGCCGAACGATGCCGACAAGCAGGTCGACATCATCGTGCGATATCCGGAGAGCGATCGCTCGGTCGGCCAGCTCGACGACATCCGCATCCAGACCGACGCCGGCCTGGTGCCGATGGGCAACTTCGTCACCCGCTCGGCGGCGCCGCTGACCACCAAGGTCAGCCGCATCGACGGCCGGCGGGTGATGCATGTGAAGTCGGACATCGCGCCGGGCGTGCTCGCCGACGACAAGGTCCGCGAGATCCGGACCTGGATGGACGGCGCCGGCATCAACCCGGCGGTCACGGTCCGCTTCAAGGGCGAAGACAAGGAGCAGAAGGCCGCCGCCTCCTTCCTCTCGCGCGCTTTCCTGGCGGCGCTGTTCCTCATCGCCGTCATCCTGCTCGCGCAGTTCAACAGCTTCTACTCGACGCTGCTGATCCTCTCGGCGGTGATCATGTCGACCATCGGCGTGTTCTTGGGATTGCTCGCGACCGGCCAAGCCTTCGGCATCGTCATGGGCGGCATCGGCGTGATCGCGCTGGCCGGCATCATCGTCAACAACAACATCATCCTGATCGACACCTACGACCGCCTGAAGGACAAGGTCCCGACGGTGCGGGAAGCCCTGATCCGCACGGGCGCGCAGCGCCTCAGGCCCGTGGTGCTGACGGCGACGACGGCGGTGCTCGGCCTGCTGCCGCTGATGTTCCAGATCAACCTGGACATCCCGGCGCGTCACGTTTCGATCGGCGCGCCCTCGACCCAGTGGTGGACCCAGATCGCGACCGCCATCGTCTTCGGCCTCACCTTCGCCACCGTGCTGACGCTGATCGTCACGCCGTCGGCGCTGATGTGGAAGGCCAATCTCGGCGCCTGGGCGCGGCGCGTGCGGGGCAAGACGGAGATCTCGGTCGTCTCGGACCGGCATCCGAAGCTGAAGGCGGCAGAGTAGGGCCGGCGTCTACGCGCGGCCTCGGCCGAAGGTCTCGCGGGCGGCCAGCACGCGTGTGACCGCCGTGATCCAGCACATCGTCCCGAAGACCCAGGCGATGGGGACGAACGCCGAAGGCATCAGGCACATCAGCGTGAAGCAGAGGATGGTCTCGAAGCCTTCGGTCAGGCCGCCGAGATAGTAGAAGGACTTGCGGCCCCGTAGCTCGGTGGTGACGCCCCGTTTCGCCGCCAGCACCGCATAGGCCAGGAACGACGAGCCGGTGCCCATGAAGCTGACGGCGAGAAAGGCCGCCGCGACGGCGTTCTCGGGCTCGGCCAGCGCGAATCCCAGCGGGATCGCCGCGTAGAAGACGAAATCGCAGACGATGTCGAGGAAGCCGCCGAAGTCGGTCGGGGCGGTGGCACGCGCGACCGCGCCGTCGACGCCGTCAAGAAGCCGGCTTGCGAGGATGAGCAGGAGCGCGAATGCGTAGGCGCCGACGGCCAGGGCCGCAACCGCGCCGAGCCCGAGGGCGAACCCGGCGAGCGTGATCATGTCGGCCGAGATGCCCGTGGCCGCCAGCGGCCGACCCAGCCGGTCGAGCAGCGGGTCGATCCACGGTCTAATTCGGGCATCGATCATCTTAATGCGCCGGAGGCGTCTCCTCCGGCGGGGTGATGCCGGCGATCCTCTGCGCCTCCTGGGTCAGGCGGCGGAACGAGCGGTAGCTGAAGGGGAACATCGACAGATAGACGACGCCGAGGGCGACAAGGGTGAGCCAGGGCGCGCTGAACAGCGCCGCCGCCAGCAGCGCTGCACCGACCAGGGTCGGCAGGACATAGGCATGCGGCACCTTCACCTTCTTGAAGGCGAAGGTGGGGAAGCGGCTCACCATCATCAGGCCGATGGCCACCATCCACAGGCTGGTGAGGATCGGCTCGCGGAAGGGACCGCTCTCCCATTCGAAGGAGATCATCATGGGCATGAGGGCGAGGATACCGCCGGCCGGGGCCGGCACGCCGACGAAGTAGTTGTAGGCGAAGGCCGGCTTGTCCGGATCCTCGAGCGCGGTGTTGAAGCGCGCCAGGCGAAGCGCGCAGCAGACGGCGAGGAACAGTGCCGCGGTCCAGCCGATGCCGCCGAGGTCGTGGCTCGACCATGTGTAGACGATCACGGCCGGCGCGGCGCCGAAGCTGAGGAAGTCCGACAGCGAGTCGAGCTCGGCGCCGAACTTGCTGCCGCCGCCGAGCAGGCGCGCGACCCGGCCGTCGAGCCCGTCGAGCACGCCTGCGACCATGATCGCAGCGACCGCGGCCTGCCATTGCTCGAGCAGCGCGAAACGGACGGCGGTCAGGCCCGAGCAGAGCGCCAGGACCGTCAGGAGGTTCGGCAGCAGATGGTTGAGCGACAGGCCCTTGAGGCGAGGGGAAGCGCGGCGGCGAAGCATCACCGCTCCTCGCCCCGACGGGGACCTTCGGTGGAGGCAAGGTCGGCCATCACCGTCTCGCCGCCGATCATGCGCTGGCCGACCGCGACCAGCGGCGCCACGCCCTTGGGCAGGAACAGGTCGGTGCGGCTGCCGAAGCGGATCAATCCGAAGCGCTCGCCGGTCCTCAAATGCTGTCCCTCGCGCGCGTGGCAGACGATGCGGCGCGCGATCAGGCCGGCGATCTGGACGACGCCGATCTGCCGTCCGTCGGCGAGCTTGAGGGTGAGGCCGTTGCGCTCGTTGTCGGTGCTGGCCTTGTCGAGCGAAGCGTTCAGGAACTTGCCGGCGTTGTAGACGACGCGCTCGACCGACCCGGCGACCGGGCTGCGGTTGACGTGGACGTCGAAGACGTTGAGGAAGACGCTGATGCGGGTCAGCGGTTCTGTGCCGAGGCCGAGCTCGGCCGGCGGCACTGCTTCGGTCACCCGGCTGACGATGCCGTCCGCCGGGCTGACGACCAGGCCTTCGCGGGTCGGCACGGTTCGCGGCGGATCGCGGAAGAAATAGGCGACCCATCCGGCCAGCGCGATCCCGATGGCGCCGGTCCAGGGCCCGAGCCAGATCAGGACGAGCGCGATCGCGACGCCCCCGGCGACGAACGGGCGCCCCTCGCGGGCGATCGGTACGAGCACGGACGAGAGCACTGGAAGAAACCTCCGCGGGAGGCGGGTTTTCGCCTTCCGACCCGTGGTTTAGCCGTGGCGGTAAGGTTTTGGAACCGAAATCGGTTCCTAATTCGTCCGGGTCGGCACCTGGAATACCTGGCCGGGATAGATCAGGTCGGGGTCGCGGATCTGCTCGGCGTTCGCCGTGTAGATCAGCGTGTAGAGGACGCCGCCGCCATAGGCCTGGCGGGCGATGCGCCAGAGGCTGTGGCCCGGCTGGACCACGATCTTGCCGCCGGCCAGGACCTCGGGCGTCACCGCGGCGCGCTGGAACGGCAGCTCGACGCGCGCGACCACGCGGCCGCCCGCGCCCAGGAGATCGGCTCTCAGCGTGTAGTTGCCGACCGCGACGTCATCCTTCGGCGACAGCTTCCACTGGCCGGATCCGCTCGGCGTCTCGCCGATAATCCGGTTGTCGAGATAGACGCGGACGTCGCCTTCGGGCTGGGCTTTGCCGGAGAGGATCACGCGGCCGGCTTTGTCGGAGTCGACGACGTCGAGGGTGATCTGCC
>SXGT01941749.1_pt1 | contig 18345 bp, 18 predicted proteins | sample 3176221 | NCBI WGS metagenome assembly SXGT01 (sample SAMN11356862, study PRJNA531348) | freshwater metagenome | isolation source: freshwater sample F1-120 | place: China: Fuxian Lake, Yuxi | collected 2017-12-25
ATCAACCGCAACCGGCGTTTGGCAAAAGATTTCGAAACGACCATTGCTTCAGCGCAAGCCTTCCTCTACGCCGCCTCGGTCATGATCCTTGTCCGCCGCCTGGCCCGCTCAATATGACTTTCGAAACGGACTCTAAGGGTTCGTAGTCATCCCAGTAGTTATCAGCACCGATCTGCCCGTATAGTTCCAGAAGACCAGAGACCGAAGAACTCTCCGGAGATTGCCCTTCCAAATCTGCTGCGAGCGCCGAAGATAGCAGCGCCGTTGTACAAGCGACGAAAAAGGCAAATTTCCTGATCATGAGCCCCCCAACAACTTCCAAGCTGGCATAATTCCGGAAAATACTCCAAATCGCAATCAGTGGCAATCACCAGGCACGCCGGACCTTTGCCGCGGTTGAGGAGACCGTTTCCTTGACTGAACTTGCGAGCTGGCAGATATCGGTTTTGTTTTTCCAGCAATGACGACTTGACGGTTCTTGGCCCTTCTCGGACTTCCATTGCAGCAAGACCAATGCCCATAATGGCCCTTCTGCAACGTGGCAGCGATGGCCGACAGTGGCCGCTTTCGCCTCGGAAGCAGACATACGTGCGTGACTAACCATGCCCGTTTATGAGTTCACGCCCTAATCTTCTTACGCAAACCGCACCGCATAGACCGGCGGCAGCGTGTGGCTGACCATTTGCCAGCTGTCGCCCTGGTCTTCCGAAACCCAGACGCCGCCCGTGGTTGAACCCATGGCGAGCTTCTTGCCGGTCTCGTCAATCGCCAGCCCGTGGCGGAACACCAGGTCATAGGCGTGTTTCTGCGGCAGGCCTTTCTTCAGACTCTTGAAGGTTTTGCCGCCGTCCCGTGTGCGAGTCACCACCAGCGCTCCGTCGACGGGAATGCGTTTCTCGTCCTTGATGCCGGGAACAAACCAGGCGGTGTTGGCATCATTGGGATGAACCACCACGCCAAAGCCGAAGGATGACGGCTTGGCCTTCACCTCGGTCCAGCTCTTGGCATTGTCCACCGATTTGAAAATCCCGCAGTGGTGCTGCACCCAGAATTTTTCAGGAGCCCCCGCACATTGCACCATCATGTGCGGATCCTGCGTGTCCGGATTTTCCGCCTGCTCCTTCGGGCCCTGGTCAAACTTCATGCCATGGGCCGACTGGGCCCAGGTGGCACCGCCATCACGGGTCACCCACACGCCGCCGCAGGAAACCGCCACCCGCACGGTTTTCGAATCCCTGGGATCAACGCAAATCGAGTGAATACCCGGAATGTCGGCCCCGCCGCCCAGCCACTTGTTGCGATCGGGATGCCGCCACAGGCTTTCAATCAGAACCCAGCTCTTGCCCCGGTCAGCCGATCGGAACAACCCGCCCGGCATGGTGCCCGCCCAGAGCTCGCCCTTTTCCTTCGGCCCGCCCGTCTCGAGGGCCCAGATCAGTTGCGTTGTCCAGTTCACCGGTTTGCCCCAGCCATCATTGTCCACCAGCCCTTCCGGCTTCGGCGGATAGCTTGGCGTCGCAATCTCGACCCACTTCTTCTTGCCCTTGTCGCGGCGGTGCAGCTTGATGCCGAAATGGCCATGATTGAGCGCCGCGTAGTCCGCACCGTCGCGCGGATCATGCAGCGCCAGCGTGACATTGTCGGCGACGAAATGCGCCTCCCTGACGCTCCAGCCGCCCCGGCCCTTGGCCACCTCGAACAGGCCCTTGCGCGTTGAAACCAGAATGGTGTTGCCCATCGCCTAACCTCCCGAAAGTGCCTGCATGACATAGACCTCGCTTTTCGGCTGGACCGCGTCACTGAGGCCGACCCAATCGCTCACCCGCCTGCCATCCACCAGGATGGTCATGTGCTTGCGCAGTGCCGCCTGGTCGTCCAGAACATAGGTTCGCAGGCGCTCATTGGATTGGAAGACATGATCCAGAATCTCGCGCACCGTCCGGCCCTTCGCCTCGACGACCGGGCAATCCACATGCCTGCGCAGATTGCTGGTAAAGGTCACGCGCGCCATGGGGCAATACTGTCACATTCCAGAAAACCTGCCAAGCCGCTAGGACTTGCGGGATGAAGCGAAGAACCCTTCTGCTTGCCCTTCTGGCGCCTGCGGCGGCCCACGCCCACTCCTTCCGCCATGGTGAGATCGCCATCGGCCATGCCTGGGCCCTGCCCAGCCAGCAGGATGACGGCAAGGTCTTCTTCCCCCTCGCCAATCAGGGCAGCAAACATGATGAACTTGTGGCCGCCCGGTCGGAGATTTGCGCCACCATCGAACTGCGCCAGAACAACCGCTATGACGACCCGCCGCTTGCCGCAATCGCGCTTGATCCGAAGAAGCCGGTGCCCATGCGCCCCACGGCCCGGCACTTGCGCCTGGTGGGTTTGAAAAAACCGCTGCGGGCGGGCGAGCGTTTCAACCTGATCCTCGATTTCCTCAGCGCGGGGGAAACCCAGATTGAAGTCTTCGTCGAGGAAAAACCCGGCGACTGATTTTCATCGACGGTTTAGTTCAGAAGTTTGGCTATCCGGTCCTTGAGAACCGGCAGGATTTCCTCCTCAAGCCAAGGGTTCTTCCGCAGCCATAGCGTGTTGCGTGGGCTGGGATGGGGAAGGGCTAGAACCCTGGGCCAGTAGTCTTTCCAGGCCCTCACGGTTTCCGTCAGATTGTTTTTCTGCCGCTCGCCCAGGTGCCAGGCTTGCGCATACTGGCCGATGGCCAGGGTCAATTCGATGTCAGGCAGAAAGGCCAGCAGCTGCTCACGCCACTTGGGCGCGCATTCCGGCCGTGGCGGCAGATCGCCTGATTTTCCGGTTCCGGGATAACAGAGCCCCATCGGAATGATCGCTATCTTCGCTGCATCATAAAACACGGCTCGGTCGATGCCCATCCAATCGCGCAGCCGGTCGCCGCTGGGATCATTGAAGGGAAGGCCGGTCTCATGCACTTGCCGGCCGGGCGCCTGGCCCGCCACCAGAAGGCGTGCCGTGGGGCTGATCTGAAACACCGGGCGCGGACCAAGCGGCAGATGGGCCTTGCAGATATCGCAGGCCCTTGCCGCCGCCACCGTAGCTTCAAATCCGCCGGTCACCGATCAGAGATCGCCGACCACGCATTTCTTCGCCAAGGCCTTGTACTGCTTTTCGGTGAACTGGATGGGATTGCCGCCCGCCGATGGATCCTTGATCGCCATCTTCGCCACTTCGTCCAGGCGCTTGGTGTCGATGCCGATGTCCTTCAGCGTGTGGGGAATACCGATCTCCTTGCGCAAGCTGAGGATCCATTTGAGGAAGCCGTTAAAGCCGCCCTTGATGCCGAGATAGGCGGCGGCCCGCTCGATTTCCTTTTCGATCTTGCGCCGGTTGGCCTTCAGCACATAGGGCATCACAATGCCGTTGAGCAGCCCGTGGTGGGCGTCATACAAGCCGCCAAAGGGATGCGACAGGGCATGGATGGCCCCCAGGCCGCGCTGGAAGGCGGTGGCGCCCATGGTGGAGGCCATCAGCATGTTGCCGCGCGCATCCAGGTCCTTGCCCTTCTTCACCGCCAGCGCCAGGTTTTCCTTCACCAGGCGCATGCCTTCAAGCCCGACACCGGCCGAGAGGGGATGGTAAAACGGCGCGCAATAGGCCTCGAGGCAATGGGCCAGCGCGTCCATGCCGGTGGCAGCCGTCAGTTTCGGCGGCAGGCCAACCGTCAGTTCGGGATCGAGGATCGCCACCTTCGGCATGATCGCGGGGTGGAAAATGATCTTTTTCTCATGGGTGATGGGATGGGTGACGACACCGGCCCGCCCCACTTCCGAGCCGGTTCCCGCCGTCGTCGGAACCGCGATGATCGGCGAAATCTTCGAGACGTCAGCCCGCGTCCACCAGTCGCCGATGTCCTCCAGCTCGAATACCGAGATGGTCTGGCCGTGCATGAGGGCGATCATCTTGCCGATATCAAGGCCCGAGCCCCCGCCGAAGGCGATCACGCCATCATGGCGCCCCGCCTGATAAGCCTTGATGCCCTCAAGGATATTGGCTTCGATGGGATTGGGCCTGACATCGGAAAACACCGCGATGGCCAACCCGGCGCGCTTCACGTCTTCAATGATGGCATGCACCATGGGCATCGAAGCGAGGCCCGGATCGGTCACGAACAGCGGGCGCATGATGCCGTTGGCCTTGCAGAGTTCGGCCAGCTCCTTGATCCGCCCCACGCCATATTTAAGCGCCGTGGGATAACTGAAATTACGATTTGGAATAGTCATGATTTTTCCTCAGATGATCTTTTGCAATAACGCGAATCTTAGTACTGCTCGAAACCGCGGCGCACTTCCCAGTCGGTGACGCGCCGGTCATATTCGAACTGTTCCCATTTCGCCGTGTGAACGTAGTGATCGACAACATCATCACCCAGCGCCTTGCGGAGAAGTCTTGAACCGTCGAGCAACGCCGTCGCTTCACGGAGCGTCTTGGGGATTTCGCGCAGCTTTTTGGACTTGTCATAGGCATCTCCCGCAAAGACAGGTTCCAACGCCATCTTGTTTTCAATACCATCCAGACCTGCCGCAAGTAGCGCCGCAAAAGCCAGATAGGGGTTGAGGTCAGAGCCGCCGACGCGGCATTCAATGCGGATGGCTTTGCTGTCAGCACCGCAGAGACGATAACCCGCAGTGCGGTTGTCAAAGCTCCACACGGCGCGGGTAGGCGCAAAGGTGCCTGCGATGTAGCGTTTGTAGGAGTTGATAAAGGGCGCAAGGAAATAGGTGATTTCGTCGGCATGGGCGAGCAGGCCCGCCACATAATGCTTCATCATGTCTGACATGCCATGGTCGCCGCTTTTGTCAAAGAACAGCGGCTGCTTGCCATCGGCACTCCACAGGGATTGGTGGATGTGGGACGAACTTCCCGCCCATGTGTAGTTAGGCTTGGCCATGAAGGTGAGCGACTGGCCAAGCCCAAGGGCGATTTCCTTGCAGGCGTGTTTCAGGAACACATGGGTGTCGGCCATGGGCAGTGCCGCGTCATAGCGCACGTTGATTTCCTCCTGGCCCGCCCAGGCTTCGCCCTTGGAGTTCTCAACCGTGATTCCGGCACCATGGAGACCGTTGCGAATGGCGCGCATCAGGTTCTCGTCTTTGCTGGTTTGCAGGATGTTATAGTCTTCGTTGAGGTGTGACGGTGTTGTGAGCGTGCGGTAGCCACCCGCATGGGCTTCCTTGAAGCTCTGGTCGAAGACATAGAATTCAAGCTCGGAAGCAAAATAGGCTTTCATCTTCAGAGCCGACAGCCGTTCCAACTGACGCTTCAAGACATTGCGCGGCGCATGCGGAATGGGCGAATGGTCATGGTGGTCGAGCAGGTCACAGAGTACCAGCGCGGTCTTCTGCAGCCATGGACAAAGGCGGATGGTGGCGAGGTCGGGCTTGATGACGAAGTCACCATAGCCCTTTTCCCAGCTCGCTGCCTTGTAGCCCGGCACAGGCTCCATATCGACGTCAACTGCCAGCAGATAGTTGCAGCCGTGGGTTTCTTCGTAGGCGCCATCGACGAAGAAGTTGGCCTCAAAGCGCTTGCCCATGAGGCGGCCCTGCATGTCGGGGAAAGCGGCCACGACCGTATCGATCGTGCCGGCTTTGACTTCCTTCTTCAGCTCTTCCAGTGTCAGCATTCCATTGGCCATTCTCGTCTCCCTATTTTGTTATCGCGTGAACGAGCGGCATTGCCAGGCGCTGCGCCCATTCATTTTGTCCGCGTTCATTGGCAATGAAGTCATTGCGAATTTCAATCATAATGGATTTTAGCCCTCTCGGCGCGGCATGAAGGTTGAGAGTGTGCATCACTCCGTCCTTGGGCCCATATGGCTCATTAAGCCGCACATCCACTTTCGGAAAGGCTTTGATCAGCTTGTCGGCAATCCGCGCATCCCGGTCAAACAGCAGCCCAAGCTCAACGGCGCGCTCCCTGCCCTTGTAGACGCGCGTGAAACTGTGAACGGTAACCAGGCTGGTTTCCCGCCCTTCGCAGGCGCGAAGGTCCAGCACATGGGCCAATCCGTCGTGAAACGGCCGGTAAAGGCTTTCGACGCGGGCCATCTTGTCGGCGGGGCTCAGGCCCTTGTTTCCCGGAATGGCCGTCGTTTCGCTCATCTCGGGCATGGCGCCCTCCGAATCCGGCGGCCGGTTGCAGTCATAGGCCAGGCGCGAATAGCGCTGCAGGGCCAAAGGTGCGTCCAGAAGCCGCGACAAGAGCCGCGCGACCCCTTCCGCCCCGATATCCCAGGCAATGTGCCTTTCCAGATCCTCGGTCGAAAGGCCCAGATTCCCCAGCTTTTTCGGTAGCCGGTTGCTGGCGTGCTCGCACACCAGGACATAGGGCGAAGCGCCCTTTTCGTTCACCAGGACGAACGCCCCGTCTTCGCCTTCAATGAGGTTTTTGGACATCTGCAGCAAGCTTCTCCTGCCGCGCGTTGTTTCAGAACTGTCGCAACCTGTCAAACACGGAAGGCTTATTGGGTGCACATGGAAGGCAATTGCCGGGGGATGGGCTGGGAAATATGCAGGAATTCGACTTCATCGTCATAGGCTCCGGCTCCGCCGGTTCGGTCATGGCCAACCGGCTGTCGGAGGACGGCAGCAATACCGTCCTTGTCCTTGAGTTCGGCGGCAGCGACCGGGGGCCATTCATCCAGATGCCCTCCGCCCTTTCCTACCCCATGAACATGAATGCCTACAATTGGGGCTTCGAGACCGAACCCGAACCCCATTTGAATGGCCGGAGACTGGCTACGCCCCGCGGCAAGGTCATGGGCGGCTCATCGTCGATCAATGGCATGGTTTACGTCCGCGGCCATGCCAGGGACTTCGATGCCTGGGAGGAATTGGGGGCCAAGGGCTGGGGCCACCGCCATGTGCTCCCCTATTTCAAGCGCCTGGAGAATTCCCACGGCGGCGAGGAGGGCTGGCGCGGCACCGGCGGCCCCATGCATGTGAAGCGCGGCCGCCGCCTGAACCCGCTCTACCAGGCCTTTGTCGAGGCCGGCCGCGAGGCAGGCTACCCGGTAACCTCCGACTACAATGGCCGCCAGCAGGAAGGCTTCGGGCCTATGGAAATGACCGTGCATAACGGTCTCCGCTGGTCAGCCGCCAATGCCTATCTCAGGCCCGCCATGCGCCGCGGCAATGTCAAGCTGGTGACCCGCGCCCTCGTCCACCGCATCACCCTGGACGGCAAGCGCGCCACGGGCGTTGAATATGAGGTGGGCGGACAGGCGTTGACCGTCAGGGCCCGCCGCGAGGTCATCATCGCCGCCTCCACCATCAATTCTCCAAAAATCCTGCAGCTCTCCGGCATTGGCGCCCCCGAAGTCCTCAAAGCCGCGGGCCTTCCGGTAAATCATGTGCTGCCCGGCGTCGGCGAGAACCTCCACGATCACCTGGAAATCTATTTCCAGATGGAGTCGAAGCAACCGGTCACCCTTTATTCAAAGCTCAACCTGTTCTCCAAAGGCATGATCGGCCTGGAATGGCTGCTCTTCCGGACCGGCCTTGGCACCACCAATCATTTTGAATCCTGCGGCTTCATCCGCTCCAAGGCCGGCATCGAATATCCCGACATCGAGTATCATTTCCTTCCCGCCGCCATGCGCTATGACGGCAAGGTTGCTTTCAACGGCCACGGCTTCCAGGTCCATGTCGGGCCCATGCGCAGCAAGTCGCGGGGCCACGTCCGTGTACGGAGCAATGATCCCAAGGCCCCGCCGAAGATCCTGTTCAACTACATGTCCCATCCCGATGACTGGGAGGAATTCCGCGCCTGCGTGCGCCTCACCCGGGAACTGTTCCTGCAGCCCGCCATGCAGAAATATGCCGGCCGGGAAATCCAGCCCGGCAGCGACGCGCAATCGGACGAACAGATTGACGCCTTCATCCGCCAGCATTGCGAAAGCGCCTACCACCCCTGCGGCACCTGCAAGATGGGCTCGGCGCGAGATGTCACCGCCGTGGTCGACCAAGAGTGCAAAGTCATCGGCATCGACGGCTTGCGCGTGGCCGACAGCTCCATCATGCCGCAAGTCACCAATGGCAATCTCAATGCCCCGACCCTGATGATCGGCGAAAAGGCTTCCGATCACATCCTGGGCCGCGATCCCCTGCCGCCCTCCAACCAGGAGCCCTGGATCAACCCTTCCTGGAAGACAGCGCAGCGCTAGCCGAGCGCACCCGTCCGCCCGCTTCATTGTAGTACCAGCCCTCGACGCTGAGGTTGACATCGGAGCTGGTATTGCCGGTCATGCAGCGCTTGCCATCCTCATCGAGATAGCCGACCGAGGCGTTCAGCCAGAACTGGAAATCGCCCACCGCGAAGCGCGCCGTATTGTTGCGGAAATTGTCCTGCACGCTGTCGCGCACCCGGCCCAGGCGGCAAACCGTGATCACCAGGATCACCGGGCTGTCGCCCGATTGCTGCCAGATGAAATCATTGAGCTGCAACTCCCTGAAATCCTCCGGCGAGAAATTATAGCCGGCCTCGTTGTTGACCTCTTTCAGGTTGCGGTAGGGATGGCTGTGAAAATCCCCCATCAGGGTAAGGTGGGGCGACCAGCGCATCATCACCTCATTCTTCAGCTTCGCCGCGTCGAGATTGGGCGTGACACTGTGGTATTGCCGCTCGGCTGAAATGCTGACACTTGTCCGGTCGAGATAAAAGATCGATGTGCCGTTCTCGCGTTTACGATAGCCCCAGACATAGCCCAGGGTTTCAACCGCGGTATTTTTTTGCTTGCGCCGGTTGCCGTAGCAATAGGCTTCGATAGCAGCCAGCGTCATGGTCTCAAGCAGGGTTGGCGATACGCGGACCTTGTATTTCATTGTCTACCACTCAAAAAAACTCAATTTACTTCAAGGCTTCTTCCAGGAATATTTCCCGCAGTTTGCGTGCCACGGGGCCCGGCTGGCCGCCGCCGATGCGCTTCTTGTCAATCTCCACAATCGGCATCACGAAATTGGAGGCACTGGTCAAAAAGGCTTCATCCGCGCCATAGGCTTCCTCGGGTGTAAACGGGCGCTCCTCAATCTTAACCCCTTTCTCCTGCGCCAGGCGGAACAAGGTGCGCCGTGTGCATCCCGCCAGGATATTGTTGGAAACCCCCCGCGTGATCACCTTCCCGTCCTTGACGATATAGGCATTGGAAGAGGTGCCTTCGGTAACCTTTCCGTCTTCAACCATCCACGCCTCAAATGCCCCCGCCTCATAGGCTGCCTGTTTTCCCAATACCGGCGCCAGCAGCATGACGGACTTGATATCACGCCTTGCCCAGCGAATGTCTGGTACCGTGATCACGCTCACCCCCCTGACGGCATCCGGATTATCGGCCAATTTCTTGGCCTGTGTAAAAGCAATGAGTGTAGGCTTAACGCCCTTGGGGAACTTGAAGTCCCGGTCGGCGGCGCCCCGGGTAATTTGCATATAAATCCAGCCCTCTTCAAGATGGTTGCGCTTAATCATTTCCAGGTGCATGGCCCGCAGCTCATCCTTGCTGCAAGGCCATTCCATGCGGATTTCGCTTAAAGACCGCTCCAGCCGTTCCATATGGGCATCATAGTCAACCAGCTTGCCCCGGAGCACTGCGGTAACCTCATAGATGCCATCCGCAAACAGGAACCCACGGTCAAAAATAGATATTTTCCCTTGTTCTTCAGGGACATAGCTTCCGTTAACGTAAACGGTACGGCTCATTGGGGGCTCCTTTATGCTGCACTGCATCCAAAACAGATTCGGAGGCAAAAATCCACGGGGGTTGTTTATGGGCTGAAAGCCCGGCTAAAACCAAGGCTAACTCCAAAAGCCGCAAGGAAATCATGAAGGGTACGATATCGGAAGCCGCGGTTAAGGCCATGCTGGCAAGGGAAAAGGCCCTGTTCATCCAGCGCAACCCGAAGTCCAAGGGGCATTCCGACAATGCGGCAAGGAACTGGCTGCGCGGCGTGCCCATGCACTGGATGGTGGACTGGGGAACCCCCTTCCCGCTCTTTGTCGAGAAGGCCCAGGGCATTGACCTCACCGACGCCGACGGCAACACCTACATTGATTTCTGCCTGGGCGACACCGGAGCCATGTTCGGCCATTCGCCAAAGCCCGTGGTCGACACCCTCCAGCGCGAAGGCGCCAATGGCTTCACCACCATGCTGCCCTCCACCAGCGCCGTGAAGGTGGGGCAGCTCCTTGAGGATCGTTTCAAATTGCCGGCCTGGCAGGTCACCACAACCGCTTCCGATGCCAACCGCTCCGTGCTGCGCTGGTGCCGCGCCGTGACCGGCCGCAAGAAGATTCTGGTCTTCAACCATTGCTATCATGGCGCCGTGGATGAAACCTATGTGAACCTCGACCATGGCAAACCGGAGTCCGACAGTGCCCTGATCGGCGAACCCCACGATCTCACCGAACTGACCAAGGTTGTCGAGTTCAACGATATCCCGGCCCTTGAAGCGGCTCTGGCGCCCGGCGACGTGGCCTGTGTCCTGGCCGAACCCATCATGACCAATGTGGGCATGGTCCTGCCCGACGAGGGCTTCCACCGGGCGCTCCGCGACATCACCCGCCGCACTGGAACCCTGCTCATCATCGATGAAACCCACTGCATGTCATCGGGACCCGGCGGCTATACGGGAGAATACGGACTTGAACCCGATGCCCTGGTGCTCGGCAAACCCATCGCCGGCGGCATTCCCGCCGCCGTCTACGGGTTCTCCGCAGCGGTGACAGCGCGTATCAGGGACTATCTCGAAACCCGTTCCCCGGGGCATTCCGGCATCGGCACGACGCTTGCCGGGTCAAGGATTCAATTGGCCCTGATGGAGACCGTTCTCGAAACCTATTTCACCAGGGAGGCCTTCGCTCCGCTGATCGCGCTTGCCAAGAAGCTCGAAAAGGGACTGGCGGACGTCATCATCAAACATTCAGCCCCCTGGCATGTGGTTCGCGCCGGAGCCCGCGTCGAATTCATGTGCTGCCCAACTCGCCCGCGCAATGGCGGCGAGGCGGCAAAGATGATCCACCAGCCTGTCGACCAGGCCGTGCATCATCATCTCTTGAACCGCGGCATCGTCATGACGCCGTTTCACAACATGCTGCTCATCTGCCCTTCGACGACCGAAGCGCACGTCACCAGAATGATCGAGGGACTCGATCACTGCCTGGCGGAACTGATGGGCTAATCCGGAGATCGACCCATGTCCATTGTATTTCCACGGCGCGAGGCGGAAGCCCACGCCTTCCTTGAGGCCAATCCCGATATCACCAGCATCCATGTGATCTGGACCGATATCTGCGGCGTCGCCCGCGGCAAGATTCTGCGGCGCGATGAATTGGTCCCGGCCTGGAAGGACGGCCGCTTCATGCCGATCTCGGCCCTCGTCCTCGATGTAACCGGGCAGGATGTTCCCGAAACCGGGCTGGTTTTTGACGAGGGCGACCGTGACATGCTGCTCTGGCCCGTGCCGGGCAGCCTGGTCCGCATCCCCTGGATGGACGAGCCAACCGCGCAGTACCTGGCGACCGTCCATGATCTCGATGGCACGCCCCACTTCGCCGATCCCCGCAATGCCCTGGAAAGCATCGTCAAGAGGTTCCAGAACGAACTGAACATGACCCCCGTGGGGGCCGTCGAACTTGAGTTCTTCCTGATGGACCGCGCCTCGGCCATGGCGGGCGAACCCCGCGCGCCAAAGTCGCTGATCAATGAGCACCGGCCCCAGCACTACCAGGCCTACTACCTGCAGGATCTCGATGATTTCGCGCCTTTCTTCAAGGATCTCTACGCCTACTGCGAGGCGCAAGGGTTGCCCGCCAAGACCCTGATCTCGGAATATGCTCCCGGACAGATGGAAATCGTGCTGCGGCATCGGGCCGACGTCTTGAAGGCCTGCGATGAAGGCATCATGCTGAAGCGCCTGATCAAGGCCACCGCCGAAAAGCATGGCATGGCAGCCACCTTCATGGCCAAGCCCTATGCCCAATGGACGGGCTCCGGCATGCACATTCATGTGAGCCTCGGCGATGAGAAGGGCAACAACCTGTTCGCCGCCGAAGACCCCATGCAGAATGAGCTGCTGCTCCATGCCATCGGCGGCCTCAAGGCGGCCATGGCCGAATCCATGCTGATCTTCGCCCCCAACGCCAATTCCTATCGCCGCTTCCGCCGCAATTCCTATGCCCCGGTCTCGGCCAGCTGGGGCATCAACAACCGCACCGTATCGCTCCGCGTGCCCGCGGGGGCGGCCAACGCCTGCCATATCGAACACCGGCCGTCAGGCGCCGATGCAAACCCCTATCTGGTGATGGCCGCCATACTGGCCGGCATGCACTACGGCATCACCGAAAAGGCCGATCCTGGCAATCCGGTCGTGGGCAACGGCTATGAGAAGCGCGCCAAATACATCCCCGGCAACTGGTTTGATGCCATTGACGCCTTCTGGCGGGCCTCTATCCTCAAGGAATATTTCGGCAAGCCCTTTGTCGATACCTACTGCACCGTGAAGGAAGTCGAAGCCGACCGCTTCTATGCCGAACCGACACGGCGCGACTTTGAATGGTATCTCAGGGCCGTCTGACGCGAGCCGGGGCAGCTCAACCGGAGCTGCCCTTGTCCTTTTTTGTCATCGACATCACGCGGTCTATGTAAGCCAGAAACAGCGCAGAGAATACAAAAGCCATGTGCATGATCGTCAGCCACATCACCTGGTTGTCCGTATAGGACGCGATGTTCAGGAATATCTGCAGCAGGTGAATGGAAGAAATGGCGACGATGGTCGAGGCAACCTTGATCTTCAGCGAGCCCGCATCGATCTTGCCGAGGAACGACACTTCGCTATCGGCATTGTCAAAGCGGCTGACGAAGTTCTCGTAGCCGGAAATGATCACCATCACCACCAGGCTGGCCACCAGCGCGGCATCGATCAGCCCCAGGATTTTCAGGATCGCATCCGTTTCATCGAGCACCATGACTTTGATGGTGAAATCAAACAGCTTCCGCGCAAACGAAACCGCATAGAGCCCCAGGGCGACGGCCAGGCCGAGGTAAAAGACGACCAGCAGCCAGCGCGACGACAGAATTATGTTCTCAACAATATGCTCGAACTTCTTCATCTACCGTTCCTTAACTTCCACTTTACGGCTTTTTGCCGTCAACCCATGATTCTTTCAAGACGTGGCAGACCGTTCATTTCGCGTGCGCCACAGGGAATAGACGACGCCGGAAACCAGGATGCCGACCGTAATGACCAGTGAAAGCAGCGTGTCGACCTTGATGCCCAAGGGCACCAGGAAAATCTTGCAACCCACGAGCACAAGTACGATCGCCAGCGAGATTTGCAGGTATTTGAAGCGGTTCATCGCCGCGGCAAGGGCGAAGTAAAGTGAACGCAAGCCGAGAATGGCAAAGATGTTCGAGGTATAGACGATGAACGGGTCCTGGGTGATGGCAAAGACCGCCGGCACCGAATCCACCGCAAACACCAAGTCGATGATTTCCACCAGAATGAGCGCCACGAGCAGAGGGGTCATGAACCACTGCATTTTTCCCGACTTCACGTCCGGCAGGCGGACCAGGAATTGCTCGCCATGCAACTGCTTGGAAACCCGGAAATGCCTGCGGATCCATTTGAGAACCAGACTCTGTTCAATGTCCTGGGCGTGGTCCTGCTTGGCGAACATCTTGACGCCCGTGAACACGAGAAACGCCCCAAAAACATAGAGTATCCACGAGAAAGAGGCGACAAGGGCGGCTCCCACGCCAATCAGGATGGCGCGCAGCAGGATCACCCCGATGATACCCCAGAACAGCACCCGGTGCTGGTAGAGGCGGGGAATCCCTAAGGAGCCGAAAATCATCGCCATGACGAAGATGTTGTCCATGGCCAGAGACTGCTCGATCACGTAGCCGGTAAAGAATTCCAGCCCGCTCTGCGCCCCCCGCGCCCACCACACCCAGCCGCCAAAAGCAAAGGCGATGGCCATGTAGCCGCCGTAGAGAATGAAACTCTCCCGCGCCGAGATTTCCTTTGCGTTGCGGTGCAAGACGCCAAGATCGAACACCAGCAGGACGATCACCACGCCCGCAAAGGCCAGCCAGAACGGCATGGGGGTTCCCAACAGGCTCATGCTCAGAAAATCAGTTAACGGGGCCACGCAATATCTCCGGATGACATGTCTTTGAGACAGCTCCGACATCACAAGTATGGACCATACTTGCCAGAGGGGCCCGGCGCTGATTGTGTCGAAATGGTGTTGCCTCCCGGCGAATTCAAGCCGCCGCTGATTATTTTGTTTTGGAATCCAAAAGGCCGCGCTAAACCCTTAAAATGCGGAGTTTAAAGTCCATCCACATCATCAACTGCCATGCCGAAGGCGAGGTCGGCGACGTCATCGTGGGCGGCGTGGCGCCGCCGCCCGGCAAGACGCTCTGGGAACAGTCGCGCTTCATCGCCAGCGACCAGACCTTGCGCAATTTCGTCCTGAACGAGCCCCGGGGCGGGGTCTTCCGCCATGTGAATTTGCTGGTGCCGCCGAAGCACCCTGATACCCACATGGGCTTCATCATCATGGAGCCGGAAGATACCCCGCCGATGTCGGGTTCGAATTGCATCTGTGTCGCAACGGTCCTGCTCGATACCGGTATCATCCCGATGATGGAGCCCGTGACCCATCTGAAGCTCGAAGCGCCCGCCGGCCTTGTTGAAATCACCGCCCAGTGCGGCAATGGCAAGGCCAACCGCATCACGCTCCGCAATGTCGCCTCCTTTGCCGACCGCCTCCAGGTACCGCTGGAAATCGAGGGCCACGGGACCATTCTCGTGGACACCGCCTTCGGCGGCGACAGTTTTGTGCTGGCCGAGGCGAAGTCTTTTGGCTTTCAGATGCTCCCCGACGAGGCCCGCGAAATTGCCGTGATGGGCCGGAAAATCGCCGCCGCCGCCAACGCGCAATTGGGTTTTTCCCACCCGGCATTGCCCGACTGGAACCATTTTTCCTTCTGCTTCATGACTGGCCCCCTGGAGCGCATCGAGGGGGCGCTGTCCAGCCGCAATGCCTGCGTGGTGAAACCTGGCAAGCTCGACCGTTCGCCCACCGGCACCGGCTGTTCCGCCCTGATGGCCGTGCTGCATGCCAAGGGCCTGATGAAAACCGGTAACAGCTTTATTGGCCGTTCCATCATCGAAAGCCGCTTCATGGGCCGCATCGAGGCCGAGACGGTGGTGGGCAATCACCCGGCGATCATTCCGACGATTTCAGGCTCCGCCTGGATTTCAGGGCAGACCACGCTGCTGCTCGACCCCGGCGATCCCTGGCCCGCAGGCTACAAAATCTCTGATACGTGGCCCAAAGAGCCATGACATCCGCAGTGAATTGTCATACAATATAAAAACACGGAAGGGGTTGATAATGAATATTGTCCAAATTCTTGATTCCAAGGGCAAGCGCCGCGTTGGCCTTGTGAGCGCCGAAAAGGTCATTCTGCTGAAGAAGGTTTCCCGCACAACCGAGCTGGCCTCCCTCGCCCTCAAGGATGGGGCGAAGCTTTCGAAGATGGCGGCATCGCTTGCCACCACAACCACCGAAAGTTACGCCGCGGCGTTGAAGGAAAACCGCCTGCTGCCGCCGGTGGATCACGAGGACCCCGCCCACTGCATGATCGCCGGCACCGGCCTCACCCACCTGGGTTCCGCTTCGGCCCGCGACTCCATGCATGCAAAACTTGAAGGCAAGCCGGACGATCTCACCGACTCCCTCAAGATGTTCAAGATGGGTCTTGAGGGCGGAAAACCGGCAAAGGGCCAAGCGGGCGTTCAGCCCGAATGGTTCTACAAGGGCGACGGGTCCTGGCTGGTGGCCCCGGGCGGCGCCCTGCCGAAGCCATCTTTCGCCCTGGATGGCGGCGAAGAACCGGAGCTTGCCGGGCTCTACATGATAGACCCCCGGGGCAATCCGGTGCGCCTGGGTTTTGCCCTTGGCAATGAGTATTCCGACCATTTGACCGAGCGGCAGAATTATCTCTTTCTCGCCCATTCGAAACTGCGCCACTGCGCCATCGGCCCCGAGATGATTGCTGGCGCTGCCCCCAACAATATTTCCGGCATGAGCCGCATCAGGCGCAAGGGCAAAACGATTTGGGAAAAGCCCTTTCTCACCGGCGAAGCCAACATGTCCCACAGCCTGGCCAATCTGGAATATCACCACTTCAAATATGCGGGCTTCCGCAGGCCGGGCGACGTGCACATCCATTTCTTCGGCACCGCCACTTTGAGCATCGCCGACGGCGTCGTCACCGAAGACGGCGACGAATTTGAAATCTCGGCCCCTGCCTTTGGGACCCCCTTGCGCAACCGACTGAAATTCCTGAAGCCGGACTACAGGCCGGGCGGAGTGAAAGCCCTTTGAGTTCGAGCTTTATCGCCCTTGATTGGGGCACCTCGTCCTTTCGCGCCTATTTGCTGGACCAGGATGGCACGGTTCAGGAAACAGTGACCGCTCCCCATGGCATTCTGGCGGTGAAGGATGCAGCCTTCGACGCGGCCTTGGAAAGCCACATCGGCGCCTGGGACAAGAACTTGCCCATCGTCGCTTCGGGCATGATCACCAGCCGTCAGGGCTGGGTGGAACTGCCCTATGTCGCCTGCCCCGCGAGCCTGAAATCGATTGCGGCGGCACTTCATGCCCACACCTCGAAACATGGCCACAGACTGTTTTTCGTTCCAGGCATCAGCACTCGCGGCGCCGACGGCGCGCCCGATGTGATCCGCGGCGAGGAAACCCAGGTGCTGGGCGCCAGTGTTGGCGGAACCGAACATTTCGTGACACCCGGCACCCACAGCAAATGGATTACTGTCAGCAACAACGAGATCACCGGGTTTTCCTCCTACATGACAGGGGAGGTTTTCGCCCTTCTCAAGAGCCATTCCATTCTTGGAAAGCTGATGACCGGCGAGACTGCCAATCAGCCGGCCTTCGAACGGGGCGTGCGCGCCAGCCTGAAAGATCCGGCGGGATTTCTGCACAACATCTTCTCAACCCGCACCCTGGCGCTTTTCAACGAGATGCCAGCCGGCCACCTGAGCTCCTATCTCTCCGGCCTGGTGATCGGCACCGAAATCGCCCATGCCATTGCGAAAAATCCGCTGTCCGCCCAGTATCGAATTCTGGCAGCCCCGGCCCTGGGAGAACATTACATGACGGCCATGAAAATTGCCGGATTGCAGGTGAGTTACGGCGAACCGGATATAGTCATAAAAGGCCTGCGGCGCGTCGCCATGGCCGCCGGAGTCCTGTTATGACCTTTGCCGATGCGGTTTCCGAATGCGGCCTCATCGCCATCCTCCGCGGCATTACCCCAGCCGAGGTCGAGGCCGTGGGCCAGGCCCTGTTCGAGGCGGGCATTCGCATTGCCGAAATTCCCTTGAACTCTCCCGACCCCTTCACCTCGATCCAGAAATTGAACGCAGCTTTCAAGGGCAAGCTCATTGTGGGGGCGGGAACTGTTCTCAGTGTCCAGGATGTGAATGTGCTGAAAGCCCATGGTGGTGAAATCAGCGTTTCACCCGATTGCAATGAGGCGGTCATTGCCCGTACCAGGGAATTGAGCATGGAGGCCCTGCCCGGCGTCTTCACTCCGACCGAGGCCTTTGCCGCCATCCGCGCCGGGGCCACCCATCTGAAATTGTTTCCGGCGGAGGCCGCCAGCCCCGTAACCGTCAAGGCCTGGCGCGCCGTACTGCCGAAGCATGTCAAGGTCTATGCCGTGGGCGGCATCACCCCGTCAAATATGCAGGGCTGGCGTGATGCAGGCATCTCGGGCTTTGGCATTGGCTCAAACATCTATAAACAGGGTGCTACTGCTGCCGATGTGGCAAGATCAGCAAAAGAATTCGTAAGCGCGTGGAGAGCATTGAGAACATGAAAGTCGCATTGGTAACAGGTGCCGGGTCCGGCATTGGCAGGGCCTGCGCCATGGCGCTGGCAAAGGCGGATTATGCGATCGTGCTTGCCGGACGCCGCCTTGACGCCTTGGAAGCAGTGGCCAAGGAAATCGGCAAGAACGCGCTCGCCGTTGCAACCGACGTGGGCGATCCCAAGTCCGTGGCAAATCTCTTTGCCAAAACGAAAGAGAAATTCGGCCGGCTCGATGTCGTCTTCAATAATGCGGGAACCGGCGCGCCCGGCACTATCAATCTCGAAGACCTGACTTTCGAGCAATGGCAGAGCGTGGTGGCCACCAATCTCACCGGGCCTTTCCTCTGCACCCAGGAAGCCTTCAAAATCATGAAGGCCCAGTCCCCGATGGGTGGCCGCATCATCAACAATGGCTCG
>SXGT01487383.1_pt1 | contig 18343 bp, 14 predicted proteins | sample 3176221 | NCBI WGS metagenome assembly SXGT01 (sample SAMN11356862, study PRJNA531348) | freshwater metagenome | isolation source: freshwater sample F1-120 | place: China: Fuxian Lake, Yuxi | collected 2017-12-25
ATGGCCATCAACTGCTTGCTCACCGCCTTCGTCAGCGGATGCAGCCGTGTCCCGGACCCCCCGGCGAGGATGATGCCCTTGTTAATCACGATCTGGTCCCACCGCTACCCGTTCGCCGTCGCCTGCGCCACGGTCCGGCCCCGGCTCGTCCCCTGGAACTAGCGAATACCAAGCTTGTCTGCGAGGTCGTTGAAGTCCGTGGCTACGACGTCGAAGTCCGGGTCCGCCGTGATGTCAACCTCGCGATCGGGGCCGAATTCGGTCGGCCGGGGCACGAACGCGGTCTTGAGACCCAGCGCGGCCGCAGCCCGCAGGTCGCCCTTGTGCGCCGCGACCATCATCACTTCCTCCGGTTTGAGCCCGAGGAGGTCGGCCGCCATGAGATACACCTCGGGGTCCGGCTTGTAGTGCTTGGCCAGCTCTGCCGAGAGCACGACGTCCCACGGGAGACCGCTGTGCTTCGCCATATTCGTCAGCAGCGCCACATTCCCGTTCGACAAGGTCGACAGCACGAAACGGGTCTTGAGCCGCGTCAAGCCAGACACCGAATCGAGCCAGGGCTGCAGGCGATGCCACGCCCGGTTGAAATGGTCCCGGTCCGCTTCACCGAGCGCGGTGAGCCCATGCTTCGGAATCAGATCGTCCAGAATCAACCGATGCAGATCGTCGATGCGCATCCACGGCAACTCGCCGCTGCGTACACGCTGCATGGATGGGCCGTAGCCGCCACGCCACTCGTCGGCAAACTGCGCCCAGTCCACCTCGAAGCCAAAACGCGTGCTGAGCGCTTCCCCCTCACTGATGATCGAGGACCGCCAGTCGACCACCGTGCCGAAGACATCGAAGGTCATCGCCTTCACCATCGAGAGCCGCTCAGCGGCGGGCTGGGCGCGACCGCGTGCGCCGAACAACAGAACGCCCATCGCTATGACAACGACGAACGCCAGCGCCTTCGGACCCCGTACGAAATTTGGCATCTAAGACTCCACGATGATGATGATGGTACCGAGTCCAACGACATGGCATGCACGACGGCGTCGGTGTTCACGCTCACCCAACCCTGCCGCCAGTGTCGTGGACGCATCGCACTCCTCCGGTATCTTGTCCCAAAGCGGTTGGCGGCACAAACGGCCGCCCTTGGGTTGGGACCGGCGCGCGGGAGAGAAGTTACCTCGGCTGGGGACGCAACCTCCGCTGGACGCGGTAACATGCGCGAGAACGGGGTCATGAGAGTGGAGCATGGACCTCCCTGACTTCGGCCGCCACGCATCGACGACGATGATCCTCGGTATGTTGATCGACAGCTCGGATGCCCGTTGGCCAGGTCTTGCCGCCGAGGCACGAGTCGCAGATCGGGAAGCGATCCAGCGCGTGGCCGAGGGCGACCCCGACGCCCTCGCGCTTGTCTACGACCAACACATCCGGTCCGTGTTCGGCCTGGCGATGCGGATCATGCAGGACCAGAGCGACGCCGAAGACGTGGTGCAGGAGGTGTTCTCTCAGGTCTGGGCCCAAGCCACACGATACGACGTGACACGCGGGTCAGTCGCGGCCTGGTTGTTGACGATGACGCGCACGCGAGCCATCGACAAACTGCGGGCCGAACGGGCCAAACCCGACTCCGCCTCGCTGCCGGGCGAGCAGGCGGTGGTGGACGTGCCAGACCCGGCCGTTGGGGCTGAACACCACGTCTTGACCGCGGAGTCCGCGACCCGGGTGCGAGCGGCACTCACGGCGCTGCCGGTGCCACAACGGATCGCCATCGAGCTGGCGTACTTCGAAGGGTTGACGCAGACCCAGATCGCGGGACGCTTGGAAGAACCGCTAGGGACGGTGAAGACACGTATCCGAGCCGGCCTGCTGAAACTCCGCGAAGCGTTGCACCCATGAGCGACCCGCGGCATGAACCGTTCGACGGCACGTCGGCGTTGTATGCCATCGGCGCGCTCACCGCGGCCGAACGAGTAACATTCGAGGCCCACCTGGAGGTCTGCCTTGACTGTGTCCGCGAGGTCCGATCGCTCCTCCCGGTGGCGCACGGCCTGGCGCACACGGCACCGCCGCTTGATCCGACGCCGGCGCTGCGGGCGCGGGTCCTCGAGCAGATCACCGGAGCGATACCCGCCCCGTCGGCCGCGGGCCACACCGGAAAGACAACACCCAAGACGGGGGCGGCGGCACGCGACACCGATCGCGACGACGGGGGGCACACCGAACCGGCCGGCGGCGGCCCGGGCGCGCTGTTCTGGCTGGCCGCGAGTCTGGTGGTCGCGGCGGCTGGCGGTGGGGGCTGGTATGGGGCCGCGCTCGACCGTCGTATCGTGGATCTGCAGGGCAACGTGACCCAAGCGACCGAAGAGACGCTGCGCCTCCGACTCGACGCGGCGGAGGCCCGCGCAGCCGCGGCTGAGCGTGACGCCGTGCTGGCGATTGTCACGGGCGCGTCGGCGCAACAGCTCACACTGGTTGGCCAGCCGCTGGCGCCACGGGCATCGGCGCGGGCGGTCTGGAACGACGCCACCGACATGGTGTTCCTGGCCAGCGGACTACCGCCGCTGCCAGCCGGCGACGTCTACCAATTGTGGTTCGTCCTGCCGAACGCCCCGGTGAGCGCGGCGCTCCTGAATCCGAACGACGACGGCAGCGCGACGGTGATTATTGATGTGCCGGACACCTTGTCGCTACCGACCACGATGGCGATCACCGTCGAACCTGCGGGGGGCGTCCCGGCCCCAACCGGCGACGTCTACCTTCTCGGGCAACCCGCAGGGTAGTGGGACACTGTGACGAGGGGTGGGAGAGCTGAGGGTCAGTCTCCGCCGAGACTGATGAGATTCGCAAGCAACTGATACGCACCTGGGGTACCGGCTGGAAGCTGTCGCCAGAGCCCCAGCCCCACGTAGATCCATCGGCCTTCGCCGTAACGGGCCTCGACGAGCGCACCCCGCTGCGCGCCAGCATTCGACGGGAACGAATCGCTCAACTCGACCAGGTCCAGGTAGGCTGGGTCTTTCTCGCCCAGAAAGTACAGCCCACGCTCTTGCACCCAATCGTCCCACGTGGCGTCGGAGACGACGTTCGGGAATCCGAAGACCTGATGGTCACTCGCCAACACCTGGACTGGCGCGTACTCATCGGTCACCCGGTTCCGGCTGACCTGCGCGGGGTATGGCCCGTATTGCGCCGCGTTGAATTCGAACTTGTTGTACTGCACGATCAGCGTGCCGCCCGCTTCGACATACTGAAGCAAGCGGTGGTTGTTGGCGCGCAGGTCGTCGTTGCGCTCGTAGGCGCGCACCCCTGTCACGATCGCGTCGAACCCTGACAAGTCATCGTAGGCGAGTTGATCACCGGAGATGTGCTGCAACTCGGCGCCAAGCTGTTCAATCGCTGGCGGCACCTCGTCACCCACACCATCGACATAGCCCACCCGCAACCCCGGGTCCAGTTTCACGTCAATGACCTTGAGCACGGTCTCAGAGGGGTGGACCAGATGACGGCGGCCGATATGCGGGTACTCCACGACCTGGTAGCCGCGGCTGAAAGCCTGGCCGTCTGACGTCACGGTGGCGCCGATCCGGTATTCTCCGGCTGCCACCCCAGGCGTGGGACGCACGGTAAAACGCACCGTTCGCGCTTCCTCTTCCCGGTCGAACTCCACGGCCGCGCTGGCGGGTGATGCCTGCCATCCCTCGGGCACCTCCAGTGCCACCGTGCCGCTGGAAGGCTCCTGTTCACCGTGCCGGACCGTGACGCGCACCTCGCGCGGCTCGGTGGCCCCGTACGGAAGGATCGCGATCTGGGGCGTCACCTCAACCGCAAACCGCGGCACAACCTGCAGCTCCATCCGTTTCTCGCCGGCAAAAATGTCCGCCCCGTGGCGATAGACAATCGGCCGCTCGATGACGATGCGTCCCGTGGTGAAATCGAGCTCGAACGTGGCGCGGAATGGCGTCGGGCGGAACGGCAGTCCGAACGGCACATCGGCATCAAGGCGGTACCGCGCGGCGTCGGGCAGCCGGGCCCAATGCACGCTCGTGTCCTGAACCGTCTCGGGCAGATGCAGGGTCGCCTCGCAGTCGTAGACCGCACCGCCCAGGACAATGTCGGCGCCGCACCGCTGATCGCCGTCGCTGAATCCGTCGAACCGAATCTCTCGGACGGCAACGGCGGCCTCACCGTAGTTGGCCACCTGCGCCGACACCGTCACGGGCTGGTTCGCGGTCACGACGCCATCCGAGGCCAGCGCTTCCAACCGCAGGTCATGGACGCGCAGCAGCGCCTGCGCGTACTGCTGCTCTTTCTGGGCCAGCCGAAAATCCAGCTCAAACACCGCGTCGTCGGACAGTCCGAAGGCACCAAGCGCCGCGCGCACGGTGCGCGCTGCCGTCAACCCGGCCAGGACCGCCTCGCGTTGCGCCGGCACGTTCCCTTGATTGAACGCGGTGAGTGCCGCCTCCCCGTACGCCGACAACGCGCCGAGACCGGAGACCAGGGCCGCCGGAGGCTGGTCACCTGCGAATGCCGCCAACCCGCGGATGCTGGTGTCCACGCCGTCGAACAACGCCCGCTCCGGCCCGCCCGCCTGGCCTGCAATCGTTGTCTCAGCCAGCAAATAGGACGCCGAGGCGGGACCGGGCAATGAGACGAGTGGCGACATGCCCTGGCACTTGTGCATGCTGCGGGCGTGACTCCCTATCTCAGCGTAGGTACGCCCGAGAAGCGCATCGTACTGGCCGGTGTCGACCGTCGTCATGCGCACCGCGCCCTCGGACCCGCCGCTCGGTCCGCCACGGCCTGAGCGCCCGAACCCGAACCCGAAGCCAGCACTGAAGTAGAACTTCTTGGCTTGCCACGGCCGCAGCCCTTGGGCGAGCTGGTCAGCAAACCGTGTCGGATCGCCCGCGGCGAGGTAGGCCTCGTGTGCCAGGACGGCCGATGCCTGATGGTGCTGTCCGCCACCGTCGCCGTCGGGGCTCAGACCGGCGATGACATCGGGCCGGAGCGTGCGGATCATCCGGACGTAGTCACCCAGAATCTCGTCCCGGCCCCACGCGTCGAAGGTCTCCTCCCGGCTGAAAGAGAACCCGAAGTCGACGGCCCTCGTGAAATATTGTTCCGCGCCATCCAGCCGGTGGGCCGCCACCAGTTCTTCGGTGCGCAGCGCCGCCAGGGCGTCGGACAGTTCCGGTCCGATTTCGTTTTGCCCGCCGTCACCACGGGTGGCGGTCACGAGCGCGGTGCGGATGCCTTCGCCTTTGCTCAGCTGTGCCAGGACGCCGTTGTCCTCGTCGTCAGGATGCGCGGTGGCCATCATGAACGTGCCGACGGTGTTGAGCTGCCGCAATACGAGGCCCAGCTCCGTCCGACCGCTGACGCGGTCCGTCGGTTGGGCCGAGAGCGCGGCCATCCCGGCTCCCACGGCCAGGACACAGCAAGCCAGGACACGATTTTTCATGATGATTTGGAGTATATCCCGGCTCCGACCCGGCACAGACGAGTGGTGCCCACGGGTCGGGAGGCCGGACCGGGACGCCCGGGCGGGGCCAACTGGGACTAGACCCGTGTTGGGGTCGGTGCAAGCCGGCCGGCGATGACGTCGCGGTAGAACGCTTCGTATTGCGGCACGATGGCGTTCGCACAGAAGCGCTGCAGGACCGTGGCAAGGGCGGCCTCCGACACCCGTCGATGCAATGCGGCGTCCGTCAGCAGGTTCACGCCGCTGTCGGCCATGGCGTCGATGGCGTGGGGCGGGTGCAGGTATCCGGTCACGCCGTGGTCGATCACCTCCGGAAGCCCGCCCACATCTGAGGCCACCACCGGCACCTGACAGGCCATCGCCTCCAGGGCCGCCAGCCCGAAACTCTCCTGCTCCGACGGCAAGAGAAACAGATCGGCCAGCGACAGGAGCGGGACGACTTGCTCCTGGTCACCGAGCTGCTCGACGGCGTTGCTGATGCCCAGATCGCGGGCCCGCCGACCGGCTTTGTCCAGCTCAGGCCCGTCTCCGACGAGCAGCAGTCGTGACGGTACCCGCGCATGGATGCGCGCAAAGATGTCGACCACCGTGTCGGTTCGCTTCACCGGTCTGAAGTTCGACACGTGAATCACCAGCCGCATCTTTTCGTCGCCACCGGTAAACCGCGCCCGCAAATCCGGATCGGGCGACCGGCGATGAATCCCACAGTCCAGGAAATTCGGGATGACCTGAATATCTGCCCGCACGGGCAGCTGACGGTAGGTGTGGTCGCGCAAGCTCTTGGAGACCGCGGTCACGCCGTCTGATTGATCGATGCAGAACGCCGCGGTCTCGGAGTACGAGCTATCGCTGCCGATCAGGGTGACGTCGGTACCATGGAGCGTCGTAATGACCCGTGGGACCTTGCCATCGGCGGCATTGGACAGTATCTGTCGGGCGAGATACGCCGCGGCCGCATGAGGAATCGCGTAGTGAGCGTGGATGATGTCGAGCCCGTGCTCACGGCTCACCTGCACAATCTTGTTGGCGAGTGACAGCAGGTACTGTGGCTCCCGAAACAGCGGGTAGCCGGGTGTCTGCACGGCGTGAAACGCAAGCCCGGCCGGGTATTGAGGCCAGCGAAAGGGCATTTCCGTGCTGATCAGGCGCACCTGGTGGCCGCGGTCGGCCAACGCCTTCGCCAATTCGGTGGCCACGATGCCGCTGCCCCCGACCGATGCGTAACACACGATACCAACGTTCATCAGTGGCACCCGCTCCCACGCCTATTTCATCACGTCCGCCCGGAGGACCGGCTCTGTGACCACGAATCCCTCCGCAAACGCCACCCCCACCGAGACCCCGAACCCGGCATCGCGCGTCTCGATCAGCTGTCGGAAACGAGACGTCGTGAGTCGGGTCGCAACGGCATCCGCCTCGGCCGGGTTGAACTGGCTGCGATGGCAGTCGAGCGCCTGTCGTTTGCGGTCGTAGTCCTCTGTCACATCCACCACGAACGACGGCGTGGCCGTCCCATTGATGAAGTAGTAGCACACCCAGTCCGGCCGCCACGGCTCGCCCGCCACCGCATATCTCCTGAGCCCACTGTTGAAGACGGCGCGGGTGAGGACCTGACTCGCCGCCACATGGTCTGGGTGACGGTCGTCCCAGTGAGGGATGAGGACGGTGGCGGGACGACACCGACGCAGCACCTCGACCGCGCTGCGGACCTGATCGGCTCCACCAATGTCGCCGTCCGGCCATTCGAGGTTCTCACGCCACGCGACGCCCAGCACCTCGGCCGCGGCTTGCCCCTCGGCCCGCCGTTGGTCCACGGTGCCATTGCTCCCAAGCTCGCCTCGAGTCAGGTCGCATAGCCCGACGCGGTGACCGGAGCGAGCCTGCTTCGCCACCGTGGCTCCGACCCCGATTTCAATGTCGTCCGGGTGCGGGCCAAACGCCAGCAGGTCCACCGGTGTCACCATACGTGCAGTCCTTCTGGTGTGTCCAAAAATGGATCAACCTTCGCCATCACGCACACATCTGTACGTCGAATGCCGGTCTTTCCGAGGCAATCCAGGCTGATGTTTTACCTCGCAAGTAATTACCTGCGAACACTTTAGACGCATCCATGGTCCACGGTCGACACGATTGGCAAAACTCTTGCTCTCTGGGTGGGCGTGAGAAAGCAACGACACGTGCCTGTGACCGCCGGACGCGAACGGGGTTTCTCGCTCATGGAAATCATGATGACCACCCTCGTAGCGTCCACCATGTTCGCCATCGCGCTTCCGTCCGGCAAGGCCGCGCTCGACTCGCTGGAGCTCGCAAGCGCCAGCCGTGAGGTCGAACGCGAACTGCAGACGGCGCGGATGCGAGCCGTGGCCGCCAATCGCCCCATGCGCATCAAGTTGAACTGTCCGAACGACGGACAGTATCGCCTCGTTGAAGTCACCGGCTTGGCTTCGACCGATGACGCCGCGGGTCGCTGTGACGAAGCGCTGTACGGCTACCCGGGACCGCGAGACAACCTGAGGGCCACCCCGGAACACGACGGCCCACTGCTTCGCCTCGATTCCAGTATCGACACATTGCTCGGGCCTGAACTCGAGTTCTCACCCGATGGTACCACCCGGCTGGTGGTCAACGGTGCGGTGAAGACCCTGACCGCGGACGGTGTCATTTCACTCGAGCGCCACGGCGCAAAGCAGGAGATTACGGTCAATGCTCTCGGAAGAATCACGCTGGTCCAGTGAGCGGGGCTTCGGCTTCATCGAGACCCTGATATCGATCAGCGTCCTGACAGCGGTCTCGATTGGCGTCGCCCAGCTGTTCGCGGTTGCGGCACTCGCCAATCACAACGCCGAGGCGAGTACGTCGACGTCGGTGCTGGCGGTCGAAAAAATGGAGCAGCTCCGATCGCTCACCTGGGGCTTCGAAACGCTGGCTGGCGGTGAGCTGGGACTCCCCATCTCCGATGTGACCACCGATCTCAGCGTCTTTCCCTCAACGAGCGGGGGTCCAGGCCTGCTGGCGTCTCCGGGTGGCACGTTGGACAGCAACGTTCCCTACTATGTCGATTACCTGAACGCCGACGGCACCTGGATCGGCACCGGCGGCTCACCCCCTTCGGGCACGGTCTACATCCGCCGCTGGGCGGTGGACCGACTGCCGAACAGCCCCAATGACACCGTCGTCCTCCAGGTCCTCGCCACCACGCTGAAACAGGAACGGCTGCGCGCCACGGCCGGCGCGTCGGGTCCCCGCGGGAAGCTGCCGGCGGACAGTTGGCTGCTGACCGTCAAGACACGAAAAGGGGTGTAGTGACCATGACCTCCCACAGTACCGTCGCGGCACAGGACACCCGGGCTCCGCGCCAGACAGGCTACTCGCTGGTGGAGATGATGATCTCGATGGGGATCATGATCGCGGTAACCGGCGCCATCTTTCAATTGGTCGCCGACGGCCAAAACGGATTCCGGACGCAACCTGAGATCGCTGACGTCCACCAGCGGCTCCGTATCGCCGCCGACATGATCTACAAGGATCTCCTGTCGGCTGGTGCGGGCCCCTATGTGGGTGACGACCCCGGGCCAATCAGCAGCCTGCTCCCTGCCGTGCTGCCAGGCCGTTACGGGGCCATGACGCCGGACGCCGAACTGAGCGCGTCCACAAACAGAATCACCATTTATTCGGTGCCGTCGACGCAGGCCCAGACCGTCCTGGCGGAAGACATGCCTGCGCCAAACGCTGACTTGCGGATAGACACGCTGCGGCCAGGGTGTCCCGTCTCAAGCCCGTGCGGGTTTGTGGCCGGCATGCGAGGCCTGATCTTCGACATGACCAGCGCCGGAGCCGGGTATGACGCGTTCACGGTCACGAGTGTCACCGCCGATCAGGTGGGTCACGGCGGGTCGAACCCGACCATGTCAAGGACCTACGACGCCTCCACGGCACGCGTCGTCGAGGCGAACCAGGCGGTGTACTACCTGGACGCGGCCAACGATCAGCTGCGCCGCTACGACGGCTACGAGCTGGACCTCCCGCTGGTCGACGATGTCGTCGCCCTGAAATTTACCTATTTCGCAAGCCCCGACCCAGCCAGCGCACCCAAACCGGCGGACGGACTGAGCAACTGCGTGTTCGCGGCCGGCGATCCGCCGACCCCGTTGCTCGCTCCACTGCAAGGGACGGCCTTGAAGGCGCTGACGCCGTCTCAGTTCACCGACGGACCCCTGTGCGGCGTGGTGCCCAATCGGTTTGACGGTGACCTGCTGCGAGTCCGAAAAATCGGGGTCGAGATTACCGTCCAGGTTGGACGAGAAGACCTTCGGGGCGACGACCCGGATCAGTTCGTCAATGTGGGCAAGGCCTCCAGCGGCGACGCCTGGGTGCCCGACTACTCGATGAAGTTCGAGGTAGCCCCTCGGAACCTGAACCTCTTGCAATAGAGACCGGACCCCCCATGACTCACACGCTACGCACGTGGTCGGACGAACGAGGTGTCGCGCTCTTCGTGAGCCTGATGGCCACGTTGATGCTCAGTGCGCTGGGCGCCGCCCTCGTCTTGAACACGACCACGGAAACCATGCTGACGCACAACTTCCACAGCGGGCAGCAGGCGATGTACGCAGCCGATGCCGGCGTGGAGCGCGGGCTCCAGGACTTGATCCGCGAGCCGAGCTGGAGCGCCGTGCTCGCGGGCGGTAAGGTATCCGGCTTTGTCGACACGCCACCGCACATGTTGCCGGATGGCACGTCGGCGGACCTCGCGGCCATGACGGCAGCCCTGCAAGAAGAAACCGACACCGCCTACGGCGTCGCGAATGGCAACCGTCCGGTGTGGCGGGTCTATGGCCACGGCCCCCTGGAGGACCTGCTGCCGACGAAGCCGATCGTCGCCACCGGCTATGTCGTCGTGTGGGTCGGAGACGACCCGGGCGAAACCGACGGCGATCCGGCGGCCGAGGGGAACGGGCATGTCTTGTTGCGCGCCGAAGGGTTCGGCGAGGGTGGCAGTCGCCGGGTGGTCGAGGCGTCGGCCCTGCGTGCCGCCACGACAGCGGTCGAAGCTGGCTATGTCGCCCAGCGCGGCCAGGACGAGCAGAACCGCCGAGCGCGGAAAGAAGCCGTACAAACCCCAGGCGCCGGGCTCACGGAAATGCTCATGTCGCTGACGACCGGCGGCATCAGCTGACGACCGGCGGCATCAGCTGACGACCGGCGGCATCAGCTGACGACCGGCAGCATCAGCTAAGGACAGGACCATGGACCGACGCATACAGACCCTGCTGGCAATCTCGCTGGTGTTTACCATCGGCCTGGTGTTCCTGACCACCAATCCCCGCGTCGTGCACGGGGACACTGAGCCTTGGTTTTCAGACCAGCTCGACCCGCTGCGGTTTCTGAAGCGATTTGCGGATGTGCAGGTGGTCGGCAAGGGCAACAAGCCAGCCAAGGTCAAAATCCCCAAGAAGATCAACCTCAAGAAGCCCAAGCCCATAAAGATCAAGCCACAGAATCCGATTCCGCCGGTCGGCCCCAACATCCTGTTCGCCATCGACACGTCGATCCGGATGCAGTTCGACGCGGACGGCAACTACTACGACCTGGGCACCTGGCCGACGGCAGACTCGAGCATCCCGACCGTGGCCTCCAGTCTTGGCGTCAACCCGGGTTCAACCACGTATCGACGACGATACGACGCCATGATTGACCGCGCCTCGGTGGCCGATGTATTTGACTTCGAGGTGGATGCGAACCAGATCACGGTCGTTGACAACCTGGATGCGGGCTATGACGACTTCTTCGCCCCGACACGGCTGCGCATCGCCCGGGAAGGGCTCGCGCAGGTCGTCGAGGAGAACCACGCGATCGTACGATTCGGCTTGGTGCGGTCTCGGCAGGGTAAGGACGCGGTGCTTGGCGCCGTTGGCAACCAACAGACCGCGATCCTGACGACACTGCCCCAGCAGAATCTTCCGGGCGACCTCGGCACCAAGCGGTGGAAGGTCACGATCCCGTGGACCAAGACATTCAACGACGATGCGAAGGCACAGAAGAATGAGGTGCTGGTTAAGGCTGACATCTCGGACTCATCGAATGTGACCTACAACACGCTCATCCTCGACCCGGATGAGCCTGGCGCGTTGCTTCCGGCCGGATTGGGACTGAACGACTCACTGGACTCGCCCCTCGACAATCTGTTGGTCGACACGCGGGCTGAGGTCGTCCGACTGATGAAGGATGACCAGGCTATCTACCAGGAGTGCCGGAATACGGCCGTCGTGCTCGTGGTCGGTGGCGCCGGTGGCGACGACAGTCTCGCTGTCGCCGGGTCCACCTTCCTGAATGTCAAGGAGGGCAGCATCACCCACCGCGTGCCAATTTTCGTCATCGCGGTGGCACCGCTCGCGGCTGACGTGGCCGAGTTGCAGTTGATCGCCACGAACAGCGGCGGCAGATACTTCGAGGTGTCTGACGCCGACGAGGTCGCGTTCGCCGCCAACTACGCGGTGCAGGCGGTACACCAGCTGACCGAGGACTACGACATCGGTGTCCCGAGCATCTTTCAGACGACGAGCCCGATCGTCGGCACCGTCGATCTGGCCAACGCCAACGACATCAACGGGACGCCGCTCGCGAACAGCGCTATCACCACGGCGGGCGGCGGCCTGCTCACGCAGCGCGGCAACGTGGTGATGACTGCCGGGTTCTCGCTCCCGGGGTTCACCGCGGACCTTCGCGCCTTCCGCACCTACAAACCGGTGCTGGACCCGACCCAGCCGCTTGGGTATCGGTTTACGAAGGATGGGACACCGCTCTGGAAAGCACGCACATCCACCGCGGCGCCTCGCAACATCTATACCTACCTCCCCGGCATGGGGATGGTGGCGTTCAACGCCGCGGCGGGATCGGTCTTGCGTCCCTATCTCCGTGCGTCGACCGACGTCGAAGCGGCCGAGCTCATCGACTTCGTTCGCAACCAGCCGCTGGGCGCCATCGTCGATTCGACGCCCGCGGTCGTCGATCCGCCTTCACTCCCGCCTCCGGATGCTGAGTACTCCAATTTCGCGGCGGCCCGCGTCAATCGACGGTCGTTGGTGTTCTACGGCGGCAACGACGGGATGCTGCACGCCATCGATGGCCGGCTCGGTGTCGAGGTCTGGGCGTTCATTCCGTTCAATCTGCTCCCAAAACTCAGCACGCTGGTGGACGGACAGCCGGTCGACAACTACGCGTATTTCGTAGACAGCTCGCCAAAGGTCGCCGACGTGAAAGTTGCCGGGACGTGGAAGACCATGCTGTATGTCGGGGAGGCGGACGGCGGCACGTTCTACCAGGCGTTCGACGTGAGCGACGCCGGCTTGGCCGTCGCGCCGAGTGTTGGCGCCGAGGCCGCCGTCGTGGCCGCCTTCAACACACCGACAATCATTCCGTTCGCGTGGTCATTCCCCCGATACTCGGCGTTCGACCACACCATCCAAACCGCGCTGACCCCTTTCGGGGACCTGGGCAACAGCGCCACCGCGATTGAGAAGACAGTGGGACACACCTGGTCCGACCCCGCCGTCGGCCAGATCGGGGACGAGTCAGGCCCCTGGGTCGTCATGGTCGGGTCCGGTTTTCTCGACGACACGATTGAGGCCCAGGGTGCCCGCGGCAACGTGAGGGCAGGCACGAGTTTGTATCTGGTCGATGCGGGGACCGGAACCGTGCACGACAGCCACGACGTCGGGGACGATGCCGGCAAGGTGCACTTCAAGAACTCGCTGCAGGCGGACCCGACCGCGACCGGGCCTGTAAACGCACGAACCGTCGACCAGTTGCTCGTCGGCGACACCGAAGGTCAACTGTGGCGATTCAAGGTCACAGAGAATGCGGGATCCGCATTTCTGGACACCCCGCTCAAGATCTACGACGCGCAGCAGTTCCACCCGCTCTTCGCCTCGCTGGCCCTGGTCAATTTCGGCGGCGCCCTCCAGAACATCTTCGTGTCGACAGGTATCGACATCCTACCGGGACGGATGCGGATGGAACCGTACCGATTCGTGGGACTGGAAGACGATAGGACAAAGGACCAGGCGGCCAGTGTCGAGTTCTTGTTGAACCTCACCAGCCAGGACGCAGTCGGCGGCGACGAGCGGCCCACGGCATCCCCCGCCGTGGCGGGAGATGTGGTGTTCTACACCACCACGACCGAGTTCCCGAACGACCCCTGCCAGTGCCACGAGAGCACGCTGTACAGCTTGACCTACACGGGCACTTCGGCCTACACGGCCGGTACCGGCGGCACTGCGGCGACCGGCAAGGTCAAGAAGCCCAAGAAGGGCGCAAAGCCGGAGACGGTCACAACCTGGGAGGGACGTTCGACCGCCCCGTTCGTGGCCGACCAGCATGTGTACTTCGGCGTGGGCGACGACCTGCGCGTCCTAGGTGACCCGGACGACTACAACAACGGGGTGACCTCGCAGGGCGCGCGCGTCACCTCGTGGCGAGAAGTACGGTGAAGAAACTTGTGCGGTGCCCTGCGTGCGGAATCAAGACGAGCGACACGCGGGAGCGCTGTCCCAAGTGTGGCGCGCCGCTCGTCGGCGCCGTCGTCATCGCGCGCATGACCGTGCCCCCGGTGCCGACCGCGGCCGAGAACAGAACAGCGGTCGGTCGGCCGCCGCTGCGGGGGGACGACGCCTCTGAGAGGGACGGGACGCCGCGACAGACATCGGTGTTCGACAAGGACATCAGTGCCCTCTTTCCCAAGCGGAAACGATTCGGCGTCGCCGACTTTCTCCTGCTCGCGGGTCTCGTATCATGGGTGGTCCTCGCGAGTGACCTCCGGCTCTGGGTGCAGGGCGGCCTTTCCACCTTTGGCGCGAGTGGCGCGAGGGCTGGCCTCGCATCGGCGGCGACCGGATCGACCCGGGCCGAGTTGTCGCCGTCACCCGACGCGGTGGGAGCCGACTGGCCGGACGCCGGCGGCGAGACCGACGCGCCACAGGCGGAAACAGCGGCGACGCGTGAGCCAGTTTCCGTACCTCACGCCGAGCTGATGGACGCCGGCAATCGGGCGTTCGATGCGGGCGACTTTGAGACCGCGCGGACTCATTTCACCGACGCGGCGTCGGGCACACCGAGCGATCCACGAGCGCACAACAACCTCGGACAGGCGCTGGTTCGACTTGGCGAGGGCGAGGCAGCGCTGGTCCACCTCGAAGACGCGGTGCGACTGGAACCCGGGAGATGGGCCTACCACTTCAACCTGGCCCACGCGTTGGGCGAAGAGGGGAGGTGGAATCGCGCTGCCGCCCAGTATCGGCAGGCCGTTCAGCTGCGACCGGACGACCCCTCTGGTCGGTACAACCTGGCGCGCGCCCTACACGAGTGGGGCGACTACCGAAGCGCGGTCGAGAGCTATCTGGAGGCGATCGCGCTGGCACCACACGAGCCGCGTTTCTTCTTCTCGATCGCGCGTACCTACGAAGCGATGGACCGCCCGGCTGACGCGATGGCTGCGTACACCCGATACCTGGAGATAGAGCCCGAATCGGAGCAGGCGGAGAACATCCGCCAGCGCATCGAGGAGTTAGCGGCGCTGGTCGACCGCGACGCGTCGCGCCTCGCGGGTTCCTGAGCCCGCGTCGGGGGGCGTACGCTGCCGACGGCATGTCGACTGCCTTGCGGACTCGGGCAATCGCGCTAGACTGCTATCAACCATGGGAGGTGCGGCATGACCCCCTGCAAGGACCACACATGACACCCCGAATGCTCGGTTCCCTCGCTGGCGTGCTCCTGGTCGTCGGCAGTTCAACGGTGGCGGCCCAACCGCTCGCCGACGTGGCGCGGCAGGAAAAATTGCGCCGGGCCGCGCTGGCGGCGCAGACCGTGGCCGGCGACGCGCCCAAGACCTACACCGCCGCCGACCTCCGTGGCGGCGGACGCCTCACGACCGGGAGCGCCGCGCCGTCGCGCGAGGAGGCACCGGCGGACGAGCCTTCGGCGGCGGAGGCGACCGATGACGCCGCCGCGGCGCCTGATGAAGACGCGGCGCTCGATGAAGACGCCTGGCGCGACAGGATGACCGCGGCACGCGAATCGCGGCAGCGGCTCGAACTACTGGCGGACGCGTTGCAAAACCGGGTCGATAGCCTGTGGGCCGATTTCACGTCGCGGGACGATCCCGCCCAGCGGGCCGTGTTGGAGCAAAACCGTCAGGCCGCGATCGATGAGTTGGCCGCCACCCGGGAACAGATTGACGCCTTGACCCAAGAACTGGCGGACATTCGAACAGAGGGCAGACGGGCCAATATCCCGGCGGGATGGCTGCGCTGAATCGCTACGGCATCCGCTTCCCGGAGTACTCCAACATCTGTGCGGTCAGGTCCATCGGGTAGGAGATCCGCACGTCGGTGATGGCACCGTCGGCGTCCCGGACCGGCTCCAGTCGAGGTTGGACGAATCCGCTGTAGGATGGCAGGTCGACCGACGCAACCCGCGCCAACACCTCGTCACGCAGAGCGGCGTCGAAGTGGATACCGTAGGCTTCGAACAACGCCCGCGCGGCGTCATAGTCGCCCTCCGACTTGATCCGCTGCACTTCGGCCAGCAGGGTGCCAACACCGGCACGGAACGCACGCCAGTCCTCCATCACATAGAAGGTCTTCCCATCGCGAGTGCGCTGCGTAATCGCATCGGTGTTGTCCATCAGCCACCGGACGATCATCTGGCGGTTGCGCATGTGGTCTTCTTCGATCTGGGTGCCCTCGCGGATGCGGCGTAGCTGCAGCAGCGCGTTCCGGCTATAGGCCTCGTACTCGGCGCGCACGATCTCCTCCTGCGCGTCTGCCGGCAACACGCCGAGTTCGACCAGCTTGGGCTCCGCCAGGAAGTACAACCCCACGAGGTCGGCCCGCGCCTCCTCCAGAGCCGAGTACTGCTCTTTCAAGTCCACCTGAGCTGACCCACCGAGCCGCTCGGCCAGCTTGCCAGACGCATGGCCAATCACCTCGTGCATGTTGGTCGTCATCTCACCGGCCAGCGCGCCCCACCGACGCCCGCGTTCCGCTTCGTCCGGGGTCCACGCAAACTCCTCGCGGTAGTTGGCCGGGCTGGCTTGCTCGTACGCCTCTGTCACATTCGACAGCGAGACGGACTTGCTCCCGTACTGCTCGCGCACGCTCTGGCTGTTCGGCAGATTGATGCCGATCGGGGTAATCGGTCCGGAGTCACCCGTCTCGAACACCACGTCGATGGCGTTGGCCGTGATACCGGTGACGGCTTCTTTGCGGTACTTCGGATCCCAGGGCATGCGGTCCTCAAACCACTGGGCGTTGGCTGCCAAGGTCTTGATCGCCCCGGTTTTCTCCGGGTTGACGTAGAACACCAGCGCTTCCCAGGCTCCCTTCACGCCGCGCGCGTCCATGTAGACCTCGGTAAAACCGTTGATCGTATCGACAGTGGACGCCTGATCTTCGACCCACGCGATGTCGTACGCCCGCTGATCCGCCGGCGCCCCGGTGCGATAATAGGCGGCGTTCGCGCGCAACGCTTTCGCCATCGGCTCGGTCGCAAACGGCACGGCCGCCTCGAGGTGCCGAATGATCTCGCTGATCTCGTCGCTGTACTTGCCACCGACCCGGTAGACTTCCTCCGTCAGCTGGCCGTTGACCTTGACCAGCCTGGACGTCAACGGGAAGTGCTCCTCGAATCCGTCGAGGTCCCTGAGCGCGACGTCCTTGTACAGGTTGTTGGCACTGGACAGCAGGAGGTCTTCGCCTGGTCCCGGAGCCTTGTTGGTCACGATCGGGTCGACGTCGGGGTCGAAGAACAGGGGTTCCAGGCGCGCCATCATCTGCGCCACGGTCTCTCCCGCGCGCGTCGGAAAGTCTGCCCCTGCGTCCGCCGCTGCCGCCGCCGCCGCGGCAAATGCGGCAGGCGTGGTATCCAGGACGAACTTTCGGGCGGTCAGATTGTTGTAGGGTCCGGTATTCAGCCAGAACAGCTTGGTGTACTGATGCACCGCGTCGAGGGTCGAGGCGTCGACCCCGGCCGGATGGGTGAGGATCTCCTCGAGCACCTCACGCAACTCGAGATTGTGCTCGTACCGCTGGTCGTAGTAGATGTCCCGGCCGGCCAACGCAGCCTGGTACAGGTGCCAGATCAGCGTCTTCTCTCGTAAGGTCAACGAGGCGAAGCCGTCGGCATAGAGCTGGACGATGGCCGCCTCGCCGACCCGTTCCAGCAGGTAGGTCCGACCTGCGGCGTCCTGAGCCGCGGTGGTGGTGATTCCGCCCCCGGACAGCGTCATGCCGACCACGGTTGCCAGCATCACCGCACCCCTGTATCGCATCGATCCTCCCGCCAGCCCCAAACCGTCCCGCCGATCTTTGCTAAGCTACCCATCTTAACCCGGCAGGCCGGGGCGCTTCGGCCCCGGGGGAGTCCGTCATGACGTGTCCTCGGTACCTTCCCGCCGCGATCGTGACGTCGGCGGCGCTGATGCTCCCAACCATCGTGTGGGCGCAACAACGCGCGCTCAGCCTTGACGACATCTACGCACCGGAAGCCCGGGTCGATTTCTCGGGACGCCTACCCTCTGACCTCAGCTGGATCAGCGAAACGCACTACCTGGAGCGGAGGCGCGACCCGAACACCGGTCGCACCGAGGTACTCGCCGTAGAGGCCGTCACCGGTGCTGAGACGCCCTACCTGGATCTCGACAACTTCGAGCGCACCCTGGCCGACATCCCGGGTATGAGCGCCGACGAGGCACGTCGCGCCGCGCGGAGCGGTGAGTATGTATGGGACCGCGACCACCACGGCCTCGTCGTCAGCATTTCAAACGATCTGTACTACGCCAGTCGCGCCGACTTCGATGAGGGTCGGGGC
>SXGT01660721.1_pt1 | contig 18342 bp, 17 predicted proteins | sample 3176221 | NCBI WGS metagenome assembly SXGT01 (sample SAMN11356862, study PRJNA531348) | freshwater metagenome | isolation source: freshwater sample F1-120 | place: China: Fuxian Lake, Yuxi | collected 2017-12-25
GAGGGCGATGAGCTCGAGGTGGACGTTGCGGCGGGCACGGTCGCCGATCGCACCCAGGGCTACACCCTCACGGCGACAAAGCGTCCGCCGCACATCCTCGAGCTCGTCGCGGCGGGCGGGATCGTGCCGTGGCTCGAGCAGTGGCTCGCCGCGCGGCGCACCGCGTGATCGAGCCGGCTTCGCCCGGGGCGCGGCTCCGAGCGCTTCTCGCCGGAGAGGAGATCGTCGTCGCGCCCGGCGCCTACGACGCGCTCACGGCGCGGCTCGTCGAGCGAGCCGGGTTCGGCGCGGTCTATCTCAGTGGAGCGGGCGTGTCGTACACGCATCTCGCCTGTCCGGATGTGGGATTGGTGACGGTCGACGAGATGGTCGCTCGTGGTGACGAGGCGGCTCGAGGACACGGTCTGGTGTTGCTGCCGACCGGTGAGGCCGGAATCGGAAAGACGAGCGTCGTGCGGCAGGTCCAGGCCGATGGCGATACCCACCTCGATGCCGATCCGCTCGTGATCTACTACGGCCTGCTCGGCGCGGCGTCGTTGTTGTACGTCAACGCCCCTGAGGCGACGCACTTGCTTGGAACCGCGACATCGACGCGCGCCGTCACCGATGGTTTGGTCGATATCCACGCCGACACGCTTGTTGCCGTGCTCCTCGGGCCACGACCGACGCCCGGCAAGCGACCTCGAATCCGATCCGGAGCACTGCAATGAGCGTGCGCGTTCGCGACATCGCTTACGTGCGGTTCGAGGCTCCCGACCTCGATGCGATGGAGACGTTCCTCGTCGCGTTCGGGATGACTCGGGCCGCCCGCGATGACAAGACGCTGTATATGCGCGGCACCGACGACGAAGGCTTCGTGCACGTCACGCAACTCGGAGAGACCGCGCGCTTTGCGGCGGTCGCGTTCGAGGCCGACACCGTCGATGATCTCGACACTCTCTCCCGTGACTTCGGATTCTCAGTGCCCGCCCCGCTCGACGGCCCCGGCGGAGGTCACGTGGTTTGGGCAGTCGACCCGAATGGCCATCGCGTCGAGGTTGTCGCGGACCGGGCGTCGGTCGGCCCGCTGCCGAGCCCAACCCCCGCGCCTCGCAACAGTGCAGGAGTCGCGACCCGCACCGGGGTACCGCTTCGTCTCGATGGGGGCCCTTCACACGTCAAGCGGCTGGGACACTGTGTGCTCGAAGTGCTCGACTTTCGTGCGAGCGAAGCCTGGTACAAGGAACGACTGGGTCTGATCACCTCCGACGAGATCGCGCTCGACGAGTCGACCGTGATCGCCGCGTTCCTCCGTTGCGATCAAGGAAATCGCTACGTCGACCATCACACCTTGTTCCTCCTCGGCGCCGGCAAGGCGGGGTTCAACCACGCCGCGTTCGAGGTCGCCGATTTCGACGACCTGATGCGCGGCAACACCAACCTCGCCGACGCTGGCTACACGCACCAGTGGGGAATCGGGCGCCACATCCTCGGTAGCCAGATCTACGACTACTGGCTCGACCCGTGGGGACACATGGTCGAACACTGGACCGACGGCGACCTGTTCAACCACCGACAACCAGCGAACGCCGCGTCGATCGTCGACCTCATCGGCTCGCAGTGGGGCCCGACCCACGGCGGACCACCCGGCTGACCCGACCACCACCGCACCCAAGACGTCGACCCACCGATTCGAGGAACCCCATGGCCCTGCTCCCGCTCGCGACCGAACGCTTCGCGCTGCCGACCGATCGCGACATGCTGCCGTCGGAACGTCGACGGTTCGTCAACACCCACCGCACCTGCGTGCTCGGCTACGCCCGCCGCAACGACGGCCCCGCCCAATCGATCGTCTACTACATCCCGACCGACGATGGTCAGCTGCTCATCGCCACCATGGCTGCGCGTGCCAAGGCCAAGGCCATCGAACGGCTCGGCAAGGTCAGCCTGCTCGTGCTCGACGAACAATGGCCCGTCGGATATCTCACCGTCTATTGCGACGCAGTGGTCGAGCGCGACCTCGATCTCACCGTCGACGTCGCCATGGCCGTCGCCGGTCGAATGTCCGGCACGCCCCTTGGCGACGACGCCCGGCCCTTCGTCGAGACGATGGTGAAAGAGGAAGGGCGAGTCGTGTTGCGCTGCACTCCCTACGCCACCTTCGCCACACCGCCCCGCCACCTACATCGCAACGATCAGGAGGAGCGGGTCACCCACTGGCTCTCCGGGTCCGTGCCGTGGGATGTCACCGACCCCGAGATCGACTGACGTTCGCCTCGACCCAGTTTCACGTCGCGCTGCCGGTATCGCCGCGTGCACGACATCAGCCGCCGCTATTACCGGGGGCACGGGGCGGAGGCATGGGCGCAGACTGCAAACTCGGCCGTGCGTTATTCGTGCGCTCCCGTCGTTGGGTTGCACAGCGCCCGGGGGCTGATACCGTCGGCGGTGAGCACGTCACGAAATTCCTTCGGAATCTGGCCCCAGGACTGAGTACGGAAGAACCCGTCCTCGTCGGGCACGTTGGGATCGCCGGTAAAGCCGTCGTTCAACCCGGAAAAGGCGCACTCGGACTTGCCGTGCAGTGTTCCGTCGGGCTGCTTCAGGCTTCGCCCGTTCCCGGTGATCTCGCCGGCGAGTGCCGGCGTGGCGAACACACCGACCGAACCCAGCGCCAACGACGCTGCCACGATCGCTCTGTTGGACAGACGCATGCGGTCCCTCCTTGTTCGACAACCGCTGCCGCGCACATCAAAGCCCGCGATTGCGCGTCTGTCACGGGAGCAACGAGATTCCCGCAGAACGTCCTCGGGGCCCTCCACCCTCGAATTGTCCATGCATCGAGGGTCCTTGTCCCCTTCCGCAAGGGCGCCACCGTGGGCACACTGATGGCATGCGCCGTCAGATCTTCGTCAACGCGATCGTGATCGGGTTCTTCATCGTCGCAGCTGGCTGCGGTGATGACGGGCCGACGAATACGGGCCCGACTTCGTCGGTCGCTCCGTCGAGCACCGTCGTGACAACGACGACCACCAGCCCGGAACCGACTACCACGGAACCTTCTCAGTCCGAGGTCGCGATCTGGCCGTTTGCGAAGGGCGAGCGCTACTCGACACCCGATGCCGCCGTTCGAGCCTTCGCCGTTGAATATCTGGGTTACACCGATCCGGCACTCGGCGCGTTCGAGGCGGGTGACGGTCGCTCGGGTGAGATCGAGGTCCGCGCCGGAGTCGGGCTTGCCGCGTTCACCACCGTGCTGGTCCGGCGCTTCGCCGACGACACCTGGTGGGTGCTCGGCGCCATGACGCCCGAGATCGCGTCGACCTCACCCGAGGCCGGTGCGACGATCAGTTCGCCCGTGACGCTCGAGGGAACGAGCAGAGCGTTCGAAGCGAACGTCAACGTCGAGATCCACATCGCCGGGTCGATCGAGGCGATCGTCACCGGGTTCGTGATGGGCGGCGGGATGGAGGACCTCGAGCCATACTCGAAAGCCTTCGCGTTCGAGTCGCCCGAGGCCGATTTCGGCGTCATCGTGTTGCGGGTGCTCTCGATGAAAGACGGCGGTGCCGAGTCGGCGACGATCGTCCCGGTGCAGTTCGGTTGAACTCCTCGCCAGGACCGGTTACTCGTCGAGCTGGTGCGCAGCCGAACCTCCGAGATAACTCGTTTCGAGTCGTCCCCGGTTACTCCGCAGTTCCGCGGCGGTGCCGCTGAGCACGAGGTCACCGTGCGAGAGCACGTAGGCCCGATCCGCGATGTCGAGCGCGAACTCGACGTGCTGCTCGATGAGCAGAATCCCGGCGCCCGTCTCGTCGGCGATGGCGCGAAGCACGGGGAGGAGTCGGGCGACGATGATCGGCGCGAGGCCAAGGCTCATTTCGTCAACGACCAGAAGTCGCGGCGACACAGTGAGCGCCCGGGCCATCGCGAGCATCTGCTGCTCTCCACCCGACAACAACCCGGCCTTGCGGCTCATCAACGGCTCGAGCGCCGGGACCCAACGCAACGCCTGCGCGATATCGGCGCGCCCTTGCGACGCGCCGAGACGCAGGTTCTCGGCCACCGTCAACTGGAAGAACAACGAACGATCCTCAGGGACGTGAGCGATTCCACCCCGAGCGATCCGGTGTGCGGGTCGGCCCCGCACGCTGCGACCGAACAGCTTGATGTCGCCCTCGAGGACGGGCAACAAACCCGACGTTGCGAGCAACGTCGTGGTCTTGCCCGCACCATTGGGTCCGAGGAGTGCAACGACCTCACCCGAGCCCACTTCGAGGTTGACGTCCCGCACGACCCGCACGCCGTCGTACCCCGTTGCGAGGCCCTCGATGACGAGGAGATCACCCATCGTCCCGCTCCGTCGTCAGCCGATCGGACTGAGGATCGACCGGCTCGGATCGGCCGAGGTACGCGTCGAGCACCCGCTCGTCGCGTGCGACTTCGGTCGGCGCGCCTTCGGCGATGAGCCGACCGAACTCGATGACGTAGAGGTAATCGCAGACTTGCATCACCAGGCTCATGTCGTGATCGACCAAGAGCACCGCAACTCCCGAATCCACGATCGAGCGGAGTTGTCGACCGAGTGCTCGCGATTCGGTCGTGTCCAGTCCCGCCGCCGGCTCGTCCATGCAGACCAGCTTCGGTGCAGCCGCGAGCGCACGTGCGACGCCGACCAACTTGCGTTGTCCTTGACTGATCTCGTTGGGCATGAGATCGCGAAGGTCGTCCAGTCCGAGCAAACCGAGCCCGTGCAGCATGCGTTCGTCTGCACGACGACTCCCGCGTCGTGGCACGACAAGATCCGCGACCACATCGCGCCAGGTGGAGCGCTCCGCCGCAACGAGCAGGTTCTCCTCGACGGTCAGATCGTCGAACAGCTCGAGCGACTGCCACGTGCGGGCGAGACCGAGTCCGGCTCGACGATGCGGCGCGAGCTCCTCGATGCGAGTCCCGTCGAAGCGCACGCCACCGCTCGATGGGACGAATCCGGTAATCGCGTCGATTGCGGTCGTCTTGCCAGCCCCGTTGGGACCGATCAGGCCCACGAGCTGACCCGCCTCGACCGCGAGGTCGAGGCCGTCGACCGCGCGCAGACCACCGAACGTGACGCACAGGTCGTCCGTCCGTAACAGCGCGGTCATGTTCCACCCGCCGGCGATCGCGAATGACTGCGCTGTCTTCTGCGCCGAGCCGCGATCACCCCACCAGCGATACCTTCGGGATTGCGTACAGCAGTGACGACCAATCCGAGTCCGCCGAGGATCAGTGTGAACTCCGACGGAACGTGGAACACGGTTTCGAGCGTGGTGAACACGACGCCGCCCGGGACGAGCATTCCCGCGGTCACCGCACCGCTCACGCACGCGATGCCACCGAGCGAAGCGAACGCGAGGATCGTCAGCGACTGCGTGTTCCCGAAGTACAGCGCGTCGGCTTTGCCGATTCGATAGCCGACGAGCGCACCGCCGATCCCGGCAATGAACGCCGACACGGCGAAGGCCGCGAGTTTGGTGGCAGCCACGTCGACACCCACTCCGGCCGCAGCGCGCTCGTTCGAACGGGTCGCGAGGAGTCGTCGGCCCGTCGACGATCGCCGAAGGTTCACCACCATGGCGCTCAGCACCACCACCATCGCGAGGCACACCAGACCGAACCAGACGTTCGCGCCGGACCCACGTCCGACGACCGCAGTCCGAATCGGGTCGATCGGCCTCGGAGTGGAAATAGGTGCACCTTCGAAACCGCCATTGACCCCCGGATTCTTGAAGAAGAAGTCGTCCATGGCCACGGCGAACGCGAACGTCACGATCGCGAGATTCACGCCCCGTACTCGCAAGGCGGGCAAGGCAACAAGGAGGCTGATGGCGGTCGCGCCGAACGCACCCACCAGTGGACCCAGCGGAAAAGGAAGCTCGGGCACGATCGTCGCGCTTCCAATGTGCACGCCGCCGGTCGTCAGGTGCGACAACGTGAACGCACTGAACCCGGCGAGCATCATCTGCGCGAGCGAGATCTGGCCCACGTAGCCCGTAACGACGACGAACGACAGACTGATGATGATTCCGATCAACGATGTCATGATCGCGAGACGGCCATTCGGTGTGGCGACGAACATGAGTCCGATCGCGCACGCCGCGACGGCCATCGGTGCATAGACACGCGTACTCGCGCGGCTCGGACGCGGCACGAACGGGAGTCGCCCAGCTGCGACCGAACCGCGAGTCGGGAGCGAGTCACCACGCGCGAACAACACCACGACGATCAAGAGAAACGGCAGCATCTGCGCGACGCCCGGGAGTGCTTGGCCCTCGACGTGAGGAAACCACGATCGATCGACACCGAGATAACCGATGAGTGCCTGCGTCATCGCGAGCGCGAATGCCGTTGCGGTCGTCGCGCTGAACGACGTGAGTCCGCCGACAAGCGCAACACTGAGTGCCGGGATGATGAGCAGCGTGATGGTCGAAGGATCGACCGACTTCTGATTGCCGGCGACCAGAATGCCGAGGAGGCCCGAGATCACGGTCGACAACATCCAGTTCATGCCGGCGAGAAAGTCGGGCGAGAAGCCGAGCAGCGTGGCACCCTTCTCGTTTTCGGCGGCGGCGCGAGTCGCAAGACCGAAGCGCGTGAATCGGAACAAGGCCCACAACGCGGCCGTGAACGCGACCACCACCATGATCACGATCAACTGCTCCGCGTTGATGCGAACATCCCCAGGAAATTCCAATTGCCGCGGCGTCCCTCGTTGGAGATACGTCGGACGCGCGGACGTACCGAATCGGCGTACGACGATCGCCTGGAGCAGCAACAGCACGCCAACCGACGCGACGACTTTCGTGAGCGGCGGCGCCGACCGCAACGGTCGGAACACGAGGCCGTGGAGCACTGCGCCTGCGGCGAGGGCGAAGAGCAATGACACCAACAGCGCCGAGGGCAGGGTCAGCGGCGCGCCGAAGGAGATCGAGGTCGGGATGTCGGGCAGGTCCAACGTCGACGAGTCGTCGACGAGACGCACAGCACCTTCGACGACCGCGAACGGATTCGGGATTGGAGGGAGGAACAGTCGACCTTCAACTCGCAGACCGGTGTACACGTATGCCGTGTACATCGCGGTCGCGCCCGTCGCGAAGTTCACGACTCCCGATCCCCGGTAGGTCAGGACGACACCCAGAGCAATCGCCGAGACCAACGCACCCTGGGTCAGCGCTGCTCCGGTGATGAAATGCACGCGTAGGTCGTCGGTACGCAGGACTTGTACGAGTAGGAACACTCCGACGGCGAGCGCGACGTACACGATGGCGCTTCGCCGAATGTGACGGCGTGGCCGCATGTCGGCGACGCTGCGCTCGCGGTTTCGCCGCGACGGGCTGGCCGTTCGACGATTGACCATCCTGACCCGCTCAGGCGGTCGCGGCGTCGACGGGGCGGCCGTTGAGTCCGTCGGCGATGCTCTCCCATTCGCCGTCGACGTAGCGGATGATCCCCATCTGGCTCGCGCACACTGCGGGGAAGGCCACTCCCGCGACCGCGACGTCGCCGCAACGGATCGGACCGACCTGCAACATCATCGGGCCGCGAAACGATCGCAACGCACCAAACAAGGCTTCCGGGGTTGCGTTGTCGACGCCGAGTTCGTTCACGAACTTCGCGACGGTCATCAGGTTCGAGAACAGCGGGCCTGCAAATCCCGTGTACTCCAGGCTCGTCGCGCCGGGCGAGGGCGTGCCGTATTCGCGCACCTTGGTCACATAGGTGAGGATCCCGGATTCGAGGTCCGGCTCGAAGTAGTTGTAGCCGTACTGTCCGAAGTACCAGCCGTTCGGCATGTCGCCGGATTCGCCGGCATCGCGAATGTGGTCGGTCATGGGCGTACCAAAGCACAGCCCGGTCGTGACCACCGTCGGCTCGACACCGAGCTGCCGCAACGAGTCGTACGTAGCGATGCACGATTGCAGGGTCGTCAGGGTGATGAAGACATCGGCGGTGTCGGCCCCGGAGTTCTGAATCGCGGTTTGGATCTCGGCCGCGGTGCCGCCCGGGTCCCGGACCTGCACGCCCGTCACGTCGATTCCCGCGTCTTCGAGCACGGGGCGCATCAAGGTCGCGAACGCGCCCTGCGCCGACGCATTGTCGCCGTACATCACTGCGACCTTGTCGGGCTTGGGCTCGTACTCGGTCGCGACCCAATGCGCGAGACCGCCCACCACGCCGACGGCGCCCGTGAACAATGAATACCCGGCGGTCGTCGTGAAATCGATCGTGGTCAGACCGTTCCCCACGAGAACGGGCTTGCGACCATCGAGACTGTTGTAGAGACCGTCGGCGCCGACGAGGAGCGTGCCCGTGAGCACGATGTTCACCGAGTCGTCGTTGGCGAGTTGTGTCCCGCAGCGTTGGCCGTCCTCTTCGACCGTGACCGCGCACCGAACGAGTTCGATTGGTCGACCGTCGAATCCGCCGAGCTCGGCATTGAGGTAGTCGACCGCCGCGTCGACACCGATCGTGGCCTCGGGGAACAGATCCTCTTGATTGACGTACCCGACACGAACCGGCTCGCCTTGGGCCGACCCGAAGCGCCCGCCCGTGTAGGAGAGCGCCCAGGCGTTGACCTCGTTGTCGGCGGCTGGAACCGAGGTCGAGCCCGGCGAGGATCCGGTGCCGTTCGCTCCCGATGTGACCGTCGAACCCGTACCAGCAGGGTCTTCGGTACACGCGCCGGCGCCGACCACGACGATCGCCAAACCGATCGCGAATCGGTGCAGCCCCGTCCCCGAGTTCCGTCGTGACCCGTCCGCGATCCGTCTCCCCTGCGCCATTTGGCCAACGTACGGTGGATCGGCGTCAGCTCCCAGGGACCGCGGGGGACTCCTCGCGGGACCATCGTCACGAACTCGACACATTGGGCAGGAGGAACTTTCGGACGTGACTTTCCGCCCTCGTCAAGGAGGCGGCGCGGTGCGATGCTCAGCGAACCAACCCGCTGTCAGACCAGGAGCAGGTGTCATGTCCGAGTCGCATCACGAAACTGCCGATCTGTCGCTCGACGACTTCCGCTCGCAGGCCGCTCGCGATGACGATCCGGACGCCCACGAGGTCGTCGCCGCCGAGGAGAGCCTGCACCAGGTCGATCCGTTCGTCGACCCGGAGTTGCTCGAGGCGACCGAGGCGATCGACGTCGACGCGCTCGTGGCGGAGGTTGCTGCTCGGCGCGTGGTGGCGACCGAAGCCGCCGAACACGTCGCCGAAACGACCGGTGGCGAGGCGGCTCCGATCGAGGAATCGGATGTCGACGACGACGAGGACGACGTCGACCACGAGGCGACGATCGTCGAGATCCTGGATGAGACCACGCACAGCCACGACCCTGCACGCGAGGTCGGATGGGCGGACGACGACCTCGACGCGCCGATGACGACACCGCCGGACGCGCCTCGTCACCATGGCGAGTTCGTCTGCGCGACATGTTTCCTCGTGCTGAACGAGATCCTGCGATCGCCCGACGATCCGTCGAGCTGTATCGAATGTCGGCCGGCGTCCGCGTGACCAGTCGATGACGAACGCACCGATCCTCTCGTTCTTCGGCGCCGCTGGCACCGTCACGGGAAGCCGCTTCCTCGTCGAGACGGCGCACGCGCGCGTGCTCGTCGACTGTGGCTTGTTCCAAGGATTGAAACCCCTACGCGACCGCAATTGGGCGCCGTTCCCCGTCGATCCCGCGTCGATCGACGCGGTTGTCTTGACCCACGCACACGTCGATCACTGCGGCTACTTCCCTGCTCTCGCACGCGACGGGTTTCGGGGCCCCGTGTACGCGACCGAAGGGACGCTCGCGCTCGCCGGGATCGTCCTGCCCGACAGCGGCCACCTCCACGAGGAAGAAGCGGCCTACGCGAACCGGAAGGGCTATTCGAAACACCGCCCGGCGCTGCCGTTGTTCACCGAAGACGACGCCCGCGCTTCGCTCGATCATTTCCGGCTCGCCGACTGGCATCGCGAAATCGAGATCGCACCCGGGATCGCTGTGACAATGCGTCGAGCGGGACACATCCTCGGGTCATCGACCGTCACCATGCGTCTCGACGAACACGGCGATCGATCGGTGTTGTTCAGCGGGGACTTGGGTCGTCCGCGACATCCGGTGCTCGCGCCGCCGGATCCGCCGGGAGCACCCGATGTGGTCGTGATCGAGTCGACGTATGGCGATCGCGAACATGACGACGAAGCAAACGCAATCGCGACGTTGCGGGACGCGATCGTGCGTACGGCGCGCCGTGGCGGCGTGGTCGTGATCCCGGCGTTCGCGGTCGACCGGACCGAGGTCATCTTGCATCATTTGCGGGTGCTCATGGAGTCGGATGAGATCCCGCGCCTTCCGATCTACGCCGACAGTCCGATGGCGCTCGCAGCGCTGTCGGTCTACCGCGAAGCGCTCGAAGCGGGATCGCCCGACGTCCTTGCCGACTTGTTCGGTGACGATCCGTTCGACACCGCCACGCTGCACGAGGTCACCGACGTCGAAGGTTCGATGGCGCTCGCCGACCTCACGGCACCCGCGATCATCGTGTCGGCGTCTGGCATGGCGACCGGCGGGCGCGTCGTCCATCACCTGATCCGCTGGCTCCCCGATCACCGAGCAACGGTCATCCTCGTCGGCTACCAGGCCGCTGGGACCCGCGGCGAGTATCTCGCCAGTGGCGCCCGAGACATCAAGCTGCTCGGGCGACACGTCGCCGTTCGCGCCGAGGTCGTGCCGCTCCCCTCGTTCTCGGTGCACGCCGACCGGTCGGAGCTGCGCGATTGGCTGGCCGGTTGCGAGCGTGAACCCGACACCGTCTACATCGTGCACGGCGAAGAACGCTCGTCGCTCGCGTTCGCCAACACGATCCTCGACGACCTCGGTTGGCACGCAGTCGTGCCGCGCGATCTCGAACGGGTCCGGCTCGACTGAACCAAGGCCAGGACGTGGACCGTCATCACATCACGGACAACTCACGTCGCGGGGATCACGTTCCCGCGCTTGCGCTCAGCGTCGCCGCGAAGATCTGCCACGCAAGCACGCTCTTGGCGACGAGCGACAAGGTGATGTAGGCACGTTCGCCGATCAGATAGTCGCGCCACCGGCCGACCTGGCGATACTGCAACCATTGGTTGATCGCGAAGCAGTTGAAGAAGGCGAAGAGCGAGACGAAGATGCCGTACACGAAGGCCGGAGGGTCATTGTCGGCGCCCGGACCGATCAGATAGATCGTGATCGCAATCCATGGGATGCTGCCCGCGATGCACCCGATCCAGAACGGGCCGAGCGCGCCGCCGGGCTGTTCGTAGCGCTCCTGCATCCACCCGAAGCCGATCATCGCGGCGTTGACGCCGACCAACGCGAGGAGCGCCGCGACGTCGTCGATGCCGACGAGCATGGCGATCAACGCGATCATGATCGATGAGCTGGCGGAATACTCGAGCCAGCGATACGGATTTCGACACCTCGCCAACTGGGCCCGATAGGAAGTCCACCTTGGCCCGGCGACGCTGAAGTGCGCGAACGCGGAGAGGCCGAAGAACGTTGCGATCGCCGCGGCGAAGCCGAGATTGAACAAGGTGACGGTCTGGGTCCCGACCGACGGCGAGGGAGGGCCCGTCATGTAGGACGCGCGCACCGGCAACGAGAAATCGTTCGCCAACACGATGACCGCAATGGCTTGCGCGCTGTGCAAGGTTCCCGCGATCGTGTTGGAACGGCGCAGCCCCTGGAGCGACGGCGGTCGGCGGGTCATGGCAGCTCCCCTGGCTTGCATTGCTCGTGGGCGTTGATCGCCGGTTGGGCGAGGCGGTGGTCGAGCTCGGCCCACACGGTGTCGAACCAGGGAGTGAAGTCCGCGCCGGCGGGGATCTCCGCTCTGGGGATCCGCGTGATGTCGACGTGAATCGGCGCCGTCAGGGGCACGTGCGCCGGAGCACCCGCGAGTCGTTGGAGCGGTTCGAATCCGGTGTGGGTGATGAGGACGAGGTCGGCGTCGGGTGAACCACGGAGTAGCGCGGCGGTGCCGCCTGGTCGAACGGGCGCCAAGATCGTGAGATCGCGAACCCGACGTGCGCGCGCGGCATCGCGTTTGGTCACGCGCTCGATCGCGCGCCGTCTTCGCTCATCGGTGACGACCATCCCCTCGGGAAAGATCACCGCAGCATCACGAGTACCCATGCCGCGAGCCAGACGCTCGAGGGCCTCGAGTTCGCTGGTGCTGTCGTCGGGATCGCGATCGACGAAGTGGTTGGGAGTTCGGTTGCCGACGATGTCGAGACACGGATCGAGCTGCAAGTCGTCTTTCAGCACGAAGCGCGGACGCATCCCGACCCGCCCGAGCAACCAGGCCGGCAACAACGAGTCAGCAATGCTGGCGTGGCGGGCGCACACAATGGTTGGGCCGGGGGAAAGACGATCGAGTCCAGTGATCTCGAAGCGAACACCCACCGTGTAACGAAGGGCGTCGACGAGACGGGCCGCCCACCAGTGCTGGAGCGCGTAGTGCGTGTCTCGGTCGTCGCGACGACCAGCCATCCACAGCGCAGTGGAGGCGCCGATACCGACCGATTCGAGTGTCGACCAGGCCAGAGCGAAACTCATGAGCCGCAATCGCGGCATCCGACGACGGTCCGCGACAACGTCGGCGATGGTGACCGCCGGCGCCCAGAGACCGACCGAACCGCCGAGGAGCGCGGCAACGCCGGCGGCGGCCGGGACCGTCACCGATCGGCGAGGCACCGCGAGGCGCAACAAGGGCGGGAGTGCAGTAGCCACGATCAATGCCTCGGTTCGAAGCGCGAATCGCTGACGCCGGTTCGTTCGACGCACCACTCCCACAAGCGACGTCGTTCGTCAGCAGTGTCGGATCGACGGGTCGAGGACAGCCGGTGGATCGCACGCGGTCGCCGGTCGAGCCAGAAGCTGCCCGACTGTTCGAGAGGTATGTCGGCAGCGGTAAGCCACACGAGGGTGTCGGCGCCTTCGTCGGCGCTGCGCAACAGCGGACCGGTGAGCGCGCGGAACGTGGGCAAGGAGCGTCGTACGCCCGGGGTGTCGGCCCATCCGGGATGCATCGAGTGCACCGCGACTCGGTCGGGGCGGAGCCGGTCCGCCCACAGTTGGGCGATCGTCACCTGCGCGCGTTTGGCTCGCGCGTAGGCCACGGTGCCGTCGTAGCGCTCGCGGGGCAATTCGAGGTCCGCGACCGACAACGGTTGGGAGTACATGCCTCCCGACGACACCCACAGCACGCGCGACCCGGAACAGGCGCGCAGCGATGGCAACAGCAGCTCGGTGAGGAGGAACGGTCCGAGGACCTGACTCGCGACGGTCTGCTCGAATCCTTGCGGCGACCGCGCGTATTGGCGGTCGAGCGCACCGGCGTTGTGGATCAACGCGTGGATCGCGCCGTGTCGGCGGGTGAGTTCGTCGGCGGCACGGCGAATCGCGTCGAGATCGCCGGTGTCGGCAACGACGAAGTCGACGTGCGCCTTGGCTGTCGGCCGAAGCTCCTCGCAGATCGCCGCAGCCCTGGTCGGATTCCGAGCAATGATCTCGAGTGTTGCGCCGGCGGCCGAGAGTGTCCGAGCAGCGGCGTGACCGAGGCCGGACGTCGCGCCCGTGACCACGACGACTCGGTCGGTCAGGTCGTCGGCGTCGATCGAAGTCCAGTGGTCGAGTCGGGATCGGATCGCGCAGCCGACCCGGGTGAAGCTCGGAGCGATAGCGACTTCCAACGCCCGATCGACGGCGTCGGCCAGGAGGCGTCGAGGGGCGCGCGGCGTCGGAGGCGCAATGTCCATGCTTGCTCTACGGAGCGACACCGTCGTTTGGATGGCCGATCGTCTCCGACGTGGGTTCGTCGATGGAATTCGGCTCCTCACGCGTCGATAGGTTGCGTACATGAGCGACGTTGCGAGCCGTGCACGAACCGAGATGCACGTCCTCGTGACGGGCGCGTCCGGCTATATCGGAGGGCGACTCGTACCTGAGTTGCTCGCGTCTGGGCACCGAGTGCGGTGCGTCGTCCGCGATCCTCGCAAGCTCGATGCCGCGCCCTGGCGGAGCGACGTCGATGTGGTTCGGGCGGACATCGCGGGGGACCTGACGGAGGCGATGGACGGAATCGACGTCGCGGTCTTCCTCGTGCACAGCATCGGCGACGGTCCCGACTGGGTCGCGCTCGAACGCGAAATCGCCGAGAACTTCCGTCGAGCGGCCGAGCGCGCTGGCGTGCAACGCATCGTCTACCTCGGAGGGTTGGGCGACGACACGACGGAGCTGAGCAACCACCTCCAGAGCCGTCACGAGGTGGGCCGGGTCCTTGCGTCGGGTTCGGTCGAGGCGGTCGAGCTGCGCGCCGCGGTCGTCATCGGTTCGGGGTCAGCAAGTTTCGAGATGCTGCGTTACCTGACTGAAGTGCTGCCGGTCATGGTGACGCCGCGATGGGTTCGCACCAAGTGCCAGCCGATCTCGATCCGCGATGTGCTTCGATATCTCGTCGCGGCCGTCGAACATCCCGAACCGTTGTCGGGCGTGCTCGAAGTCGGCGGTCCCGACGTGGTGTCGTATGCCGAGCTGATGGCGACCTACGCGCGCGTCGCCGGGCTGAAGCGCCGTCGACTCATCCCGGTCCCGGTGTTGACGCCGCGTCTGTCGTCGCTGTGGGTCGGTCTCGTGACCCCCGTCCCCGCCCGCCTGGCGCGACCGTTGGTCGACTCACTCGTGAACGCAGTGGTCGTGACCGACCGTCGAGCCGAGCAGTTGTTCCCGTTCGATCGGGTGCCGCTCGCGGACGCGGTGCAGTACGCGATCGGCCGCACGGCGAGCGGCGACATCCCCACACGATTCGATGACGCCTCGTCGCCAGTGTGGGGTCCCGCCGCGACCGATCCGTCATGGGCAGGCGGCACCGAACTCACCGATGTTCGCGAGACCGTCGTCGACGCGAGTGTCGAAGCGACATGGCGGGCCTTGTGCCGGATCGGCGGCGAACGCGGCTGGTACGGCGGTGATTGGTTGTGGAAGCTGCGCGGTTGGATCGATCGGGTCGCCGGTGGTCCAGGTTTGCGGCGCAAGCGCCGTCACCGCGAACAGCTTGCCGTCGGCGAGCCCGTGGACTTCTGGCGAGTCGAGGATCTGGTCGTGAACGAACGGCTCGTGCTGCACGCGGAGATGCGGCTGCCGGGCGAGGCCTGGTTGGAGTGGCGCCTCGAGGCGGACGGAGCGCGGTCGCGCATTGTGCAGACCGCGCGGTTTCGGCCGCGAGGACTGTTCGGACGGGCGTACTGGTATGGCGTCGCACCGTTTCACGGTCTCGTGTTCCCTGGTCTCGCGCGCGGCATCGCGCGCGATGCAGTCGAGTTGGATCGTGCGCCATGAGCACCGCGAACGCCTCGGCCGACGTGATCGTCGTTGGCGCGGGTCTCGCCGGGCTGGTGTGTGCCCACGATCTGGGGCTCGCCGGGTACCAATGCACAGTCCTCGAAGGATCGGACGGGGTTGGTGGTCGCGTGCGAACCGATCTGGTCGACGGTTTCCGGCTCGATCGTGGGTTCCAGATCGTGTCGACCAATTATCCGCAGGTCATCGATCGTCTCGACTTGGACGCGCTCGCGGTCGGCACGTTCGCGCCGGGGGCGCTCGTGAGGGTCGGCAACCAGATGCATCGCGTCGCCGACCCGCTCCGTCAACCACGACAGCTGTGGTCCACCTTGCGGGCGCCGGTCGGGACGTTTGCCGATCGTGTCCGCCTCTTGCGTCTCGTCGTCGACGTGCGCACGCACTCGGTGGTCGAGCTCTTGCGTCGCCCGGACACGAGCACGTCGCGGCGGCTTACGGACGCGGGATTTACGCCGACGATGATCGAGTTGTTGTGGCGACCGCTCTTCGCAGGTATCCAACTCGACCCGGACCTCGAGGTTTCGCGTCGGCGTTTCGACGTGATCTTGCGGATGCTCGCATCGGGACGCGCCGGGGTTCCTCGGCTCGGCATGGGTGCCATCCCTGAGCAACTCGCGGCGAAGCTGCCCGCGGATTCGATACGGCTCGGTGCGACCGTGCGCGCCATCGACGGCACGACCGTCGAACTCGCCGACGGCGAGCGACAACATGCGCGTGCGGTCGTCGTGGCGACGGACGGGCCGGCCGCGCATCGCCTCCTCGGATCGAACGTCGCTGATCCGGGATCACGCGCCGTCGCATGCTGTTGGTTCTCGACGACCGACGCACCGTGGACCGACCCGGTCATCGCGCTCGACGGCACGTCCGAGGGCCCGGCTCGAAACCTTGCGGTACTCACTCACGTGTCGCGTTCGTACGCGCCGCCCGGCGTCTCGTTGATCGCCGCGGCAGTGCCCGGTGCCGATGCGCTCGACCCCTCGGTCACCGCGCGCGTTCGCGCGCAGTTGGCGAGTTGGTTCGGGTCGACCACGAACGACTGGACGCACCTGCGAACCGACGTGATCGCGCATGGTCAACCGGACCAACGGCCACCGTTGCATCCGCGACAGCGGGTGAACCTCGGCGACGGCGTGTTCGTCTGTGGCGATCATCGCGACACCGCATCCATCCAAGGTGCGATGTTCAGCGGTGAACGAACGGCCACCGCGGTCGCCGCGCACCTCGCCGCTGGGTGAGACCGGCGATAGGGTCGAACTCTGGGGGGAAGATCATGACGGTTCTGGTGACGGGAGGAACTGGCTTCGTCGGATCGCACGTCGCAGCGCGGTTGCGAGCGAGCGGCCACCCGGTCCGACTGCTCGTGCGCGACCCGGCGAAGGTGCCGCAGGTCCCCGCACTCCGCGACGTCGCTGATCTCGATGTCGTGATCGGGGACGTCACCGATCGCGTCAGCGTCGAACAGGCCATCGACGGATGCGCCGCGGTGGTGCACACCGCCGCGCATGTGTCGCTCGCCGAACGAGAAGCCGAACGAGCGGTCGCGGTGAACGTCGGCGGAACGCGTCACGTCATCGGTGCCGCCGCCGAACGCAAGATCAGGGCCGTCCACGTTTCGAGCGTGTCAGTCTTCGGCGTCGGGCACGAACGAATCACCGTCGAGACACCGTTGACCGAAGGCGGCGGCGGCTATACGAGGTCCAAGGTCGCTGCCGAGCGGCTCGTGCGCGACCTCCAGCGCAACGCAGCGCCGGTCGCGATCGTGTACCCGTCGGCAGTGCTCGGGCCCGAGATTCCCGACTTGGGCAGCACCGTGCAGGGACTACTCGGCTGGATTCGAACGCCGCCACAGACCTCGTCGGGAGCTTCGATCGTCGATGTGCGCGACGTCGCGCTCGCCATCGAACGCTCGCTCGAAGCGCCGTCCGGCCGATGGATGCTCGGCGGAACCTTCCTGCCCTACCCGGAGCTGCGCGCCGCGATCGCTCGTGTCACCGGGGTCCACCGGCCGGCGATTCCGATGCCCGGCGGCGTCCTTCGCGTCGCGGGCCGGATCGGCGATCTTGTCAAGCGCGTCGTCCCGTTCGACTACCCGCTCACCTACGAAGCCATGTCGATGGCGACGCGCTCCGCTCCATACGACAGCGAAGCAACGTGCCGCGACCTCGGCCTGGCGTGGCGTCCGGTCGACACCACGCTGGCCGATTCGATTCGCTGGCTCGCCAGCCACGGCGATCTCAAAGCGAGCCACGCGGGCAGGCTGGCACCCTGACACCTGCGGGGCGACACCCGATCCGTGGCGCGTTACTCGACAACGGCGGTGCGTGGGGTCTTCATCGCGTGGATTGCACCTGCGATCGACGCCAGCAACAGCACGAGCGCCGCCAGGAACGACACGAGTGCCGCTTGGTCGGCCTTGCGACCGAATTCGCTGAAGCCATACGAGGTCAGGAGCAGCCCGCGCAGGGTCTCGCCGCGAAACAGCCCTTGGACTTTGCCTTCGAGCTCGGCCGCGGTTGCCTCGAGTGCTTCGTCCGGCGTGCCGTCTTCGGCTGCGGCCGTTGCCTCGGCACGCGCCGCGCGGGCGGCGCCGGAGGTCTGGGCGTAGGTCTTGCCCTCGTTGATGTCCTTGACGTGGAATCCGATGTACTCGTTGGCGTAGCACTCGGCCTGTTTGCCCGTGGTCAGGGCCGCGCCGGCGTTGTCCGTCAGGCACCCGACTTCCTTTTCTTCGTCGGACAGGCCCTCGAGTGGCGTGAATGAAATCTGTTGCGCAGACAGTTGGTCGCGGACGTAGTCGCTCGCAAAGCTCGCGTTCGACTTCAACACGATCCCCAGAACGAGCAAGAGCGCTGCGAGCAAGAGCCCGCCGACGACGAAGAACTTGTCCAGTGTGGCGCGACGCATGAGTACCCCCGTTGAGAAAACGCAATCTGTTA
>SXGT01166342.1_pt1 | contig 18334 bp, 12 predicted proteins | sample 3176221 | NCBI WGS metagenome assembly SXGT01 (sample SAMN11356862, study PRJNA531348) | freshwater metagenome | isolation source: freshwater sample F1-120 | place: China: Fuxian Lake, Yuxi | collected 2017-12-25
CGGGCTGCGGCAAGACGCGCTTCGTCGAGTTCATGGCGCATCGACTGCGCGGCCGCCGCCGCGAGGGGCCGCTGCCGCTCATCACCGTGGCTTGTCACGAGGATCTCACCGGATCGGATCTGGTCGGCCGCTTTCTGATCCAGGGCGACGACACGGTCTGGACCGACGGCCCCCTGACGCAGGCCGTGCGTGCCGGCGGGATCTGTTATCTCGACGAGATCGTCGAGGCGCGCAAGGACACCATCGTCCTGATCCATCCGGTCACCGACCATCGCCGGGTCCTGCCGATCGACAAGCGCGGCGAAATCCTCGCGGCACACGCGGATTTTCTTCTGGTCGTGTCGTACAACCCCGGCTACCAGAGCGTGCTCAAGGATCTCAAGCACTCGACGCGCCAGCGTTTTGTCAGCATTGATTTCGATTATCCTCCGCGCGATCGCGAGGCGGAGATTGTGCGGCATGAAAGCGGTGTCGACGCCGACACAGCCCTCATGCTCGCGACGCTGGGCGAGAAGGTGCGTGCGCTGCGGGGTTCCGGGCTCGGCGAGGGCGTCAGTACGCGGCTGCTCGTGTACGCGGCGCGCCTGATCGGGCGTGGCCTGTCGCCGCGGCGCGCCTGCACCGTCGCCGTCACGCAGTCGCTGACGGACGACCCCGAGCTGCTGCGCTCGGTCGGTGAGGTGGTGACCGCTCTGTTTGCCTGACGATCTGGCCCGGCTTTCGACCTACCAGAAACCGTGACGGAAGCCGTTGTCGCGCTCGGTCCAGAGGCTGGTGTCGAAGAATGAATCGCCGCCGATGGCGATGCGGACGGTCATCGACGGATCGGCCGCGGCCGAGAGATCGCCATACGCGTAGACGTGAATCAGAAAGCCACCCAGGGCACCGGCCATTTCCTGGACGAGCACGCGGGAGAAACCTCCGCTGCTGCGGGCGCCCGGGTCATGCCACGTCCAGCGACGCCCGAAGAGGTTCTCGTCCATGTCGCCGGGGGCCAGGCTCGCCGAGAACACCGGCACGGCACCGCTGACGAGTTCGAGAGTGAACCCCTCGTCGAAGGGGTTCATGAAGCTCACCGGTACGACGCGCGTCGCGACGCGGATCGTGTCGAGCCCCAAGCCGGTATCGTCGCGGATCGCGCCGGTGCACGAGCAGCAGTTGCCGAGCAGCGGCTGCGGGATCTCCTGAGCCTCGGCACCCTGCCCGGCGGCAGCAGCGATGACCGTGCCGAAGGCGATGGCGAACCGTCGAAGCGTGGACATGGTGATCCTCCCCCTTGTGTAATCGGCCCTGGCGCTCGGCAAGTTTAGTCGTTTCGCCGATGTCTCGCTCGGGGTGGGCACGCGCGCTGCCGCAGGACGGCGGATGGCGTCCTGCGGCTGACGTCGGAGCGCCCGGCCTCGGCAAGCGGCATAGGCACCGCGGCGGGCCGGCCGGATGGCGTCAGGCAACGGGGACGGGCGGCGGCAGCCGGGGTTCTCCAGCCTGAGCGTGCCCTTTTGTCGCGCTCGGCGGGATGGTTGGCTCGCGCCGTGACACGCGCGACGGCGAGCCGGGGTCGGGAATGCGATTGACGCGCTCGATCCGCGGGCGCGTCGCGCTGGTCACCGGTGCGGCGAGCGGTATCGGTCGGGCGGTAGCACAGCTCCTCGCCGAGGAAGGCGCTCGGGTTGTCGCGACCGACGTCTCGGCCGAGGGTCTCGACGCCCTCGTGGCGGAACTCAGCGGCGCGGGCCTCGACGCGCGCGCACGGCCGCTCGATGTCTGCTCCGATCGCGCTGTCGAGCAAACGATCAGGGCGGCAGCGGACGAACTCGGTGGCCTCGACATCCTCGTCAACTGCGCCGGGGTGAGCTTGGTCGGCGGGCTCGAGGACGCCCGCGCCTGGGAGCGGACGTTCGACGTCAATCTGCGCGGCATGGCGCGGACGATCGTCGCGGCCCGGCCCTGGCTCGAACGCTCGGACGCGGGGCGTATCGTCAACGTCGCCTCGACCGAGGGACTCGGCGCGACGCGCGGGGCCCCGGCCTACACCGCGAGCAAACACGGCGTGATCGGTCTCACCCGCTCGCTCGCCGTGGAACTCGCGCGCCGCGGCATCACCGTCAACGCGGTCTGTCCGGGGCCCATCCGGACGGGCATGACGGCTCTGATTCCGGAGGACCACAAGCAGGCCTTCGCGCGTCGGCGCGTGCCGCTCGGCCGCTATGGCGAGCCCGAGGAGGTCGCGCACGCGATTCTCGGTCTGGTCGTGCCGGCGGCGTCCTTTGTGACCGGTGCGGTGTTGGTGGTCGATGGCGGGCTCACGGTGGCCAACGCGTGAGCGAGACGCTCGCGCAGCTGGCGTATCGGCTCGAGCCGACCAGCCCCGGTTTTGCCGCGCGGATCCTCGCCTTCCGAGACGAACTCGCAGCGGCGGGCGGGAGCGATCTCGAACGCGATCTGGCGACCATCGTGGCGCGAATCCTCGAGGCTGAAGGTCCGGCTCGCGAGATGGGTTTCGCGCTTCTCGGAGCGCCGATCCAAGCCCTGCTCCGCATCGGCGGCGCAGGGCTCGCGGTGTGGCTCGCGGCGCTCGACGTTCTGCGCAGGGGTGGAGCGACCCGTGCAGCACAGCTCTTCAGTGCCGCAGCACTCGATGTTCTCGTCGAGACGCCGGCCGCAGAGGTCGCCGGCCGTCTGGAGCGACTCACGGCAACGGCACACGGGCTTGCCGCGCTCATGAGCGAGCGTGTCTCGGATCCGGCGTTTCTGCGCTTTGCTGCTGCCGCCGGGCGCGGGCTGGGCTTCCGTGGTGCGCCCGTGCTGGTGGCCTGGGGCCGATGGTTCGTCGAGGTCTCGGCCGGTGGCCGCCGCTTCCGCGACGTCGAGCTGCGGCTTCCCGTGGGCGGGGGCCTTTCCGACGAGGAACTTGCGGCCTTCTTCGAGATCGCGGCCACAGTCGCCACCGTCGATCGCGTGGTGGCGAGCCGACTCGGGACCGAGACCATCGAAGCCTTCGGCGCGGTGCCCGCCGACGCGCGCGCCCCCTTGCTCGGAGTCCTGCATGCCCTGGCGCACCGGCCCGCACTCATGGCCGACGTTCTCGCGGTATGCGGACCCGTTCTGCGCCGGCTCGTCCCGTCTCGCCGGGCGCGCGTGCTTGCAGTCAGTACCCGACTCGCGGCCGCCGTACCCGCCGCGACGCCGCCCTTTCTGCGGACCGTGCTGCGTGTGCTCGAAGCGCTCGGCGAGGACGCCGAGCTCGACGCCTTCGTCGAAGAAGGCCTCGCCGAGGCCGAGGTCTCGCCCGCGGCAGCGGAGGCTTTCTTTGCCCTCGAGACGCGTGGCGCCCGTGCCTTCCTCAAGCGGCACGACGCGGCGGTGCATTTCGAGGACGTCGAGCGCACCCTGCGCGGGTACGCCCACGTTCTGACCGACCAGCGGCAGGTTCTGGTGCCCCGAGAGTTCGACGGGCTACTGCCGGCAATCCTCGACGAGGAGGGATTGCCGGTGGCCGAGCGCGCGGCGCACTTCCCTGTCTGGGAGGAGAACTTCACGCTTCTCAAGCTACAAGTTTCTCTCGCTCTGCGCTGGGAGGCGGAGGGCACGCGCCGACTCACGGTGCACGAGTGGAAACCCGACGCCGAGGTCGCAGGCGGCCTGACGGCAATTTTCGCACACTTCACGGCACCACAGGTCGCGGCCGGGCTCTTTGCGCAAATCGAGGCGGTACGGCTTGGACCGGCGCTGGCGCGCGAGCTGCCCGGCCTCGCGGCGGATCTGCGCCCGCTTCGCCAGAGACTCTTCCCGAACGGCCGCCCGGATCCGGCGCAGGGGGCGCCGCCAGCGCTGCTTTTCCTGGCACTCGGGGGTCCGCCCGCCGACATTGCGACGCTCGATTCCGGGCTCGAGGCCCTGCGCGCCTTTGCCGACCAGGTGGCCGCGGGGCGCGCCACGCCGCTTGACAGCTTGCGCCTCACCGAGCGCTTCTGTGCGTTGCTCGAGGCGGGCGAACTCGTCCGGATCCAGTCGATCGAGACGCTCTTCGAGGATGATCCGATGCTGACCTACCTGCTGGAGGAGGGCAGCGACCGGCCGTCGCCGGGTTCCGACCAGCAAGCAGATTTTCCCCCACCCGGGGTCGAGCACACGCCGCGCGGTCAGCGCTCGGACGAACTCTCCGACGCGCCCAGGGCCGATCTCGCTCTGCTGCGCGCGTTCCTTGAACGCAATCCGGAAGTGACGGTGCTGCGTTCGGACGGCACGCTCGATCCGATGGGACTCTTTGTCACCGGGCTCATGGGATCGGGAGTCCCGAAGGCTCCAGGCACGGGCGAGGCCAGCGGCGCATCGGCGCTGCCCCCGGTGGCACTGGCGCGACCCGGCCAGACGGCGCGCGGTATTTTTCTGCACGACGAATGGGATTGGGAGATCGAGGGTTATCGGGCAGGGTGGTGTCAGGTCCACGAGATCGTGCTCGAGGGCGAGGACGCGAGCTTCTTCACCGAGGCACTCGACCGCCACGCGGCACTGCTACCGGAGGTCCGGCGGCAGTTTCAGCGCGTCCCCCCCGAGGGCTACCGCGTGATCCGTGGCCTTCTTGACGGCGAGGATGTCGACCTCAACGCCGCGGTGATCGCGCGTGCCGACCTGCGTGCCCGCGTCACGCCCTCGGCGCGGCTCTATACCGCGCGCCAGCGCGAGGAGCGTGACGTCGCGACACTCTTTCTGCTCGACGTCTCGGCCTCAACCGATGAGGAGGTCGAGCCGGCGCCGGACGGCCGCCCCGGCCGGCGCGGTCGCCGCGTGCTCGACATCCAGAAAGAAGCGCTCGCGATCATGGCGCAGGCGCTCGAAGAGATCGGCGACCTCTACGCGATCTACGGCTTCTCCGGTCACGGTCGCGATCGTGTCGAAGTCTTCGAGGTCAAGTCGTTCGACGAGGCACTGACGCTGGCCAGCCGGGCCCGGATCGGCGCGCTCGAACCGCAGCGTTCGACCCGGATGGGTGCGGCCCTGCGACAGGCGATCCGCCGGCTCTCGCCGATTCCCTCGCGTTCACGGAACCTGATCCTGCTCTCGGACGGCTTTCCGCAGGACTTCGATTATGGCCGCGATCGTCGCTCGAATCTCTACGGTCTGCGCGACACCGCCCAGGCGATCGCCGAGGCGGAGCGGGCCGGCATCTCGACCTTCTGCATCACGGTGGACCGCGCCGGGCACGACTACCTGCGCGAGATGTGCCCCGCCGACCGCTATCTCGTGATCGACGACATCCAGACGCTGCCGCGCGAACTCCCGCGGATCTACTCCCGCGCCACGCACGGCGACGTTCGCTGAAGTCGGCGCAGCCGTCGTCAAGAGCAGGTCAGGGTGGCGCCGTAATGGGCGAAGGTGCAGGCGGTCGCTGGCCCTTCGAAGACGAACTCGCCGCATTGTGCGGATGCCGGATCGTCGGGGTCGAGCGAGATCACGAGTCGGACGGGTGTCTGGCCGGGGCTGAGTGCGTAGTTGTCCTGCCGGCCGTCGATCTCGACGCGCGTCAGGCCTTCGCCGTCGCGCAGGATGATCCGGAGTTTACGGATCCCACCGGCGGGTGGAGCACTCCTGCCGGCATCGACGAAAGTCGCCGAAAATCCGGTGGCGGACTGGCGGAGTGACCAGCCGCGACGGGTGACGGGATTCCACACACCCCCAGGGACACGAGCGTCCATGATCGGACGGGCGGCGGCGTCGAGCAGCACAACGCGAACGCCGGAGGCCACCGGGTCGATCTCGGGGGTGGTCGGGAAGGGGAGAATCCGTCCCCGGACGCTCAACGAATCGTCACCGGGGGGTGTCGAGAGCCGGCCGATGATCAGACGGTGGCCGGCCGCAAAAGCGCCCTGGGTGTTGGTACAGGCGTCGCATGCATTGCCCTGGCCATCGGCATCGTCGTCCTGCTGCGCGGGGTCGTGGTCGTCCGGGCAGGCGTCGATGACATCACAGAAACCGTCGGCATCGGTGTCGGGCTCGACGCCATCGATCGGGCAGGCCCCGGTGCTGCCGTCGCAGGTCTCGGCGATATCGCAGTCGTCCGCTGCCGCTCGGCAGGTCTCACCGGTGGCGCGCAACTGGCAGGAGGAGAGACAGCACGAACTCGGCTGGCCGTTGTTCTCGGACGCGTCGCATTCTTCGGCATCATCGACCGTGCCGTTGCCGCAGGTGCTGTCCACCCGGCGCACGACGTTGTTGCCCTCGTCGGCGAGCCAGAGACGACCGGCGGAGTCCACGGCGAGGCCCGATGGCGCGCGCAGCTCAGCCTCGTTGGCCGGGCCGCCGTCGCCGGAGTAGCCCCGGACGGAACCCGCCACAGTCGAGATGGTGCCGGCCGTGGTGATCCGGCGCACGCGGTGGTTTCCGGTGTCGCTGACGTAGACATTGCCACCCGCACCGACAGCGACGCCAACGACGTTGCCGAGCTGGGCCTCGGTCGCCGGGCCACCATCGCCCGAGTCGCCGGCACTGTCGCCGGCGAAGGCGGAAATGATTCCGGTCACGCTGACCACGCGAACACGGTGATTGCCCTTGTCGGCGATGTAGAGGCGGCCTGCGGCGTCGAGGGCGACTCCGGAGGCGTGCGTCAGACGCGCTTCGTCGGCCGGGCCGGCGTCACCGGTGTTTCCGACTTGTCCGCTTCCGGCAATCGTTGAAATCGTTCCGGTCGCGGCCGCCACCCGGCGGATCCGATTATTGCCTTCGTCGGCGATGTAGAGGTTGCCGGCGCTGTCGAACGCGATTCCCCACGGATTCTTGAGGGCGGCCGAGAGAGCGGCGCCGCCGTCGCCGGTGGCGCCGGCCTGGCCGGTGCCCGCGACCGTGGTGATGGAACCGTCACTCTCGATGCGGCGAATCCGGTTATTGGCAGTGTCGGCAATGTAGAGGCGGCCGTCGGGGGCGAGGGCCAGGCCGGCGGGTAGCCGGAGCTGGGCTGCGGTGGCGGCCCCACCGTCGCCGCTCATGCCGGCGACCCCGGTACCGGCCAGAGTCGAGATGAGGCCTGCGGGTGACACGTGGCGAATCACATGATTGGCCGTGTCGGCGATGTAGACGCCACCGGCGGCGTCGATCGCCAACGCCGAAGGGGAACTGAGTGTGGCGTCGGCCGCCGCACCGCCATCACCCGAATACGCCGGCGTGCCATTGCCGGCGATGGTGTAGATGTCGCCCGAACCGGCAACGGCGAGGTCGATGAGTCCGAAGACCATTGCTGCGGTGGCCAGCGCACGGGCCATGCCGCGATGGGGCTTCGGTTTGGAGGTCGCTGGGAAGGACATCTTTGGGTTCGCCACGGCGTGGACAACGCGCGGTGATGCCGCGGGGCGGACCCGCAGCGTCCCCGAGCCTGCCTGCGAGTCGCGAGCTTGGTCAACAGGAAAAGCCGCGCGACGCCCCAGTTCGGATCACGCCCTCGCCCGGCGCGGCTCGATTTCGCGCGCCGCTGCGGATCCCGCTGCAGCGGAGCGCAACCAGGAAACCTTCAGACGAAGCTGTGGGGGCCCGGGGCGGATGGTGCGCAAGACGCTGCTGCAACAGAACGCAACCGAAGCGCGGCGCGGCCCCGCTCGGCCCGGAGCGCGCGAGCGGTCGGGAAGAAGAACTAAGCCGTGAGGCCCCACTTCTTCTTGTTGGCGGTGATCTGATCGGCGGTCGGGTGTTCCGTCTTCTGGTGCTTCTTCACCGCGAAGTCCGTCGAAGATTCCATCATGCGGTAATTGAGAGGGGTGTCGTCCTTGCAGGTCTCGGGCACGGCCACTTCCTCGAAGATGGCTTGCCACGGGCACTCGGGCTCACAGGCGCCGCAATCGATGCACTCGTCGGGGGGGATGTAGAGCTGGTTGGGGAAGGCCGCCGTATCGCTCCCCTTGTACTCGTAGATGCAATCGACCGGGCAGACCGCGACACAGCCGGTATCGACGCAGTCACGGCAGAGCCTCGTAATGATGTAGGACATGCTGTTCCCCTTGCACCGCGAGGCCCCAAGCCCGCAGCTTTGCGAGGTATACCCGGCATCGCTGGTGATGCAACGCACGCGGCGCCGTCGCTGCCCTCGGTGCGTGCACCGCAGGCAGCTCAGCGGCCGCGACGGAATTGGCGCAGAGCGATGTCGGCGCCGGCGCAGAGCAGCGCAACGAGGACGAGCCAGGCGAGCAGGGGCTCGGTCCGTTGCCGGTCTGCTGGCGCGCGGGCGAGGATGGTCGAGAGCGGCGCATCGAGTTGGCCGCCCGAGACCTGTGCGAGCCGCTCGAGCAGCCGGCGGTCCGGGGGTGCTTCGGGATCCTCGGTGCTGGCGAGCCGTGCGCCGCCGGCCCGCGGCAGCCATTCCTCACGCGACCACGCGACATCGGCCCGACCGGACTCCGGCGCGGGGCTCGGCGCAGTCGGCGCGCCCGCCGGCGAAGGAGGGGGCTCACCCGGGCTCGCTGCACTCGGACCGGCGCGCGAGACGACGACCCGCGGTTCGATCTCCGCCAAGGGCGGCAGCGTGACTTCGAAGCGGCCCTCGGCGACGGCCATCGCCGTGAGCTGGAGTTCACGGCCGTCACGCCGATGCACGTTCACCCGCAGCGGTTCTCGGTGCGCCGCTGCGTCGAAGGTGCGAATTTCGAGCACGGGCTGGCCTTCGACCTCCTCCACCCGCAGCACGACCTCGTCGTCGCTGCGTGGCCTTGCCGCCCAGCGTACGAGCTGCGCCCAGAAACGACGCGCATGACGCCAAGCCTGCCATTCCTCGCCCGCGTTGGCGGTGAACACCGCCACCCGTCCGAGACCGTTCTGCCAGGCGGCGAGGATCGGCTGCCGCGAATCCGTCCCCTCGCGTTCAATCCAGACTTCGGCACCGGAGCGGGCGGGCACGTCGGCCCAGGCCCGCAGGATTGGCAGGCGTTGGTCCTCGAAGCCCGCCAGTGCGGCGGAGCTGCTCTCGAAGCGTGGCCGGAAGGGCGGCTCCGCGGCATCTTCTTCGCGCCCGGCATGGCGGCGCGCGTCCTCGACCATCAGGTTGGGCAGGGAGACGGCATCCTTGACGTGGTGGAAGGCCCCACCGGTGCGGCTCGAGATGTCCTGGATCAGCGCGAAAGTATCCTTGTCGTCGCCGATGCGGATCGAGGTCACCGAGATGCCCGTCCGTCGGAGTTCCTCGATGACCTCTTCGTGCTCGGCGGCCGGCCGGATGCTGGCGCCGTCGGTCAGCAAGATGATGTGCTGCACCGGATTGTCGCTGGGGCGAAGCTGCGCGAGCGCAATCTCGAGCGCTTCCTTGAAATCTGTGCCGCCACTCGGAGCGATTCGTGCGATCAAGTCCATGAGCTCGCCGCGCCGCGGGCCGAGTGGGGCAACCGGGGCGAGCATGGTTGTCTTGGTGTCGAAGGCGATCAGACCGACCAGGTCCCGGTCCTCGAGTTGCGCCAGCACCGAGAGGGCGGCGTCGCGGGCATAGCTCATCCGCGACGGTTCTCGCTGGTCGAGAGTGACACCATAAATCATGCTTGATGAACGATCGATGATGAGAACCAGCGCGAAGGGCGCCCGTTGGCGGGGCTTGGGCTTCTCCTCGCGGACGCCGACTGGCAGGATCGCGGCGAGTGGGGAGTTCTCGAGCTTTTTATCCGTGACGAGCCCGCGGGCGCCCGCCAGCACGAGCCCTCCCCCGCGCTCCACCACGAAATCAGCGAGAGCTCGCTGGCCCGCTTCCGGCAGGTCGGCGGGCGTGGCTTCGCCGATAACCACCGCGTGGAAGCGATCGAGTGCGCCGGCCGTGGTCACTTCGAGGCGAGGCGAGGCTTCGACCTCGAAGCCCGCCCCTTCGAGCGCCCGCGCCAGTGTCGGACGTGCGCCGATGACCAGAACCCGTGGCCGGCCGAGTACGCTGAGCGCTGCCTGGCTGCTCTGCCCCAGGGTGCGGCCATCGAGCGCTTCGAGCGCGAAGTCGATTCGGTAATGACCGGGAGCCTCGACCGGTAGCGAAACGTCGACGACCGAGCGGCCAGGGGGGACCCGCACCGGGATGCGGCCCAGCTCGCGATCCCACTCGCGCGCGATCAGCACGGCGTCGCGGGTCTCGCTCGAACCGTTGCCCAGCGCGACCGCGAAGTGCGCGTCCTCGCCGTGGCGGATCGCCGCGGGCGCACGGACGCTCTCGAGGCCGAGGGTCTCGTGTTCGCGTCGCGGCGCAAGCGGGAAGATCCGGAGCCCGCGGCGTGCGCCGGCCTGTGCTGCGGCGGTCGCATCGCCGCGCGTCTGGTTGCCGTCAGTGAGCAGAATGGTGACGAGCGGCATCGCGCCGGCGAGTGCACTCGCGCCGTCGAGGGCGGCCATGATGTTGGTCGCCTGCGGATCGATGCTGGCAGCGGATTCGGCGGCGCGTTCGGGTGCTCCGGGCGGAAGGGCCAGCACGGCTTCGGCGCCGAAGCGGATCACAGCGAGAGAATCGTCGGCATGGAGTGCGGCGGCGATCTCTTCGAGCTGCTGGTCCACCCAGACGCGCTCGTCGGGGCCCATGCTCGCCGAGCCGTCGAGCAAAGCGGCGACCGCGAGGCGATCCTCGTGCACGGTCTCGACGCGCTGGGCCCCGGCCAGTGCGGCCAGGACCGCCGCCAGAGCTCCGGTCCGCAGCAACGCCGCCGACCAGAGTCGGGCCGTGGCAGTGGACGCGATCCTCCCGGCTGCGAAGGAACGGCGGCGGCTCCCCCAGATGAGCACGGTCGCGGCGAAGACCGCGAGCGTCGTGAGAGCGAGAGCCGCGGGTAGCCAGCCCGCCGCCGTGATCACGAGTCCATTCGCGAGCCCGAGGTGAATCATAGCCCCTCGTCGCCCTGGGATCGTCGCGCGTCGAGGGCGACGAGCAGCCACTCGGCCGCCAGCAGGGCTGCCGCGAGCGCCAGTGGCGCGGTGGTGAGGGGGACGCGCGTGGCGCCGGGCGCCAGAGACGCGGTTGTGCCGCCGGCGGGCAGATCCGGGTCGGCCGCCGCGGGAGCTTGCCCGGCGCCGTTTCCGTGCGCGTCGGCTGTGCCATCGATCTCCGATTCGGCGGGGTCGCGGAAAGAGACCAGGAGCAAGCCTGCGCGCTCCCGTCCCATGGCGTGCCATGCGCCGATTTCGTCGGGGTGGAGCCGGCCCTCGGCATCCGGCGAAAGCGGGCCGGTTGGGCCCTCGAGTCGATCGATCGGCGCACCGTCGGGGAATTTGGCAACGACGGCAGCACCGGCCGTTGCCGTAAGGGGCGCGTTCGTGGCTCCGGGTGCGAGCCAGTGCAGCAGATCGACGAGGAAGACCAGAGCCGGCACCCCGTCGGCGGAGGCGAGCGTGCGTCCGGGCAAGCGGAGCGCGCTCAAGGCGACGCGCCGGCCGTCGATCTCGCCGGCTTGCAGCAGGGCGATTTCGCGCCCTGCCGCCCGTGCCGTGAGCACGCGCGCCAGCCGAGGATCGGGCACGATCTCCACCACCGCCGGGTCGTCCGCCACGTCAAGTAGGATCTCCGGGCGGGTCGTCGAGGCGAGCACCGGATGCGGCTCGCTGGCCGAGATCCGGGCGCCCGCGATCCGGCCGGCGAGCCGCACATCGGCGTTGCCGGTCGCTGGGGCGAGATAGGCGACGCTGCCGGGCGGAGGAATCCGCGGCACCCCGCGGTCAAAGATCGTCACGTCGGCGGGCGTCGTCGCTGGAGCATCGGGCTCCCGAGAGATTTCGACGGTGATCCCACCGTGCGCTGCAGCCAGCGCGCGCGCCTGCGCGCCGAGGGCGACGTCCTGCGTGACGAGCCGGAGGTGGAAGCTCCGCGGCTCGGCGAAGACGCCGAAAGCCACATCGTCGAGTGAAAAATCATCCAGCGCCGGGCCTTGACCGGTGGCCTCGAGTCGCACGACGAAGGGGCCGCGCCACCCCACGGGTCCCAGCACCGCCCGCGCGCTGGCGCGCGCAGGCACGTCGAGTTCGGTCACCGGGGCAGCGTTGCCGGCCGCGACGGCCGTGCCACCGGCCGGCGTCCCTGTCGTCGGACCGGTCTCGCCGGGGCGGGTAGCGTCCGGCTCCTCCCAGCGCTGCAGCACAACGCGCACGCGTCGAGGCACGTCGTCGTGGTTGCGCACGGTGACCAGCGCGCGTGCCTCGCCACCGCCGAGCCGGCCGAGCGTAGTGCCGAGGTCCGCGATCGAGAGGTTCGATCCGCTCTGGCCGGTCAGGTGGATGCGGGTGCGGGCCAGGGCCTCGCGGCTCACGACGAGAGCGGCGGCTTTCGTGTCGGTGAAGAGGTCGATCGAGCCGTCGCTGCCGAGCCGTGCCGCGGCGGCTTCGACCGCAGCACCCGGCTTGCCCGCGGTGGCGCCGGCGCGGGCGCCCTCGATCGCGGCGCGGGCGTCCGTGGCACTCGCTGCAGCGATCAGGGTCTCTTCGCGGCCGCCCGCGACAAGGACGGTGAAGCGGCCGGGCCCTGCCGCCGCGAGTTCCGCGAGCCGATCGACGGCCGCCGCGCGGGCCTGCTCGAAGCGTGTCCCGTCGCCGTTGCGGGCGTGCATGCTGGCCGAGTTGTCCAGCACAATAATCCGCTCCGGGGCCGCCGTCGCGGTCTGGTCCGCGGGCGAGCCGGCGATCCATGGCTGGGCCAGCGCGAGCGCCAGGGCGGCCACCAGTGCTGCCTGGAGGAAGAAACGCAGCGGCAGCTTCGGCCGCCGCCGCGGCTCGGGCGGCTCGGCGATGCTCTCCCAGAGCCGCAGCGACGACACCGCGGCGGGTGGCTGCTCGCGGACCCGCAGATAGAGCCACGCGAGCGGCGCGAGCAGGCCGAGAGCCAGGAGACCGAGTGGTGTCTCGAATCCCAAGACGCCGATCCTCCTCAGCGCACCAGCGCAAGACCGAGTTTCGGCAACTCGTCGCGCAGCAGGGTCTCGATGCCGCTGCCCGAGAGGGCGAACGCGGTCGCCATACCGCGCGAGGTCGCGGCCTCACGCACTTGGGCGAGCTGATGATCGAGTGCGTCGCGGTAGCGCTGCCAGGTATCGACCGAGGGTGCGATCCGCCGCACGCGACCGCTCTCGCGATCCACGATCCGGTCGCAGCCGCGCAGCCATGCGGGATCGAGGTCCTCGCGCGAGAGCACGGTGACCAGGCGACCTTCGCAGCCCCGGCGCACGATCACATCCGCGGCACGCGCGACGAGTCCCGGGTCGATCAGAAAATCAGAGACGAGCACGACCAGCCCGCGCGAGGTCAGCCGCAGGGCCGCCTCGACCGCCGCCACCAGGTCCCCCTCGCCCGCCGCGGGCGTGAGCGAGCCGAGAAAGGCGTGCAGTGTGCCCAACGCGGTGCGACTGCGCAGGGGACCACAATGACTGAAATCACGCGCCCCGTGGGGGATGCCGCCGAGGTAGACACGCTCGCCGCCGGCAAGACAGATCGCGCCCAGCAGTCCCGCAACCGCCGCGGCGGTGTCGAGTTTGCTGCCCGCGCCGGCCGGCCCCATCGAGCCGCTCGAGTCGATCAGGATCCACACCGGCACCTCGCGCTCGGCCACGAATCGCCGCACCAGCAGCTCGCCGAGCCGGGCGTAGACGTGCCAGTCGACGCGGCGGAGGTCCTCGCCGTGGACGTAGGGCACCCAGCGGTCGAGCTCACTGCCGCTCGGGTCGGTGCGGCCGCGCACGCGGGTGTGGCCGGGCCGGTCGCCGCTCGCGCGCGAGATGCGCAGCCGCATGCGGTCGAGGCTCGACAGCACGCCCGGCTCGAAGACGCGATCGAGCAATGAAGTCGCGCCCGGCGTCGTGCCTCGGTTCAGCGCTGCCACGCCTTGCCGACCTCGAGCAGATGGCGGACGATATCGGTCGGCGTGACGCCGTCGCTCTCGGCGGCGAAGCTCGGCACGATGCGATGCGAGAGTGCTACCGGGGCGACCGCCTCGACGTCGCCGAACGCGACATTGACCCGTCCGGCCAGGAGCGCCATCACCTTGGCGCCGAGGATCAGGGATTGCGCGCCGCGCGGGCTGGCGCCGAAGCTGACGTAGCGCTTCACCTTCTCGTCCGGGCTGGCGCTCGGCACGGTCGCCCGCACGAGTCGTGCAGCGTAAGTTTCGATCTCCGGTGCGACGATCACCTCGCGCACCAGGAGGCGCAGGCGGTTGGCATGACCCGCCGGGGCCTCCCCCCACACCGGCGAGATCGTCGGCACCAGGGCGCCGGTGGTCTCGCGCACGATGGCGCGGATCTCGTCCTCGCTCGGGTACGAGAGCGGTACCTTGAAGAGGAACCGGTCGAGCTGGGCCTCGGGTAGCGGGTAGGTGCCCTCCATCTCGATCGGGTTCAGTGTTGCCAGCACGAAGAAGGGCCGCGGCAGCAGATGTGTCGTGCCGGCGACGGTCACCTGTAATTCGGCCATTGCCTCGAGCAACGAGGACTGTGTCTTGGGTGTTGCGCGGTTGATCTCGTCGGCCAGCAGCACGTTCGCGAACACCGGTCCGGGCACGAACTCCATGTGCCGGCGGCCGTTCTCGTTCTCCTCGAGGATGCGCGTCCCGGTGACGTCGGCGGGCATCAGGTCGATCGTGAACTGGATCCGGGCAAACGAGAGGCCGAGCGCCTGACCGAGCGAGCGCACGATCAGCGTCTTGCCGATGCCCGGTACGCCCTCGATCAGCACGTGGCCGCCGGCGAAGAAGGCGACCAGGATCTGCCTGAGCGCCTCGCGATGGCCGACGATCACCCGCCCGAGTTGCTCCTCGATGGCGGTGAAGGCGTGCCGGAACTCGGCAGGCGTGGGCAGATCGGTTCCAGGACTCTGGTTCTCGCTCATCATTCCCTCTCGAAGAGCTTCCCGATTACCGGCGCAAACTCGGCGGGGATCGGGTCATGGCGGACTTCGTGTTCGGATTCCTGGTCGGTCGCATCGAGTTCGGCGATCCGTGCGAGTGGCCGTGCGGCGAGTTCCTCGCCTGGGTCGTCGCCTTCCGCTGCGGGCGCGCCGGCGGTTGCTCCAAGCGCGAGCGCGAAGCGGGCCTGCGCGTGGCGCTTGGTCAAATCGAGTGGCGCAGCGGCCAGCACGGGTTGGGAGGCCGGAGCATCCCCCGCGCCGGGTCCGCCGCCCGTGCCCACCGGTGCGCCTCCCTCGGAGGTCATGGTCGCCCCGGGATCTGCGCCGTCGGGAGCGCCGTCGGCCGGCCTGCCGGCACCCTCGACCGCGGGGTTGGCGCCGCGGCTCTCCCCCGGCCGGCCCCCTTCGGCGCCGGCACCGAGCGCCTCTCCCCCCTCGCCGTCGAGCGGGCGCACCGCCTGGCCCTGGCCGTCGTCCTCGACCAAATGGGCCATGTTGTCGGGCGGCAGCACGCCGCCCTCCTGACTGTCCTGCGAGCCGATGTCGGTCTCGGGCAGGTCGCCGCGGAAGCGCGCCGCCATCTCGCCGGTGCCCCCATCACGTCCACCGCCGAGTGCCCGTGCCGCAAGCGAGGATTTCCAGGTCTCGCCAAGGCGTTCCTGCAGCCCGGTGATGTTGCCGGGGAAGGTGCCTTCGTCGGGCATGGAGCCATCCTGGGCACCGGGGGGCATCGCGTCGCCTGGCGCCGCGCCTCCGGTCCCGCCGTCGGTCCGGGGTTCTGCCGGACGGGCGAGCAGGGGCTCGCCGGAAGCATCGGGTTCGGCCTGGGCGTGCTGCATCTCGGGCGGGGCTGGCGGTGGTTCGGCCGGCAGGAGGATCATCGTGACGGCAGCGAGAGCCAGTGCCGCCAGCAGCGTCGGCCCGAGCGGCAAGGGGGCCAGGCCGAGATCGCTGTCACGCCAAACTTCGAAATGAGCCTCGTTGTCCTGCCGCAGCTCGCTCCAGATGCGCGTGCCCGCGCTCGCACCGGCCGCGCTGACCCAGGTGAGCAGGCGCTGGTCCAGGGGCACGCGCTCCTCGATCCGCAGCGCGGCAGAGCGTTGTCCGGCCCAGTCCCGTCGCAACGCACGCATTTCGAGAAGCAGCGCGAGCCCGACGCCGCTCAACAGGGCGGCGAGCACGTACCCAAAAAACCCGGCGGGCACGACGTCCGAAGCGATGGCGACGGCACAGAAGCCAAATCCGCCGGTGGCTATGGCACGAGCGGCGGTTGCAACGATCGCCGTGCGGTTGATGCGCGTGGCGACGGCGTGGAGCTCGGTTTCGAGGGTCAATGTCGATCCGGCCGGGGACCGCCCGGAGAGCGGCGGGGGCGCGCGGAACGCTAGGGGAGCGGCTGCGGCCTTTCAACAACGTTGGGCGGGCGCTGCCGGCCCGGCCGTGACGCCAGCGGCTCGGTGGGGTGGCGAGCGGACGGGTCACCACTGCTCGGGGGGTGTGCGCGCCGACGCTTGAAGTCTGCGAGCCGTCGGGAGCTGACGCCGAACCTCCCACCACCGGCGGGGGATGCCTGCCGCCGACGCTTGGCTTTGGCCGGGCGCGGGTGTTTGGTTCGCGCCCGAGGGGGATTCCATCGATGGCAGATGCCTTGGCGCTGCTGGATGCGACGGCGCAGGCCGAGTTGGTGCGAACCGGCCAGGCCTCGCCCGGAGAGCTGGTTGACGCCGCGATCCGCCGCGTCGAGACCCTCGATCCGAAGCTCGGCGCGGTCGTCGTGCCGCTCTTCGCGGAGGCTCGCCGCCGTGCTGCCGCGCCCTTGCCCGACGGGCCCTTTCGCGGCGTGCCTTTCCTGCTCAAGGACCTCGATGTCGCACTCGCCGGCACGCCGAACTACTGCGGCATGCGCTTCTTGAAGCGCGTCGGTCACGTCTCGACGACGACCAGCCATCTCGTCGAGCGTTTTCTCGCGGCCGGGCTGGTGCCTCTCGGCAAGACCAACACCCCTGAACTCGGCCTCACCGTGACGACCGAGCCGCTCGCCTTCGGGCCGACACGCAATCCATGGAACCTCGCCCACTCGACCGGTGGCTCGAGCGGTGGAGCGGCGGCGGCGGTCGCGGCCGGACTGGTGCCGCTCGCGCACGCCAGCGACGGCGGCGGTTCGATCCGTATCCCGGCGAGCGAGTGCGGGCTGGTCGGGCTCAAGCCCTCGCGCGGCCGCATCTCGATGGCGCCCGAATACGGGGAGTACTGGGCCGGTTTCGTCTCGAACCTCGTCGTCAGCCGTTCGGTGCGCGACACCGCGGCGATTTTGGACTGGACAGCCGGGGTGGTGGCGGGCGATCCCTACACCGCGCTGGCCCCGCGGCGACCGTGGCTCGAGGAATGCGGTGCGGCACCCGGCCGCCTCCGCATCGGTTTCCTGGCTGCGCTCCCCGGAGGAGCAGCGGGTCTCCACCCCGAATGCGCGGCCGCGGTGGCTGGTGCAGCACGGACGCTCGAAGCGCTCGGGCACACGGTCGAGGAGAGCCATCCCCGGGCCCTTGCCGAGGCCGAGGCCAGCGCACACTTTCTCACCATCATGACGAGTTGGGTCGCCAGCGCGCTGGCGGAGTGGCAGCAGGCGACGGGTCAGAGCATCGACGATGCCGAACTCGAGCCCGGCACCCGCGTCTATGCGGGGATGGGCCGACAGGTTACTGCGGAAAAATATATCGACGCACAGAAGTTCCTTGCGCGCTGGACCCGCCGGATGGCGGCGTGGTGGGAGCAATTCGACCTGCTGGTGACGCCGACACTCGGCGCGCCGCCGCCCGAGATCGGCTGGCTCGTGCCGAGCGAGGACGATCCGATCGGCGCCCTGAGTCGCGTCGTCAATCTGGTGCCCTTCACTCCGCCCTTCAATATGACGGGTCAACCGGCAATCTCGCTGCCGCTGCACTGGACGGCGGACGGCTTGCCGGTCGGGGTGCAGCTCGTGGCGGCCTCTGGGCGCGAAGACCGGCTGATCGCCGTCGCGAGCCAGCTCGAGCAGGCACAGCCGTGGCGCGACCGGCGGCCAGCCGTCCATGCTTGAGGTGTGGTCTCTCCCCGTGAAGATCCGCCCGGAGGCCGTTTGGGGGCGGGGATCCCGGGTGGTGGAGCGGGCGTGGGCGGCATCGGCGGTTGCGCGCGGCGGCCGGCAGACGAGCCGGGCGCGCTGGTCACGGGAGCGGTCATGAAACAGATGAACGACGGTGGGGCCGCAGAGGTCGCGAGCGCGCTCGCCTTTGACCGTGCCCATTTGTGGCACCCTTATACCTCGATGCGCGATCCCCTGCCGGTGCAGCCGGTCGTGGCGGCGCACGGCACCCGTCTCGTACTGGCCGACGGGCGCGAGCTGATCGATGGCATGTCGTTCGCTCTGGGACGAGCTCCACATGATCAAGTGGGGAGCCTAGACTCGCCCAAAGCTAAGGATCAACAAGGGTGCGTGAGCGATCAGCGAACGCCCCAAGAGTAAGCCCGAGCTCGC
>SXGT01296897.1_pt1 | contig 18324 bp, 14 predicted proteins | sample 3176221 | NCBI WGS metagenome assembly SXGT01 (sample SAMN11356862, study PRJNA531348) | freshwater metagenome | isolation source: freshwater sample F1-120 | place: China: Fuxian Lake, Yuxi | collected 2017-12-25
CCCCGGTGGTTGCAACCATGTTGGATTGGGATCGCTACTACATCTACCCGGTCTTTTTTTCCGGTATGTTCATTGCGGCAGGAGTTGCCTGGTTGATCAACAAGTTAGGGCAGGTGTTGACACTCGGGCGTACCGAACTTAAACCTGCAAAGTGACCCGAACAACAGACGTGTTTTTTCACCGCAAAGGCAATGCTATGCTGCGAAAAAAACGCTAAAGAGGGTGGTATCGTCGAGCAAAAATTTGCGGCCGGTTTGCCAGATGGTAACCAAGAGGCCGACTGGTTTATTGTTGGCATCCACCCAATTGACTCGGCCGGCTCCAAAACCATCGCTTAGAAAATGCCCATTCTAGTCCTTACCCATTTGTCTTTCAGGCAAAGCCACCACCTGTTGGTGATGTGGTACATCCACTTGTGCAGTGGTGAACTTTTTGCATTGGGGGCGCGACAAGCCAACCTGCGTGGCGAGCGCCGTTGGGTACTGATCGGTGGGGACATATTATCGCCGCGCTGCCCAGATAATTAAGCACCTTTTGGACGGAAGGATCCAGGGTTTGGCAATCATTGGATTCCGAATCCCATACCAGGATCAAGTCGAAAACGCCCTCCATAGCGTTTGAGTTCTTTTAGAGGCAGGCGGATAGTTACGCTTGGTACCACCCGATACCAAGGATGAGGGATGCCGAAGTTTTTCAGGAACAATATCATGTAAATGTTGCGGGCAAGTGTGCTGTAAAATTACTCTGTAAACCTACAATATCACCGGAGTATATATGGCTAAAATGATGCCGTACGCGATCGATAATTTTAAGACCGAGTCTGAGAAGCGGGTCTATGAAATGTTGAGAAGCAGATTATCGGATGAATATACCGTTTTTTACGGACGAATGTGGACCATGCGCGAGTATAACGGCATGCGTGATGTGGAAGTCGATTTCATCATCACCAAACCCAACAGCGGTATTTTGGTGCTGGAGGTAAAGGGCGGCACCTGGGAACGAAAAGGCGGGCAATGGACCTGTTATGGCAATTTGGTCTCTGAAAAAGATGATCCTTTTTATCAGGGGCGGGTTAACAAGGCTTCGCTGGTAGACCTATTGCGCGGCCAGGTTGGCTGGAGGGACACTTACTTTCCGGTTATTTACGCGGTGATGTTGCCCGATACTGAATTCCGCGAGGGGACGAATTTAAGCGGGCTGCCCCCCTTGATCCAATTCAAGGACCTGCCTTACCTTGATATCCGTGTGGAGGAGTTGATGCACGAGTGCCTGCACATCAATTACCCGGCAAAGACAGATCTGCGCATGATCGACCACCTGACCCAAACGCTTATGCGGGACTATGTGGTGCGGGTAGGTGAGATATTGAGAATGGACGAGGAACGTTTGCTGTTGTTCACCGAGCAACAGCTTCAATTGGACAAACAACTGCGCAATTTTAAGCGCCTCACCATTCAGGGGTGCGCCGGGTCAGGTAAAACCCTGATGGCGATTCGGCAAGTGCGCAACCTGGCCAGCAAACCGGGTATTCGCAGCATTTTGCTGACGTGTTTTAACCGAGAGTTAGGGCAATGGCTTGCGGAACAAACCAAGGACCTTGGCGACAAGTGCACTACCATGCCAGTATTGGACTTGTTCGCCACCAAAGCGATGGAAGCCGGCATTATCGATCACATCGATGAAAAGGACACCAAGGTCTATGAAGAACTGCCAGCCCTTTTTTTAGAAGCCAATGATCTGCTTGGCTTGCATTACGACGCGATCGTTGTAGATGAGGGGCAATCATTTAAGCAGGATTGGTGGGATGTGTTGTTGGGGTTATTGTCGGACAAGGATCAGTCTAACCTTGCCATTTTTTATGATGACCTGCAACGGATATACCAGGAAGTGGATTACCCCATCCCTGGAGAAAACAGCGCGGTGGAACTAACCTACAATTTGCGCAATACCGCCGCGATCCACCGGCATGCCACCAAGCACTTGCCCAAGGAAAAGCTGCCCGATTGCAACCCTGTAAGCGGGGAGCCGGTTTGGGTTCATACCTATGCTGATACACGCGGATTGGTAAACGCCTTGCGCAAGACCTTGCGGCTGTTGGTGACGGAAGGTGGAGTATCGATCAAAGACATCATCTTGCTTACGCCCAAGCGCTCCAACAGTGCCTTGCAGCCAGAAATGAAGATCGGAAATTATGTCATTTCAAAATACGAAACCGATAATCCAGCTGCCTTGCGCATGACCACCATCCAATCTTTCAGGGGGATGGAACGCAAGGTGGTGATCTTGGCAGAATTGGACGCCAGAGTAGACGCCCTGGAAACATTGAATTACCTGGGCGCATCGCGGGCCCGTACCAAACTGGTTTTGCTGGTGAACAATGACCTGCCCGAGGATAAACGGGATGTGTTATTGCGTGGCTGCATTGATATCACCGGCAGCAAGGATGTTGAACTGGCCATCGCGTGATCGTTGCGCTTTTTCACCAAAAATATCACCCAAACGGGGTTGTGTGGGTCATCCTTGGGATCAGTACAATGAGTTTTGTTACACATACACCCCTTGGAGAAAACGATGAAAAAGAATTGGACCGTTCTACTGCTGGCAGTTTTGGCTGTGTTTGTCTTAACTGCCTGTGATGTTACGCTGAGCAAAACCATAACCATCACCAATAATGGCAGTTCTGACTATTGCGAACTTTACACCTCCGTGGCCGGAACTGGTGAATGGAGCGAGAACCAACTGGCTGAATCGGAAGGCGAAGTGGTTACCCCGGGAAATGAAAAAGACCTCTCTGTGGGTGAGTCTGGCGATTATGATGTTCTGGTAGTTACCTGTGATGGATTGGAACAGGTATTGACCGTTAGCGTACCCTGACCGTAAATGGCAAACTGTGAGTTTGCCAAGAGCATGCGTTTAGAACCATCCGTACCATCTGGCTTTTGTTAGAATAGAGACACGGATGGTTTTTTTTACACCATCGAAAGGACAATGTGAGGCGATTTTTTGGCAGGTTTACTGGAATACAGTGGGCGGCGCTCGGGTTGATGTTGATCGGGGTGGTTTTTATGGGCGTCAAGGGCGCCGGAATGCTTAATATGGCCCGCGAAGCCCGTTACGCGGTGGAAAACAACTTCTCTGCCGGCGACCTGGACCCGACGTTGATCAGGCCATGGATGAACATCAGGTATATCGCTTCGGCGTATGCGGTGCCGCAAAAATATCTATTCGATGCCCTGGAGGTTACACCCGGCAAAGAAACCAGCCTGATCGCGCTCGAAAGATTGAACAAACAACAAAACCTGGGATACACCGGTAAAAAACCGGCCATCTTGCAAAAAGTAGTGGATGCGATCGATACCTACCGAGCCAACCCGCTGGTTACCGGGTTGATCGAGCGTGAAGTACAGGAATGGATGACCATCCAATATTTGGCTAACAGCACTGGCATCGCTGCCGATGAACTGGCGGCCGGCACTGGCGTGGCAGTGGATGGCAACCTGAACAAGCCGATCGGGGTGGTGGCTGATGAGACAGGCTACCCGGGAGGCGCCAGGGGATTATCTCAAGCGCTGGATGATTATATTAAGCAACACCTACCCCAGCCAGAACAGCCATGACCTTTGATCTGGGAAGTTTGGCGTTGGGATGGATGGCCAATTATGGGGCGCCCATGGTTGGCGGCTTGCTCTTTTTGGGCGGCTTGGGTTTGCCGCTACCAGGGACATTATTGGTAGTTGCCAGCGGAGCGTTTATTCGGCAAAGTGTGTTGGACGCCCTTGCGACCCCACTGTGGGGGTATCTGGGAACGGTTGCAGGCGACGCCAGTTTGTTTGCGGTGGGAATGCTGGCCAGCCAAAAAATTGAACAGCGATTTGGGAATACAAGCGCCTGGCGATACGCCCACGACCTGTTCATGCGCAGGGGCGGGGTTGCCATATTCCTGACACGCTGGCTGCTTACGGCCGCGGCTTTCCCTACCACGCTGATCGCTGGCAGCAGCGGGTACCGTTTTAGCCGCTTTTTGCTATTTGACATGCTGGGCGAACTGACCTGGATCGCTTTGTATGGTGGTTTGGGCTACATATTTGGTAGCCAATGGGAGTTGGTCAGTGAATTTATCTCTAATATGAGCGGCTTTTTGTTTGGCGCGGTGGTATTGGCAGCAGGGATCACCATTTTTCGCAAATTCGGAAAAACACCCGTAACTGAAGGCTAAACCTGGCAACGGAGCCAAGGGTGGGCTATCATCTGAAACCATTTTGGAGTATATTACTCCTATATGTACAAGTTGCAGAATAAAGAACAGATCATCGGCGGTGTGGCGGTGTTTTCCAAGGCTACACCCGATGATATTCGAGCATTAGCCGAGATCGCCATCTCCCGCAGCATAGAAGAAGGCAGTTTTTTCTTTTTACAAGGCGAGCCGGCCGACTTTTTTTACATCCTTGCCAGCGGAAAAGCCAAATTGATCCAGACCAGTGTGGATGGCCAACAGGTGAACATGCGTACGTTGTACCCTGGCCATTTGTTTGGGGCTGTAGGCGCGGTGGACCTGGGCGCGGTTTACCCAGCTGAAGCCCAGGCGCTGGTTGATTGCACCGCGCTTGCTATCCCGGCAGTATCCTTTCATCGCATGTTAAATGAACGACCGCATTTGGGTTTTGGGATGATGCGCCTGATGACCGGATACATTCAGGAAATGCAAACGCGACTGCGCGAGATGGTCACCGAGAAGGCAGAACAAAGGATCGCCCGGGTGTTGATCCGGTTGGCGGGTCACAGCGGTACCAAAGTGGAAGAAGGGGTAAGGATCGAGCTGGAATTTTCTCGGGCGGAATTGGCTGAAATGGCCGGGACAACTTTTTTTACGGTAAGCCGTAACCTAAGCCAATGGGAAAAACAAGGATGGATCAAGGCCGGGCGCGAGAAGATCACCATCACCGACCCGCACCGCCTGCTGGAATTTGCCGAATGCGATTGACAGGAAATGGAACCATGCTGAATTTGCCCGCCTTATTTGATTAACATCAAAGACAGCGGGCAGTTTTTTTTGTACAGTGGGGGTATGAAAAAACTGTTTCAGCCGAACGCCACAATTTCGGACCTGTTGGCAGGCCAGCCCAGCGCGGCGAGAGTACTTATCCGCCTGAATATTGGCTGTGTTGGTTGCCCATTTGCCCGATTTTGCACGCTGGAGGATGCGGCCAGGAAACACCAAGTTCCATTGGCGACCCTGATGTGGCAACTCGAAAATCTGGACAGAACCCAAGACAGGAGGAGTCAATGATGAAGTTGCGCAATATTTTTGTTTGGATCGGTTTGTTGATAGCGATAGGATTGACAGGTGCGGCTTGCACCCCCAAAACCGAGGTGGTGAATAGCGAATTTGTGCTGACCACTGAGATGGCGGGCGGTTCTTTTGCTTATGTCGGTGTCAATGGCACCATCAATGGGGTCACCAACCCGGCGCTCGAGGTTCAGCCAGGCGAACGGGTGACCATCTTATTGGTGAATAGCGGAGAGGGGACTCACGATGTTGTATTTGATGCCCTCAACCTTCGTACAGACCAAATCACCAAAAAGGGAGAGACCACCTCGATCACCTTTAATGCCCCTACCGAAGCCGGCGCATATGAATATCGCGACAGCACCCACGACAAATTGGGGATGAAGGGCGTACTGTTGGTGGGCGATGTGCTGCCCGATGCCGCCCCGATGAAAGCGGAGCCCCAGGCTGCCGCCCCAGAAGCGCCGGCCGCAGGGTCTGGCACCGACATGGCCGCGATCGCGCAGATCGTTACCAAGGGTGGTTGTTCTGCCTGCCACAACATCCCGGGCGTTGATGGCGCCGTTGGGGTGATCGGCCCGTCTTTGGCGGATGCCGGCGCGATGGCGGCAGAGCACCTGAAAAGCGCCGATTACAGTGGCCACGCAACCGATGTGGCCGGCTTTATTAAGGAATCGATCGTTGAGCCAGACGCCTACATCGCCCCCGCCTGCCCCAGTGGCCCCTGTACCAAAGGGCTGATGCCTGCCAATCTTTCTTCCAGCCTACGTGGTGAGGAAGTGGACAGCCTGGTAACCTACCTGGCTGGCCTGCCCAATAGCGCCACCGCCAGCCAAGCCGGCGAAGGCAACCAAAGCATGGAAATGCCCGCTTCGGCGGCAGTTGCCGGCGCGGTAGATATTGTCCGTGACCCGACCGACCTGCCAGCCCCCTTGCCCAACCGCGCTGCCCAAAATTTGCGGGTAGACCTTGAAACGATCGAGGTAGCCGGCCAACTGGCAGATGGAACCACCTATACCTACTGGACCTTCGGCGGGAAAGTACCCGGACCATTCATTCGTACCCGGGTGGGCGATACGGTTGAAGTGCACCTAAAGAACGCCGCCAACAGCTCCATGACCCACTCGGTGGATTTCCACGCTGTGACAGGACCGGGCGGTGGGGCTGTCTCTACCCAAACCCAACCGGGCGGCGAGACCATGTTCACCTTCAAGGGGCTGAACCCGGGTTTGTACGTATACCACTGCGCCACCCCGATGGTTGCCCAACATATCTCCAACGGAATGTACGGCCTGATCTTGGTAGAACCCGTGGGCGGTTTGCCCAAGGTGGATAAAGAATTTTATGTGATGCAAGGCGAGCTGTATACCAGCCAGCCATTTGGAACCCAAGGCAACCTGACCGGGGATACTGCCACTCTGCTGGATGAACACCCTGAATACTTTGTATTCAACGGCGCATCGATGGCGTTGGCAGGAGAAAACCATATGATGCATGCCAGCACTGGCGAGACCGTGCGCATCTTCTTTGGCGTGGGTGGACCCAATTTCACCTCCGCGTTCCATGTCATTGGCGAGATATTCGACCGGGTGTACGACCAGGCTTCGCTCACATCGCCTGCCCTTACCGACGTGCAAACAACACTGGTGCCACCCGGCGGCGCGACAATGGTGGAATTTGCGCTGCAGGTGCCGGGAAGGTACATCTTGGTGGACCACGCGCTCTCTCGATTGCAGCGCGGCCTGGCTGGCTTTTTGATGGTGGATGGTGAAGCCAATTTGGAAGTGTTCAATGGAGAGGTGACCGCCGGAAGCGGCCACTAAGTACCAGCGAATAGGTAGTAAAAACAGCCCCTGCCAAACAGATTTGGCAGGGGCTGTTTTTGGATGGCGGGAAGTGCAAGTTCACGTGATCTGGTAGCCAATTTGCAACAAGGTAGCCCGGGCGGCCTGGGCATTGGCATTGGCGGCTTGCATGGCCATCAGCACCGCTCCGGTTACCGGTTCTACTTCTAATACTTTAAAGAGGGCATCGGGCATATGGCTGCCCAAAGTGGCGCAAAAGGGATCGATCAGGATCTTGCCCGCTTTGAACAAGCTGCCGGAACCAACCACCTGCACGCGGGTGTGGTCCAAACCGATCTGCCGGGCAACCGAAATTGCCAGCCAGGCCAGTTCCTCTCCGGCCCAGCGAACCACCTCCTCGGCTGCGGCATCGCCCAATTGGGCTGCCGCGAAAATGCGGGTTGCCAACGTTGGCGGCAATTGGTACCTGCCGTTGGAGATCCCCTCCATTAGGTCCATCTCATCCATAGCGCCAACCGCTTCAAGGTAGTGGCGGGTAAGCATCGTGGGCGGGTTGCGCCTGATCCAGGCGTAGTTGACCGCCTGCAGGCCTTTCCAGACCATTTCGCTGGCGCCGCCGAACTCGCCAAAGGTTACACCGTTGCCAACTATGCGGCCTTCCTGGCCGTTTGGCCCGCGACCGCGGCAATTGATACCGGAGCCGGCAGACACATTCACCCCTATGCCTTCATTGGTGCCGGCATACAAACCAAGCACAGCGTCGTTTGCGATAATGGTTTGGAAAGGCAAGCGCAGGGAGCGGATGGCCTTTTGGTGATCTGGCAGCTCGGCGGGGAAATCGTAGCCGGCAATGCCCATGGCACACATGGCAATATCACCCGCGGGCAGGGCGGCATTCGCCAAGGCGAGGGTTACGGCCTGGTGGATGGAGTGGGCAAAGCCTTTGTAGCCAACCGCCTGGCGATTGCCACCCGGCGCCAAAGCCGCACCGACCCAATTGCCGGCATCATCCGCTACCAGGGCACGCGTTTTGCTGAAACCTACATCCAGGCCAAGGTAATATGGCATGATCAACCGGCTGTGAAAAAGCGTGGAAGCCACTTTTGGTTCGTGGCCAACAGGTCATCCAACACAGCATCTACTTGCTCTGGTTTTGGGCCAAGCGGGTTGGCCAAAAGCGCCCGTCGGGCTGCGGCACGGTCGCCATGCACGGCGGCTTCAACGGTTTGCAGTTCGTATTCCTTGACCGCGGAAACGAGCTGGTAGCTTTGGCCTGGCAAGGGCTGGGCCGGCAACGGGGTTATGCCCGACTTGTTCACTTTTGCCGGCAGCTCCAAGATCCAATCGGCAGGGTATTGCGGCACCGCGCCATTGTTGCGGATATTGACCACGTGCACATCGCCCAGGTCATTGTAGTGGGAGTTGATCAGCTGGGTAGTGAGGGTGGAATAATACGCGCCACCCCGCTTCATCAGGTCGGCTGGCGGTTCTACCAGGGCTGGGTCGGCATATTGCTTTAACAATTGCTCCTCAATGGCAACCACTTCCTCGCCGCGGGAGGGCGGCCACTTGGATTGCTCTGCCAGTTTTTTGGCGGTGTAATAAAAATATTGCAAATAATAGTTCGGGATGGCGTTGAGCCGGGCCAGTTGGGCAGGGTCCCATTCGGGGTGGGGCTGGTCGTTATTTTCCTGAAGAAGGGCCGGAAAAAGCGTGCTCCAAACATCCTCGCCATCGACGCTGAAGCCGGTGTGCCAGGTGAGGTGATTGAGCCCCAGGGTTTGCAGCGAGGCACGCTGGGGGTTTATGGTTTGGCCAGTAAGCTGCTGGTATTTTTCGAGGAATTTCATTTTGGTGGTGATGCCCACATTACACACGCCGATGGCGTTCACGTTGGGCGCGTAGCGCGAGAGCGCCTCGGTAACGAGGCCGGCAGGGTTGGTAAAATTGGCCAGCAAGGCGCCAGGGGCAGTTTCGCGGATATCGTTGGCGATAGCGAGCAAGACCGGGATGGTGCGCATGGCCTTGGCCATGCCGCCAACACCGGTGGTCTCCTGGCCGATCAGGTTGTGGCGCAATCCCAAGTATTCATCGCCGATACGGGCGGACATCATGCCTACCCGCAGCTGGGTGATAACATAAGACGCGCCAGAAATTGCCTGCCGTTGGTTTGTGGAGGTAGTGACGCGGAATGGCTGGCCCTTGGCTTGTGCCATGCGCTGGGCAAAGCCGCCCACCACGCGCAAGCGCTCTGGGTCAATATCCATAAGGCACAACTCGCTGATGGGGATCGAGCTTGCGTACGCCAAAAACCCGCTGACCAACTCAGGGGTGTAGGTTGAGCCGCCGCCAATGACTGTGATCTTCATAAAAAAACTCCTTGGTTTAATTGTGCCACCGATGGCAGATTTTTCAACTAACTTTGACAAAACTGGCGCAGCAGAATATACTCTACGAGTGAGTATATTCAATGAGGAGCGGTATGGCCCATAACCCCCACACGATCGGTCCCCTCTCGCCGGATATGGCGGTATTGGGCTGCCTGTACGGCGCACCCGGTTATGGGTACGACCTGCATAAGACCATTACGCAAGACCTTGGCCAAGTGTGGCACCTCAGCCAAAGCCAAGCGTATTCGATCCTCAAGCGGATGCAACGCCAGGGAATGATCACACTGGAATTGGTACAACAAGAAAAATTACCCGACAAGCAGCTTTGGCACATTACGGTTGTTGGCCGAAGCCATTTTTTGGCCTGGCTGGATGCCACCAGCGGAGGAAGCACCCGGGCCATTCGGATGGAATTTGTGACACGCTTGTATTTTTTATGCAAATATTTGCCAGCGAAATGCCAATTGGCGTTTGCCCGGCAACGATCTGAGATCGAAAAACAGCTCGAACGCTTGCGAGGCAACTTGCAGACCCTGCCTGCCAGCCAAACCTTCAACCAAATGAGCCTGGAACTGCGCATTGAACAATTGGCTGCCACCCAACTTTGGTTGGCACAATGGGCCGAGAAAAGTTGCCCGCCAGAAGTGGGACACTAAATGGATATAGTACCGGACAAAATGTTTCAAGCCAGGGCAGCCGCGGAGGAACCCAAAATTTGGAAATGGGGCTCGGCCCCGATGCTGTTGGTAATTGTGCTGCCGATCCTGGCTTTGTTTTCCCGCAGCTCTGCCGAGCGCTTTGGCTCCTCCCTGCAAGATCCTGTGGTGGCAATGGCTGTTCAGGTCACCCTTGCCACATCGCTTAGCGCAACGGTTTTGGCGGTGATATTGGGTGCGCCGCTGGCTTTTTTGCTGGCCAACAGCCGAGGCCATGCCCGAACCGTGCTGGATTCGATCACCGACCTGCCAACGGTTTTGCCGCCCTCGGTTGCCGGCATAGCATTGCTGCTGGCCTTTGGCCGAAAGGGGCTGTTGGGGCCTGCGCTGGAAGGCGCCGGGATCACGATCCCGTTCACCACTGCTGCGGTGGTCCTGGCGCAGTTATTTGTTGCCGCACCCTTCTTTATCAAGGCGGCTGCCATTGGCCTGAATAACATCGACCCTGAACTGCGCCATGCGGCAGCGATCGACGGTGCCAACCGATGGCAAATGGTATGGCTGGTGGAACTGCCCCTGGCTGGACGCGCTTTGGCCAGCGGTGCTGTAATGACATGGGCACGCGCTGTGGGCGAGTTTGGCGCGACGCTCATGTTTGCCGGCAACTTCGCCGGTAAAACCCAAACGATGCCCCTGGCCATTTATGTAGGGTTCGAAACTGACCCCGATGCAGCCATCACGCTTTCGATCTTGCTGGTGGGGGCGGCTTTTGTGGCCATGCTGGTGGCTCGCAGCGTATTGCGGCAGCAATTTGCCACCGTTCCAACTGCCGAACGATAATGCCCCTTTAGCCAGGTGTTTGAGCCAGAAAAGGACCAATGGAAACCAAAACAATACTGCGAATAGCAACGGCCCTTTTATTGGTACCTCTGCTTGCCTCTTGCTTGTATAATGCCCGGCCAGACACTGATCAGCGCAAGCTGACCATTTTGGCGGCATCCTCGCTGACCCAAGCGTTTGGTGAGATCGCCGCTGAGTTCGAAAACCGGAATCCTGGGGTTATGATCTCGCTTAGCGTTGGTGGATCTCAAACCTTGGCCGAGCAGCTTGCCCACGGCGCACCAGCCGATGTATTTGCCAGTGCCAGCTCCAAGTATATGGATGCCGCGATTGCCGCTGGGCGGATTGATGCCAAAAGTACGGCCGTTTTTGCCCGCAACCGTTTGGCGATCCTGGTGCCGATGGATAACCCGGCAGGCATCCTTGCCGCGCAAGACCTTGCCAAGCCAGGCATCACACTTGTACTGGCCAGCGAGGCGGTGCCGGCTGGCCAGTATTCGCTTGCATTTTTAGAGAAGGCCAGCAACGTAACCACTTACGGGGCTGATTATGGCAAGAAAGTGTTAGCAAATGTGGTCTCGTACGAGACGGACGTGAAAGCGGTGGTTTCGAAGCTGGTATTGGGGGAGGCGGATGCTGGTATTGCGTATGTAAGCGACTACACGCTCTCCGAGGGCAGCCTAAGGCTGGTAGAGATCCCACCAGGGCTTAACAGCATTGCGGAATACCCGATCGGCCTGATCAACGACAGCCCCAACCCAATCCTTGCGCAGGCTTTTTTGGAGCTGGTATTATCGCCTGATGGACAGGCGATCCTTGCCAGGCATGGTTTTTTACCCATGGCGGCCGGTGCGAACCAAAGTGGTGACTAAAAGCATCAGCCTGCCAAGGTTGGCAGGCTGATTTGGATTGATTGAAAAAATTATGAATCCAACAACCAGGCATCCCAAACTGAATTGGCTGGGCAGCTGGTGACCCCCGCCGGGATGATGAGCAGGGCGTTGGCTTGCACAGTAGAGAACAGGTTGCCGCTGCCCTGATGCCCGGCAAGGCTTGCTTGGTAACCGCTTGCTTCGGTAGAGACAATGGCGCGCAGGTAGCTTTGCCGACCATCGGAGGAAAGATCGTGCGACAAGCGCGCGCGGATGGTGGTGAACGGCAAACCCTCCAGCCCGCGCAAGATCGCCAGGGCTGGACGCACGAACACCTGAAAACTGACGTATGAGGAGACCGGGTTGCCGGGCAAGCCAAAAAACGGGATGCCGGCCACGTTGCCAAAGGCCAATGGTTTGCCGGGGCGCATATTAACACGCCAAAAAGACAAGCCACCATTTTGATCTACCACATTGCGGATGTAATCAAATACGCCCGTGCCTACACCGGCGGTGGAGATGATCAGATCAGGTTGTTGCTGAATTGCGCTCGAGAAAACGCGGGATACATCCTGCAAATTATCCCTGGCAACCCCCAAATTAATGACTTCACAGCCAGCCTGCTGCACCAAGGCTTCGAGCATTGGGTTGTTGGAATCGTGGATCTGGCCGGGCTGCAAGGATCGGCCAGGCGCTACCAACTCATCTCCGCTGGAGAGGATCGCCACCCGCGGACGGCGGTGGACGGCAACCTCGGCAATGCCCAGCATGGCAAGCATGCCGACATCTTGCGGGCGCAACATGTGGCCGGCAGTTAACACCACCTGGCCGGCTGCAAGGTCATCGCCTTTGTTGCGGATGTTTTCGGATGCGGATACCGCCTTGCCTACTGCTACCGTGGCGGGCAAAGGGCTACCCGAAGGAACACGGCTTTGGTTGGTATCTTCCACCATCACCACCGCGTCGGCGCCGACGGGGATGGGTGCGCCGGTCATAATTCTGGCTGCCTGCCCGGCAGACAGGGTGAGGTCACTCATGCTACCAGCAGGGATATCGGCGATGACCGCCAATTGGACTGGCGAGGAAGGGCTGGCGGAAAGGGTATCCTGCCATCGAACCGCAAAACCATCTACACTGGAATTATTGAAATGGGGCAGGTCGTACCCTGAGGCCACCTGGCTTGCCAATACCCTGCCGAGAGCATTTTGGATGGAAACAGGTTGGGCAGGCAACGGAGAAAAATGGACCAGGATCTTTTCAAGAGCTTCTGAAACGCTAAGCATAATCTTCCTTTGGCGCCATTGCCCCCAGGGCATATGGCAATACAAAATTTGCCCTTCAGTATACTACGAGAGGGCAACACGGGGAGAAAAGGCAGAGTTGGGTGGCGGGAAGGATTGGAACGATCAGGCGGTTTGCATTAAACGGCAAAAGTTTTCAAAAGTTGTTCGCATTTCAACATCGGATGGATCCAATAACCATTGGATCTGCAAGCCATCCATCATCGAGATGACCATTACCGCCAACTGGTTGGCAGGAATATCAGTACGGATGTCGCCTTTTTGTTGTGCCGCTCGCAGTAATTCAGTAAAGGTGATGCGCAAGGTGGAATAACGTTGCTTAAAAAAGCCGTGGGCAGGGTGTTCTATTTGGGCGCTTTCAGACACCAGGATCGAGAAGAGTTGAACCAAGCCAGGCACGGTTTCGTTGTACTCTACCTGGCGAATGAGGTGGTAGAGGGGCGGATGTTGTGTTGGGCTGGTTACCGGCTCAAAACGCAATTTGTCGGCACGGTCGCGTTCGGCCAAAACGGCCATTAGCAATTCATTTTTGTTGGGGAAGTGATGCAACAGACCAGGCAGTGTCAGGCCGGCAGAAGCAGCGATCTCTGCCATGACGGCGCCGTGGAAACCTTGCTGGCTAAAGAACTGTGTAGCGGCCGAGATGATCTTCTCGCGGCTGGCGCGGGTTCTTTCTGCCTGAGTGCGACGCACCTTGGTAATGGGTTGCATAGGGCAATTATACAGCACAATTTAGATATATACCTACCTTGTGTAAAGTAAGTTGGGGGTATAAAATAATGTTATTGGGTTTACCTGCCCAATACAAAACCCATCCTCAGGAGTATTTATGGAATCGCATCGAGGCAATAAATTCAGGTCTTCTATCCCGGAGGATGCAGTCCAACAACGGGTTGAACTCTTGCTGGCAAAAATGACGGTCGCGGAAAAGGCTGGACAATTATCGCAGATCAGTGGAATTCCGCTCTTCCCCGGCCCCACGGCCGAGGATGTCATCCGTGAACGTGGGGCGGGTTCGGTTCTGTGGCTAAACAATACCAAGCGGTTCAATGAATTGCAAAAGATCGCGATCGAGGAGAGCCCGTCGGGCATTCCGATCTTGTTCGCACTGGATGTGATCCATGGATACCGCACCATCTTTCCAGTTCCATTGGCAATGGCTTCCTCGTGGGACCCAGCCATTGCGGAGGAATCCCAAAAAGTGGCCGCCCGCGAAGCGCGCGCAGCGGGCATCCATTGGACCTTTGGGCCGATGCTGGATATTGCCCGCGACGCCCGCTGGGGCAGAATTGTGGAAGGCGCCGGGGAGGACCCGGTTTTGGGCGCTGCCATGGCCCGCGCCCAGGTTCGCGGTTTTCAGGGAGATGACCTGGCTGACCCGCAGCGGGTTGCGGCCTGCGCCAAGCATTTTGCCGGTTATGGTTTTTCGGATGGCGGTCGCGATTACGACCCTGTTTTCCTTTCAGAAGCGCAGATGCGCAATGTGGTCTTCCCACCCTTTGAGGCAGCCGTTGATGAAGGCGTCGCCACATTCATGAGCGCCTATATGGACCTAAACAATGTACCTGCCAGTGGCAACCGCTGGTTGCTGACCGATGTGCTGCGCAAGGATATGGGGTTTGATGGTTTTGTGGTTAGCGACGCCTTCGCGGTAGGCAACTTGGTGGCGCAAGGGCATGCCAAAGACAACCTCGACGCAGCCAGGCGCGCCCTAAAAGCCGGCCTGAATATGGAGATGGCCTCGCTATGCTATGGCGAGAATGTAGAAACTTTGCTGGCTGAGGGCGCGCTGAGCATGCAGGAACTGGACGCGCTGGTGAGGCCAATTTTGGAATTAAAAGCACGGATGGGTTTGTTTGAGAAGCCCTATGCCGAGGAAGGATTGTTGGAAATAGTTGCCTCTTTGCCCGAACATCGCCAAGCGGCTTTGCGGGCAGCACAGCGCTCGATGGTATTGCTGCGCAATGAAGGCGGGTTGTTGCCGCTTTCCAAACAGGCCAAGGAAATTGCGGTCATTGGCCCATTGGGCGATAGCAAGGAAGCGACCGAAGGTTCGTGGCTGGTCTTTGACCATGTACCCGCCGCGGTAACGGTGCTGGAAGGTATCCGCGCCAAACTGCCTGGCGCCAAGGTCACCTTTGCTCCGGGGCCGATCATCCGTCGCGACCATCCCTCTCCATTCGAAGACCTTGGCCTGTTGGCCCGCAAACCCGAACAACCCAAGGCTGAAGCGGATGCTGCCATGGCGACCGCGATCGCCACCGCCCAGGCAGCTGATGTTGTAGTGATGGTGCTGGGAGAGAACGCTGAAATGGCCGGCGAGTATGCCAGCCGCGGCGAGCTTGGCCTTTCGGGCAGGCAGGGTGAACTTTTGCGGAATGTTGTGGCTTTGGGAAAACCAGTGGTATTGGTTTTATTGAACGGCCGCCCTTTGAGCATTGGCTGGGAAGCCGAGAACGTGCCGGCCATTTTGGAAGCGTGGGAGCCGGGAACAATGGGCGGTGCGGCGGTCGCCGATATACTGTTTGGGGATGTGAACCCGGGCGGCAAGCTGCCCGCCTGCTTCCCACGCAGCGGCGCGCACTCTCCGCTGTATTATGCCCGTACCAACACCCATCAGGGAGAATCGCATCCGCAATACCGCAGCCGTTATTGGGATAACCTGACCACTCCGCTGTACCCGTTTGGGTTTGGCCTGAGTTACACTACCTTTGGTTACAGCAACCTGGTGGTGAGCAAAGGGAAAATGAGGATCGGTGAAAGCCTGACCGTGAGCGTGGATGTGACCAATACCGGCAAAGTGGCCGGTGATGAGGTTGCGCAACTGTACATCCACCAAAAATGGGGAAGCGACTCTCGCCCGATGCGCGAACTAAAGGGCTTTGAACGCATAACCCTGCAGCCCGGCGAGACCCGCACCCTATGTTTTGAATTGGGGCCTGAGCAATTACGCTATTGGAGCAGCAATGCCCAGGCTTGGGTGCAAGATGCCGCCGTTTTTGATGTTTGGGCCGGCGGAGATTCACTTGCCAGCCTGCATGCTGGTTTTGAAGTGACCGAGTAGAGGAGAACTGATGGCAGAGTACACATATCCATACCAAAACCCGGCCTTGCCGGTAGAAGAGCGCGTGGCCGATCTGCTTGGCCGAATGACGTTGGAAGAAAAAGTAGGCCAGATCCAAATGTACGACGCGCGAGATGAGGACCTTTCCTTTATTAATACACGCTTCCCTGGCTCCATATTGCATATTCTGGGAGAAAAACTCAACCGCGCCATGGACCTTGCCGCCCAGAACCGGCTTGGTATCCCGTTGTTGGTAGGCGAAGATGCCATTCATGGCCATTCCTTTTGGAAAGGCGCCACCATTTTCCCGACCCAGTTGGCGATGGCTTGCAGTTGGAACCCGGAGTTATTGGAAAAAGTTGGCCGCGTGACCGCAGAGGAGGTGGTGCCGACCGGCATCCATTGGACCTTCTCGCCTGTGTTGTGCCTTACCCGCGACCTGCGCTGGGGACGAACCGGCGAGACCTTTGGAGAGGACCCTTACCTGATCGGTGAGTTTGGGGCGGCGTTGATACGCGGTTACCAAGGCAAAGGCCTGGATGACCCCAACTGTATATTGGCAACCGCCAAACACTACGCCGGATACTCAGAGACGCAGGGTGGCCGCGATGCCAGCGAAGCTGATATTTCTCCACGCAAACTGCGCAGCTACTTTTTGCCGCCATTTGAACGGGCAGCCAAAGCCGGCGCCATGGCCTATATGACCGGCTACCAGTCGATGGAAGGGGTGCCTTCTACCGCCAACCATTGGCTGCTGACCGAAGTATTAAAGGAAGAATGGGGCTTTAAGGGTGTACTGGTAACCGATTGGGATAACGTGGGCCGGTTGGTGACCGAGCAACGCATCTGCGCCAATTACGCCGAGGCGGCGATGGTGGCCATACGGGCTGGTAACGATATTATGATGACCACCCCGCAATTCTTTGAGGGCGCCATAGACGCGGTGCGTAGCGGCCGGCTTGCTGAAAGTGAGATCGACGCCCCGTGCGCCCGCTTGCTGGCGCTTAAGTTCCGGATGGGGTTATTTGAAAACCCGCGCAAGGCAGACCTGGCCAAGGCCGCGATTGAAACCGCGCGCGAGGACCATAAAGCCACTAACCTGGAAACCGCACGCCAAAGCCTGGTGTTGTTGCAAAATAACGGCATCTTGCCTTTGGATGGGAACAAACCGATAAGGATCGCCGTGGTAGGCCCCAACAGTGATGATGACCTGCAACAATTAGGGGATTGGTCCTTGGGGGCGTCGCAACACCCGGTTGAGGCCGGCAAACACCCGCGCGAAAAGACCACCACGATATTGGATGGCATCCGCGCGCTTGCGCCGGCAGGCAGCCAGATCCTTCATCAGATGGGCTGTTCGATCATCAACGAAGATACCAGCAACATTGCTGCCGCGGTAGAAGCCGCCAGTTCTGCCGATGTGGTCGTAGCGGTGGTTGGCGACCACCTGAACTATATTGGCGAAACCCTGAGCACTGCCACCCTGGAACTGCAAGGCGGCCAAATTGCCCTGTTGGACGCGCTGGAAAAAACCGGCAAACCATTGGTGGTGATGCTGGTAAACAGCAAACCATTGGTGCTGCCCGCCAGCGCCAAACGCGCCGCCGCCATTGTTGAACTGTTCAACCCCGGCATGGAAGGCGGGACCGCCGCCGCCGAGGCTTTGTTTGGCATGATGAACCCGTCGGGCAAGCTTACCATCAGCATCCCGGTGCACGTTGGCCAGCAACCGGTGTTCTACAGCCAGGTACGCGGCCAGCATGGAGACCGATACGCCGACCTGACCCAGGAGCCATTGTTCCCGTTTGGACATGGGTTGAGCTACACGCATTACAAGTTTGGAAACCTGCGCCTATCTGCCACCACGCTGGGGCAGGGGCAGCAGGTAAGCGTGCTGGTAGATGTTGAGAACAGCGGCACCCTTGCCGGAACCGAGATCGTGCAGGTGTATGTTAGCGATCTGGTTACATCGGCCACCTGGGTGAACAAAGCCCTGAAGGGCTTTGCCCGGGTACAACTGAACCCCGGTGAAAAGAAGACCGTCCAGGTCGAGCTGCCGTGGGAGGCATTCCAGCTCATCAACGCGCAAGGAAAAGCCGTGGTAGAGCC
>SXGT01450235.1_pt1 | contig 18323 bp, 11 predicted proteins | sample 3176221 | NCBI WGS metagenome assembly SXGT01 (sample SAMN11356862, study PRJNA531348) | freshwater metagenome | isolation source: freshwater sample F1-120 | place: China: Fuxian Lake, Yuxi | collected 2017-12-25
GCAGGTTCTATGACGAGGACATTGTTTGTTCTCATGGGTGTATCTTCTTTCTTTGGTGTTTGTTTCATTGCTGATTAAACACTGGGATACACCCGCTTTCTCTTTTACACACTTTTTCTTACACCACCAATCGACCATTTTGCTCTAGTTGTAGATTGCAAATCACAATCCATACTCAACAATCACCCCATGAACACGAGTCGATTCCTACCCCGCGGACCAGCGCGCCTGAGTCTCCTCCTTGGCTCCTATTCCCTTCTGCTTGCGGGTTGCGTCTATCTTGCCTATGGGTTGCGTTTCGACTTCGAACTGAGCCGCTTCGATTTGGACAGTATTCTAGGCATTTGCGTTTGGAGTGTGGGGATCAAACTGGGATTCTTGATTGTTTTCAGGCATTTTGCAGGTCTTTTAAGCTACTTCAGTGTTCCCGATCTGAAACGGCTCTTCTACGCTGTTTCACTCTCTTCTCTGACGATTCTGTTCATCCGACTGATTGGTCAGGGTTCTTTCCTCCCTCCGAGAGGTGTTATTCTGATCGATTTTTTAATTACCTTCCTATCCATCGCTGGGTTGCGCCTTGGAATTCGGTTAGCTCGAGCGCGATTTTCTGGTGTCAATGGCAGAGCGAATCGAAAACTCAAACATGTAGGCATAATCGGTGCTGGTGATGTCGGTGCCGCATTGGCACGAGACTTGATTTCCAAACGTGGCCTTGGACTTCAGCCGGTTGTTTTCTTTGATGATGATGCCAAAAAGTGGCGGTCACGCGTGCATGAGATCCCCGTGGCTGGTGCTCCAGAGTCCATTCAAGATCAAAAACTCGAATTTGACCTCGATATGGTCATCATCGCGATGCCCAGTGCTCCAGCAAAACGAATCGGAGAAATCGTGCGGGTTCTGCAACAGTCGCAGATCAAATTTGAAACCGTCCCTTCCATGGACCAGCTCGCCACAGGGCAAATCAAAGTCAGCCAACTGCGGGAAGTGGAGATTCAAGACTTACTCGGCCGAGACCCTGTGGTCTTGGAGACGGATAACATCCGTAGAATTCTTAAGGAAAAAGTCGTGATGGTCACAGGTGCTGGTGGGAGCATCGGTAGCGAACTATGTCGCCAGATTGCCTCATTTCATCCCCACCGACTGCTCCTCGTGGAACAATGCGAGGTTCAGGCTTTTCGGATTGAACAGGAAATGATCGAACAAGGCTATACGGGTTTAATCCTGCCATTGGTTGCGGATATCCTCGATGAGCCCCGAATGAGATCACTTTTTCAACGCTTCAGACCGCAAGTCCTCTTTCACGCAGCAGCGCACAAGCATGTGCCGATGATGGAGGCTCAACCCAGTGAAGCGTTGAAGAATAACAGCCTTGGGACCGCCCTTATGTGTGATCTAGCTCTGGAATTCAAGGCGGAGCGGTTCATCCTCATCTCCACCGACAAAGCCATCAACCCCACAAATGTGATGGGCGCATCAAAGCGGCTGGCAGAAATCTATCTCCAATCATTGCATTCAACGATTCCCGGACTTACGAAATTCATGGCCGTCCGTTTCGGCAATGTTCTTGGATCATCGGGAAGCGTGATCCCGACGTTTAAAAACCAAATTGCTGCTGGTGGTCCTGTAAAAGTAACTCACCCCGATGTCACACGCTTCTTCATGACCATCCCAGAGGCCGTGGGCTTAGTCTTACAAAGCGGTGCCCAAGGATCAGGTGGAGAAATCTTCGTCCTCGACATGGGTGAACCTATCAAAATAGTGGATCTGGCACGCCAATTGATCGAGCTGAGTGGTCTCCAACCCGAAGTTGATATCGAAATTGAATATGTGGGGCTTCGTCCAGGGGAAAAACTTTTCGAAGAAATCTCTCACAAGGGGGAGAACCTAACCCCAACGACCCACCCAAAAATAATGCGATTTGTGTCGGATCCAGCGACCCACGAGATCGCACGCAAAATGTTGGATACTTTATTGGTTGATATCCATGAAACCGAACCCGCTCAGGTGAAACTGCGCTTACAAAAAGCCCTGCCTGAATACCGTCCATTTTTGAATTAAGAGTAACTTTTTCCGGTCTTTTCTCCTGAAAGTAAACTTGATTCTCCTGACCACTTCGTTTCAACTAACGGAACACAACTATGTTGAATCAGCAGAAGAACCACTGGTTTATCCTGAACAAGCTTCCTTGGGTTGTAGGGCTGGCGGCGTTCGTCCTTTATGCGCTCACTCTGAATCATTGGGTGACGCTGCGTAGTGTCGCGGTGGCGGCCAAGGTCACCGGTTGGGATTGGAATCTCCCGGTGGAATGGCCTCTGTTTTACACGCTTACGTTCCCGTTACGCCTTTTACCTTCGAGCCTCCAACTCATAGGGTTGAATGCGTTCGCGGCAATCTGCTCTGCTCTGACGCTCGGCATCCTAGTCCGATCGGTTTCGTTGCTCCCACACGACCGCACCCATGAACAACGCCTTAGAGAGCAGAGCGATCATTCTCTACTCTCAATCCCGACGAGGTGGGTGCCACCGCTTCTAGCAGCCTTAGTTTGTGGGCTCGAGTTGACATTCTGGGAGCACTCGATCGCACTTACTCACGAAAGTTTTGATCTACTATTGCTGGCGACGGTGATCTGGACTCTGCTGGAATTTCGTGTTTCCCATAATAAAAAGTGGATTTTTATATTCTCGTTTGTCTATGGAATTGGTGTTCCGGATAACCTCGCCTTGATCGGGTTCGCTCCGGCCTTTGCCGTTGCTCTCATTTGGATGTTTGGAAAAAACATTTTCAAGGCGAACCTGATCTTGCCGATGGTTGGATTGGCACTCGCTGGGCTATTGTTTTATTTTCTACTTCCAACCGTTTGGGTGATCCAACATGGAGAGTCGTTCAAATTTTGGGATGTTTTGCGTGCCAATTTGGGTGCGCAAAAGGCCCTATTGCTCGACACCCCTTCCCTTCGTTCAAGGGTCCTGATTCTTTGTCTCACTTCGGTGCTTCCGATTTTAGTCATGGGCATCCGCTGGCCACAAAGTTTTGGTGAAACCAGCGTCACAGGAGCCCAGTTGACCAATATCATTTTCAGAGTGGTCCACTTCCTCTTTTTTGCTGCCTGCCTTTTCGTTGCTCTTGACCATAAATTCAGTCCACGCGCTCTAGGCATGGGCATTCCGCTGCTATCCCTCTACTACCTCGGTGCCCTCTGTATCGGTTATTATTCGGGCTATCTGTTACTCGTAGCTACTCACGGAAATCTGAAAAATTGGCAGAGAGAGAGCGGCCTAATTTCGTGGATCAACAACTTGTTGGCAGGGCTAGTTTACACCACAGCCATCGCGTTCCCTTGTTATCTTTTATATCACAATTTGCCAGTGATTCGATCCGACGATGGTTCCTCACTCAAACAATTCACTGCCTCAACGATCTCAAAAATACCGAATGAACCTTCAATCCTTTTGAGCGAGGATCCTACGCCTCTCCTGCTCCTCCATGCTTGGTTCTCGGGAAACGTCCAGAATTCTCCCCACGCTCTGGTTAATCTGCGAGCATTGCAAAACCCAAGTTATCAAATTGAACTTGCCAAGCATTATCCCAAACTGTGGCCAAAACAGGACGCTCTTGGGACAGAGATTGCTCTAGCCGATGTTACAAAAACCCTCACCTCACTCGCCCTCGCTCATCCGGTGTATTACCTGCATCCGAGTTTTGGGCTCTTTTTTGAGTCGATGCGACCTGAACCCCACGGGCAGATCTATCGGATGGTTTCCTACAAAAAAGACGATCTCTTGCCACCGCTTGTTGCTGGAGCAATTCTCGAAGAAAACACAGCGTTTTGGAAAACCAATGAACCGTTTCTAAATACTTTTACCAAGACTGGCGGCGAACAGTCTGGGGCATCTGCTTTTCTGGCTAGGTATTATTCTTTAACTCTCAACAATTGGGGAGCAACCCTCCAACGTGCTGGACTTTTGGAGCCTGCAAAGAACGCCTTCAGCCTTTCACTGGAGTTGAATCCTCGCAACATTTCGGCTAACGCGAACCTCGATTTCAACCAAAGCTTGCGGACAGGAGTCCCTAGATCCGCCCAGAAATCAACGACGTTGGAAGATGAGTTTAACAAACTGACTTGGATCGACATTCTTGGAAGTTCGGGAACGTTTGACGACCCAACCTTCGGATCCCGCCAAGCTCAGTTATTCCTCGAGCAAGGTTTTAATCGACAATCCTCCTACCTTTTTGATCGTGCGGTCCAAACACAGCCCACCAACATTTTGGCACGCCTTTCCCTAGCCAACGCCTATATCTTTGCCCGTCGTCCTGAGGAAGCACTCAAACTCATTCAACAAGTCCAGAAACTGCCCCCTCAAGCCCTATCCGCCACAAATCAAATCGACATCATTTCCATGGAAGCCGGTGCCCATTTCAATAGTGGTCAGGCGGCGAAAGCCGAGGCGATCCTTAAATCTGGAATGACAAAATTCCCTCAGGATCGTCTCCTATTCGATTCCCTTACCGAGCTTTACCGCACCACGGGTGAATGGCAAAAGGCCATCGACCTTCTCGAACGAGACCTAGCTTCGCATCCACAACACATCTTAGGAATGCTTCAAAAGGCGGACATCCTAATCAATCAAAACCAATTTCCTCAAGCGTTACGCGAATTGGATCGGGTTCAAAAAATTGTCCCCGACCACGTCCAAGCCCTGTTATACCGGGCATTTATCTCCCTTCAACTCAAGGATTACAAACAGGCTCAAACCCATTCCGAACGCATTTTAGTGGCCGATCCTGACAACGCCCAAGCCCTCGTTTATTTAGGTATCCTCGGTCAAGAAACTAAGAACTACGCCTTCGGGGCCGAGGCTCTGTCCAAAGTGTTGAAGAAAAGCCCCAACAATTTCGTCGCCCTTCGAAATCGTGCGATTCTTTATCTCGAAGCCGGGAAACTTAATGAAGCCAAACAGGACTACAACGTGTTACTTCGGCACTTCCCAGACCTCTATTCCGTTTACTACGGTCTAGGAGAAATCGCGTGGAAACAGAAAGATACACCCGAAGCAATTAAGCAATACACATTGTATCTCAAATATGTTCCAAACGATAACCAACCTGTTTTAATTCAAGAAAAAGCGACGATTTCACAACGGCTTGCGGAGCTTAAATCCGCCAGTCGCTGAACCTCCCCATGCGCGTTACGCATGTCATCACGCGATTAATCGTCGGTGGTGCCCAAGAGAACACAATCGCCACGGTTCTAGGTCTGCACCAGATTCCCGGAGTGAAAGTGAACCTGATCTCTGGCCCAACCACAGGCCCTGAGGGTTCGCTGGTTCACAAATTCGATGGTCACCCAAAACAACTCCGTGAGATCCCCTCCTTGGTTCGACCCGTCCAGCCTTGGAATGATTTATTAGCATTCCGTTCTCTCAAATCTGAATTCGTCCGGCACCGACCCGACATCGTTCATACTCACAGCGGAAAAGCCGGCATCCTTGGGCGATTAGCAGCCCGGCAAGCTCGTGTTCCGCTGATCATCCATTCGATTCATGGTCCCTCGTTTGGCACATTTCAGGGCTTCTTTGCCAATTGTTTTTTTCAAGGTGCTGAACGTGCCGCAGGTCGTCTCACCCATCATTTCATCTCGGTTGCTCAGGCGATGACCGACCAATACGTTTCAGCCAAGATTGGCATTCCTGAGCAATACACGCGCATTTTTAGTGGGTTCAACCTCGAACCATTCCTGAAAGTTGGTAATCCGGACCATTACCGCCAACGTTGGGGTTTGGAGGCCGATGATTTTGTGGTAGGAAAGATCGCGCGCTTATCGGATCTCAAAGGTCACGAAGACCTGCTTGAAGCTACCTCTCGCCTCATACCACACATTCCCACTCTCAGAATCCTCCTGATCGGAGACGGCCCTCTCCAGCCTTATCTCAGGAAAAGAGTTGAAGACCTAGGATTGACAAAAAATGTGATCTTTTCAGGATTGGTTCGACCAGAGGAAATCCCAGCGTGCTTGGGGTCGATGGATGCCGTCGTTCACCTCTCACGCCGTGAAGGTTTGCCTCGTGCCCTTTCGCAGGCACTCGCTGCCGGCAGACCCATCGTGGCCTACGATTGCGATGGTGCCCGCGAGGTCTGTCTTCAAGGTCAAACGGGGCACCTGATCCAACCGGGTGAAATTGATGCCGTCGTAACCGCGCTCCTCGATCTCCACGGTAATCCACAAAAGTGCAAGGAGATGGGTGCTCTCGGGCAAGCATTCGTTCGAGCCGAGTTTTCTGAATCCCTCATGGTGACTCGAATCCATGAACTTTACAAAACGCTGCTCGATCGTGATCGTGGGACCGTGAATCCAAACTAACCTCGATGCTTTCATTCCCCTTCAACTTTTATTTGTGCGGTTTATTGGTTTCGTTCTGTTTCGCACTCGTAGCAGTTCCCCTTTGGAAAAAATGGTGCACCTCCTTGAACATCATCGACGACCCGGGACACCGTAAAATCCACACGGTCCCCACTCCGCTCGCCGGCGGGCCGGGAGTCTTCTCCGCAATGCTGCTGACACTGGGTCTTGGAGCCGGAATTTACCTCCTTTTTCCGAGGGCCTTTAGTTTTGATCCCATAGGGTTCGGTGGAACAGCACTTCTCAGTGGGATACACACGCGGACGCCTCAGGTAGTTGTGCTCCTGTTGGGTTCCTTCGGCATGGTCCTCCTTGGCCTTTGTGATGATCGATTCGAACTTCCTGCACGTTGGAAATTCTTGGGGCAACTCCTGATCGCAGGCCTCACCGCAGCGACAGGACTAAGGATTACATTGTTTGTGCCAAATATTATCTTCAGCTACGCCATCACGATTCTCTGGATTCTCACTGTCACAAATGCTCTCAACTTCCTAGATAATATGAACGGGCTCTGCACGGGCATCGGAATCGTGGTGGCGTGGGCCTGTGCTTGGCTGGCAGCGGTTCACGGCCAATACCTTGTCGCATTCATCGCGTTCACTGCCACCGGCTCGCTTCTTGGTTTTCTTCCCTTCAATTTTCCCACCGGTCGTGCTTTCTTAGGCGATGCAGGTAGCCACCTTGTCGGATATTGGTGTGCACTCCTCACAATTCTTCCTGATTATTACACCGTCACCGATCCTCGCCTCCATAAGTGGGTCGTTCTCATCCCAGTCCTGCTCCTGTCAGTTCCGCTGGCGGATCTCGTTTACGTAGTCATTTTTCGTTGGAGGATCGGCCAACCCGTTTACTTGGGGGATACGAATCATATTTCCCACCGGCTGGTGAAAAGGGGCCATTCCCGTTCTCAGGCGGTTCTTTTAATTTTACTGGCAAGCGCGCTCGTTTGCTATTTTGCCCTTCTCGCAGTGGCGTGACGGACGGGTTCCGCTTTTGTAAGCCGGAGCACACACTTGACCCTGACGCATTCCGACTTCATCTTCTCCACCGTGTTCAAATTAGTATTACCCTACCTTTTGATCTGGATGTTGAGCCTCCCGGCGGGGGCTGCATCCCCAGAGAAATCAGTGATCCAGATCACCACGGCAAGCCAGCAACCGAGCTGGGATGCTCCTTGGAGATTCGATTCGGTTCGACGTTCCTCCGGTACCGGCTTCTTGATCTCGGGACGCAGGATCATCACCAACGCCCACGTGGTGAGTTGGGCGAAGCAAATCCTTGTCCGACGCTACCAAGATCCAAGGCCCTATTCCGCGAAGGTCAAATTTATCGCCCATGATTGTGATCTCGCCATTTTAGAAGTGGAGGATGATCGCTTTTTTCAAGGCATGGAATCGTTGGAAATCGGTGACCTGCCGCCCGTGCGCTCCACCGTGGTCACTTATGGTTATCCAGCAGGTGGCGAGCAGATTTCTTACACACGCGGCGTCGTTTCTCGCATCGAATTACAGAGCTACAGCCACATTGGAAACCGAGCTTATTTGGCTGCCCAAACCGATGCGGCTATCAACCCTGGGAATAGCGGCGGTCCTGTGATCCAAGATGACAAAGTTGTCGGGGTCGCATTTCAAGGGATTCCCGGCCTCGAAAACACGGGCTTTTTTATCCCGACCACACTAGTGAAACACTTGCTTAAGGATGTCGAGGATGGAGTCTATGACGGATTTCCACAGGTCGGCGTCCGTCTGGTTCCGCTACAAAACCCAGCGTTTCGACAGGCACTGAAACTCCCCGATGATGACCTCGGAGCACGAGTTGACCACATTTTTGATTTTCCAAAAACTAAAGAATTGCTGCGACGGGACGATGTCCTGTTGAAAGCTGGAGGGTATGCTGTCGCCAGCGATGGAACGATTCTCTACGCAGGAAACCGCGTCTTCGTTGGGGTGGTTTTTAACGATTTTCAGAAAGGTGAAACGGTTCCTTTAAGTCTTTGGCGCGAAGGAAAAACGATCACTGTCAATTTGCCACTCGATATCTACCAAGGGGATCGCACTGAAGGGAATCAATACGATGTTTTGCCCAGATATTTTGTTTTTGGTGGCCTCGTTTTCACGCCGCTGAATCGAGATTTTATGAGAACTTTGGCGGGCGGTTGGACCGATACTCCAAACAATGAACTCTTCTACGAACTTTTCTATCGAAAACATGAATCCCCACTCACCATCAGAAAAGAGCCGGTGGTTCTAGCTTCGATCCTTGCCCATGGCGTCAACGCGAACTTAGAAACTCGAGGTCGCACCTTAATAGACCGGGTGAACGGAATCAAAATTGAACAAATGGAGGATCTGGTGCGAGCATTTAATCAAGGGACTAACTCTGCACAACACGTCCTTGAGTTCTATCCCGATAGAAATCTGGAGTGCCTCGATCGGGTAGCTACAGAAGCCGCCAATCCCTCGATTCTGAAAACTTACGGCATCAGTAAGGATCGTCGCCTATGAAAACTATCTCCTCCCTTAATTCCCTTATGCCTATTCGACTTCTTGTCGTTGCGGTGTTGTTCCTACAAGGGGTGATGTATCCACACACATCGCTCGCAAAAGAATCCGGTTCGCTTCGGGGGCTGGAGGCGTCGATTGTAACGCTCGAGATCACCCGTCAAACCTACGATTACCAACAACCTTGGACCCGCCGGACGGACCAAGTGACGAAAATGGGCGTGGTCCTCGCTGGAAACGAAATCTTAACTACTGCAGACTTTCTTCAAGACCACACCTTGATCCGGATTCAAAAGGGAGGGAGAGGGCTTTGGGTTGAAGGCAATTTGAAGTGGATCGACTACCACGCCAATATGGCGGTAATCGACCTAAGCGACTCTAAGTTTTGGGTGGGTTTGAAACCTATCGTGATTGCGAAACAAACTCCGTCCCGAGGACCAGCCCAGATGGTCCGATGGAGAAACGGAGTACTTGAATCGAGAGACCTCAGCATCAATCGCCTTTCAGTCAAAAAAGGGAAGCTAACCTTTATCGACGTCCTCCAACTCGAGCTTGATACGGAGATCGCGGGGATCGGATGGTCAGAAGCCATCGTCCGAGGTCAACAACTCATCGGCATCACAAGTTCTAAAGAAGAACATACCTGCGCCGCATTACCTGCCTCGTTCTTGCGTATGTGTTTGGCCGCTCGACAGGAAGCAAAGCCATTTCGTGGACTGGGATATTTTGCTTTCGTGTGGCAACGATCGAATAACCCCGCGACTCTCGAATTCCTAAACCTCAGAGGTGAACCCCGAGGAGTCGTCGTTCTCGATGTTCCCAAAAACACACGCCCAGAAGGTGCGCTTCAACCCCAAGATCTCATCCTCAACGTGGAAGGATTCGATATCGATACTCAAGGGGATTACCTCGATCCAGAGTTCGGCGTCTTATCGATGGAAAACTTAGCCACTCGTAACCGGTGGGCAGGAGATCAAGTACGGTTAAAAGTCTTACGCACAGGTAAAGAAGTGGATACCACTTACCAATTACCAAAAGCGGATTATAAAGCTGATTCTGTCCCAGATGCGGCCTTTGACCAAGAACCCGAATACCTGATCATGGGAGGTTTAGTCTTTCAACCCTTGAGCGTCCCCTACCTCCAAAGCTGGGGAACCGATTATTTGCGAAAGGCTCCTTTTCGACTGTCCTTCACCACGCAGAACAAAACCTCTCTCGACCGTCCATCCCTAGTGGTACTCTCCACGATTCTTCCCGACAGTTACAACCTTGGATATCAGGAGGCTCGTTGGTTGATCCTCGATGCGATGAATGGCAAAAAAATCAACCGACTGAGCGACCTCATCGAAGGGAAGAAAGCAGCTAAAAACGGATTGCACGAATTGTTTTTCCAACAAGGTGATTCCCTGAGCAAGCTGATGCTCGACGCGACCCAGACTGATGAGGCGACTCAACGTGTGTTGGATCGTTATGGAATCGAAAAACCTTTCGTGTTCGCACCGGCGACCTCTACCAAGGAAACACCCCAGCGATAGCTCTCAAACCTTGATGAGTCTCGAAACCGATTATCACCTTGTCCAATTAGCGAATGGGGCTTTTAGCCTGCATTCCACAGCTCACAAGGAGACCTTCCATCCAGTCATCGGCCCCTCAGCAGAAGCACAAGCTCTCTATGTAGAACAATTAGAACTACCGAGGCGATTCTCGGAAACTCCCGGAGAATTTGTTGTGTGGGACGTGGGCCTAGGTGCAGCGGCCAATGTGTTGACGGTTCTGAAAGCCCTGCGAAACCATGCAGGAAATCTAACAATCCTCAGCTTCGATCACAGTCTCCAACCTCTAGAAGCAGGCATCATGTATGCTAAAGAACTTGGCTACTTCGATGGATTTGAGACGACCACAACAACCCTCCTCAAGGCCGGCAAGGTTGAGTTTACCAATGGTTTATCAACCGTTTCTTGGAAACTCCATCTAGGCGATTTCCCTACCCTCCTGCACTCTGATAAAGCCGAAACGTGGCCCAAACCTCATGCGATTCTTTTCGACGCGTTTTCCCCAGCAAAAAACGCAGCCATGTGGACTTTGCCGTTATTTCAAAGGCTCTACAATCTCCTCGATCCCGACCGTGCCTGCGCCATGCCGACTTATTCACGGAGCACCCTTTTGCGCGTGACCTTGCTTCTCGCCGGTTTTTGGGTCGGAACAGGCCATGCAACCGGAGAAAAGGAAGAGACCACCGTCGCGTCAAACCAGACCCGTTTGATCAAATCCCCGCTTGGCTCAGCTTGGCTCAAACGGGCCAATAACTCGACCAGTGCAGAACCGCTACACCAAGCCCATTATCGTCAGAGTCCACTCTCAGAATCTTCTCGCCAACAACTCCTAATCCACCCGCAATTCTCACTCACCTGAACCAAGCCATGCTTGCCTGATGGTCAGAATCCTGCGACGAGTAACTTCATGCAATCGGCTGCTTCCGAATCCGTCCGCCAGTTCGACACGCTGTTAGCAAGTGGGGAACCGATCCTCGCCCTTGCTCCGATGCAGGACGTGACCGACCTCCCGTTCTGGGCGCTCATGAGCCACTACGGCGGGCCTGATGTCTATTACACGGAATATTTTCGGGTGCATCCCACCTCCACTCTGGAAAAACCGATCCTCCGCTCGGTGACCCAAAACCCTACCGGCCGCCCTGTCGTTGCGCAGATGATCGGGAATGATATCCCGTCTCTCGTGAGAACCGCGAAGGAGTTGCAGAAACATAATGTTGCTGCCATCGATTTAAACCTCGGATGCCCTGCCCCGGTCGTCTATCGCAAATGCGCTGGAGGCGGTCTCCTGCGTGAACCAAAACGGATCGATTCAATCCTCGGTGCCCTCAGGGATGCCGTCACTGTGCGTTTCACCGTCAAAACACGCATCGGTTTTGATAACCCTGCTGTTTTTGATGAACTGCTCTCGATTTTCTCAAAACATCACCTCGACCTATTAACCGTCCACGGCCGCACTGTCCGGGAGATGTATCGGAGTGCGGTCCACTATGATTACATCGCCCGCGCCGTAAATGCCCTACCCTGCCCTGTCCTTGCCAACGGCAACGTTTACTCGGCCGAACGTGCGCAGGAAATCCTCAACCTGACAGGTGCCGCAGGTCTGATGATCGGTCGCGGAGCGATTCGAAACCCGTGGATTTTCAATCAGTTTCGAGCCATGCGAAAAGGCCACCAACCAATTCTACCGATCGGCACCGAGGTCCTCGCCTATATCGACGCGTTGTATCACGCTGTCCAACCTGAGACCGTGTGCGAAGGTGCGCAGGTTCAAAAAATGAAAAAATACCTGAATTTCATCGGCCTCGGGATCGAACCCACCGGCGCATTTTTACACAAAATCAGGCGAGCTACTCTCAAATCTGAGTTCTTTGAAATCTGCACGGAACACCTCAGCCACAGCAATCCGATGCCTCTGGTTCCGTTTAATTTTAACCTGCCTCAGACCGACGTCTTGGCTGAAGAACACTGCTAACAAGAGTCCTATCCGCCTGATTCCCTCATTCTGCCTTCAACAATTTGGAGCTTTGCATCGGCCTGTCTTAACCGGATATTCAATCAGTCAATGAAACAGTTCAGTTCCCGTCGTGATTGGATTAAAACTTCTGCGATCCTCGCTGGAGGTGCATCGCTCTTGTCATGCATCAATCCCGCCCGTGCCGTCGCTCCGACAGATTACAAAGGTTCCGCTAAACTTCGCTTAAGCCTCGCAGCCTATTCTTTCCGGGATTACTTCAAGGAACTGGACCACCAGCGCGATAAGGACACGGAACCTAAACGCCGCATCGACATGTTCGATTTCATCGACTATTGCGCTACCAACGGCTGCGACGGGGCCGAGTTAACCAGCTACTACTTCCCGAAAGATCTGACCGACGCCCACTTGCTACAGGTCAAACGTCACGCGTTCGTCCGGGGCATCAGCATCTCCGGCACAGCGGTTGGTAATACGTTTACACACTCCGACCCTGCACGACGCGCCAAAGAAATCGCTCACGTGAAAAAATGGGTGGATCGCGCCGCGATTCTTGGAGCACCCCACATCCGTGTCTTTGCTGGAGGCACTCAAAGTGGTCAAACACTCGAAACCGCCAAGAAGGTTTGCATTGAAACTCTCGAAGAATGTGGAGCTTATGCCGCAACCAAAGGAATTTTTCTTGGGATTGAAAACCACGGAGGAATTGTCGCGGACGCCAAGCCGCTGCTGGAAATTGTGCAGGCGGTAAAAAGCCCGTGGGTTGGCATCAACCTTGACACCGGTAATTTCCACACCGCCGACGTTTATGGTGACATCGCGAACTGTGCGCCCTACGCGGTCAATGTGCAAATAAAGACCGAAGTTTCTCAAAAGGGCCAACCCAAACGGGACGCCGATCTAGGCCGGTTGGTAAAGATCCTGCGAGAAGCAAAATACCGAGGGTTCGTCGCCTTGGAATACGAGGCAAAACCCGATCCCTACGACGTCATTCCGAAAATCCTTACTGAATTACGCACTCTAATGGCTGCCTGATCCGGTCAGACATGGCACCCCTATTCGGGTAGTGCTCGACCCTTCGTTTCGGGAGCAAGCCATATCACGCACAGCCCAGCCACATAGATCAACGTGATCACCGAACACGCGCGGGCATAGCTCCCATCGAAGTATTGGACTAAACTCCCACCCGCCAATGCTCCGACGGCCGCAAATATTCGTCCAAAATTATAACAGACCCCTTGACCCGTAGCTCTGATCCGAGTTGGAAAAAGTTCAGGCAAATAAAGCGGGAACCATCCGTAAAACGATGCCGTGCAAAGTCCCGCGAGGAATGTCACACAAATAAAGAGCATGTTGTATTCATGCAACCCACGGAATAGCACCGCACAAACGATGAGCGATGCGAAGCACAGGATAAAATAGGTAGGGCGTCGGCCAATCCGTCCTCCCAGAAGAGGCCCGATCAAACAACCCACCACGGCTCCGAACGAGGATGCCATTTGCACCACCGCTTTAGCGCCCGGAACCTTTCCACCCGTCATCTGGTCAACCCAAAGCGGAATCCATTGAATCGATCCCCAAGTCCCGATCAACGCAATGGAGGCAAAAACAATTCCCAAGCATGTTGTTCGAATCATCCCGGCACCAAATACTTCTCGCAATGGATTGGTAGGCTGAATTGCCACTGCACGCTTCCATTTCTCCGACTCCGGCACTCCCAACCGAATAAAAAAGACTAATAACGCTGGAAACGCGCCCATCAGGAAAAACCACCTCCACGAATCAACCGTTACAGGTGCAAGGACCGCCACCCAACCGACCAGCAACATCCCTAAGTTCGCGGCCGCACCGATCAAACCCGCTAGAAGGGGTCGCCACCGTTCAGGCCAGCATTCCATCACCAACGCAACACCTAGTGCCCATTCACCACCCATACCCAATGCGGCAATAAAACGGGTCCCTGCAAGATGCCATGGCACTTGAGCGAAATAACCCACAGCGGTGAAAAGCGAATACACGAGAATGCTCAACGACATCGCCCTGATCCGACCAATCCGATCTCCTAACCAGCCGAAAACCAACCCGCCGACCGCTGCACCCACCAAAAAGCATGCCGTAATGTTCCCCATCCATCGAGCGACTCCCCCGTCACCGACCCCCAGCATGCTCTGCAACGCCGGACGGGCAACTACGGGGAATAGTCCAATCTCAAATCCATCAAACATCCATCCGAGAAACGCGGCCAACAAAACCATCCACTGAGCCTTGGTCAGTCGCAACGGCTCGCCCGATTTAGAAGAGTTAGAAGCAACAGTTGGACGAATTTCAGACATAGCGATTTCGATTATTTTAGAGTCAGTGTCGGCTTCGGCCACTTTAAATGTTCGTGTAAGAAATCAAAAGTTCCTTTCCCATTGATCGTGTGTGGTCCGGCAAACGTCTCCAATCGACTGTGGTTGGGAAGGCCAAGTTTTCCGGCATAAAGGAATCTAACTTTGCCAAACTCATGGAACACCCTTTCACCGGGTGCCACACCATCGAAATGCCCCCGTTCAACCATGAACGGCCGAGGCGCGATTAACGCCGCCATCTCCGCATAATTAAACGTGGTGCCAAGATCGAACTCGAAAATCTCGTATTCCCCGCTCCACACATAGCTGTAGTTGCTGATAGTGGATGTGTTCTTCCACACCCAATCGTTAAAATCAGCGGAACAAATCGACAAACAATAATCGGTCAGCAACGCTGGCACCCTCATCGCGGTCTTACCCCCATAACTCAGGCCGTAGAACGCCAATCGGCTTGCATCAACACACTCCAAGGTCTTGAGCCAGTCCAATATCTGCTGGTGCTGCGGAGTAATCACCGAAAATAAGGTCTGACCCACCTGATTTGCTTTGCGTTGCAACGTGCGAAAACGGTCCTCAAAAATATAAAGATTCTGGGGAGCAAAAACGATGAACCCACGGTCTGCCAAACGAGCAGCATAATCGTGATAAGCGTCGTGGTTGCCCACGATCACATCTTTGGGCCGACCTTCCAACCCATGCTGACAAACCACCACCGGACGCCGTTCGCCCTGCTCTAAATCCTTAGGAACAAGGAGCACCCCATAAGCCATCACATCTGGAAACACATCCAAGGTCACCTCATACCCACACCACCGTGCGGAATCGTACGTCTTCCTTGACCTTGCATTGAAAGGAAGCCGAGGTTGATTGATCTCACCAATGATCTCGCGAGAAAACTGCGTCCGATAAGTCACGCTGGACCTCCGATACGCTTCGATCGATGTGAAATCCAAGCCCTTCATATAATCACGCCTGACATCCCCTCCTCTTTCGAGCAGGTCCTGCGTATGTCGATCCAACTGCCGAATTTGCACAGCCATTCGCTGAAGCCCGTCAGCCAGCGGTCTAAGCGTCTTCGGAGGTGGTCCAGAAACTCCAATTCCTGCGTTTGGAACCAACGCTTTGAGTAAAGTCCCCAGCATCGCCTCGGTTCCATAGGCTCCGCGTCCATCTTCTCCGCTGACAACGAGTCGCGGCGGAACAGCATTAGGAACATCAGCAAGCATCTTTTCAAGGCGAGCGAATTCTGTCCTCACAGAAGCCAGATTCGGGGTCAACAATTCCGCAGGCGCGCCTCCGTTACCCGGAATGATTAGTTCCGGCCCGAGGGCCGCTTCCACGAGTAATTGCCGTGGCATGATCAACCGAGCCACTTCCGCATCCCCAAACTGTCGGAGGTAACCAAACACATTGCGGTCGATAGGCTGCTTCCAACCAATGCTTCGGTCATCAAAGAATCCGCTCACTCCCACCACATCCACTCGAGTCTCAAGAGCTCCTGCCAGCAACGCGACGAACCCACCTTCGCCGTGCCCCATCAGCCCGAGCGGTCGCCGACCAGAATCCGTGTCCTTCAACCCATCCACCAAGGCAAGCACCTTCAACACCTCGTAACCAAGGATGTGGCGGCCCATCTCAAAAGCGGGGCGATAAAGAAATTCGCGATGAGTGAGTTTGGCGTTCCGCCGTTGAGTCCGCGTGCGGTCGATCAGTAATGGGATGTAAACCCGACATCCACTTTCAACCAATCGTCGCGCAAACTGACTTTCCACAGGAACCCCAGGGGCTAGCCCACAAAGCTGTTCAGGGGAAACATCTGCGTCTGGCACAGTAATCACATCTGCAACGATGTCCCTGCCTTTAGGGATCAATACAAGCCCACACCCTTCCACGTCTCCAAATGCGGCCCAACGGATCTCGCGCACATCAAACGACAGCCCTTCTCCCAGTCGCTCAGCACCTCCCAAGGTCATCTCCACTCGAGGAGCACTACGCCGGTGGATTGGATCTCGCGCACCAATCATTCGCGCCAAACGCTGTCGATTTGTCTCCGCTCCACCCGTCCAAAAAGAAGCACGGCCAGCGATGGAATCCTTGATTTCTCGAAGCAAAAACCGATCCACACCAGCGACAAGATTCGATGCAATATCGCCTTGGAGCTCAAGCGGAGCCGTCCCGGGCACCACAGCATTGGTCCACGCTAACGGAGCCGCTCCACCTGCCCACGCAACCAAAAACAATCCGAAACCTATTAAAAGAGATCGAAGGTAGCTCATATTTCTTATCCTCACTTTTGACCACGTAAACGGCTATTCCCCAATTATGGTATGCTTAGGATTGTTTCTTCCGCACTTCACTCAACCCCTCGCCTCGCAGCCAAGTAAACTGCCGGTAAGCCAAATAAGGATCAACTTGCGCCAACAAAAACCACGCCCACTGCTCTCGCAATCGAGTCCAAAACGAACGCGATTTCCGCCACTGTTCCAAAGTGATTTCTTGACTAAGATCGAGTGCCTTTTCAAAAAACAATCGCGCTTGTTGAGTGATCCTAGCTGCGTCCAGCCGAACCAACACCTCGTAATTGATATGCAGACTCCGTTTGTCCAAATTTGCAGACCCAACAAAAACCGCATCGTCGAAGAGGAAAAGTTTCGAATGCAAAATCTGCGGTTGATATTCGAAAATCTGGACTCCGGCCTTCAACAAACCCGTATAAAGTCGCCGCGCTGCGGACTGCGCCATCGGCACATCCGTCTTCGCTGCCAAGATCAGTGTGACCCTAGCTCCTCGTTTCGCAGCCAAAACCAACGCCCGACGAACCTGCCTCGGCGGGAGAAAATACGCAGAAATGATCTGCACACATCGAGCTTTCTGAACGGCTGAACACAAAACCTGCTGCATTTTAAAACCGCGCCAATTGGGTCCAGACGTGATGATTTGGCCTTCAGCAGTGGAGATGACTCGTTGATTGGCATTCTTCCGAAACCGAACCCATGGTTGCGGTTTTTGTGACGCTAGCCGAAACATCCCGTCAAAAATTCGCCCTAATTCGACCGCGAACTCTGTGGACAATTGCACACTCGTGTCGTGCCAACCTCGGTTCACCCCATCCCCGCAATACGCCTCAGCAATGTTAAACCCACCCACAAACGCCACCAAATCATCCACCACCAAAATTTTGCGATGATCACGAAATCCGATGCGTTTTACACGGAGCGGGTTAAACCACCGAAATTCTCCTCCAGCCTTCTTGAGCGGTTCGAAATAGTCCACCGGAAGATCATAAGAACCCAGCGAATCCACCATAACCGACACCGCAACCCCACGACCTCTAGCTTCCACCAAGGAAGTGCGGAATCGCTCACCAATAGGACCCTTCCCAAAAATGTACACCTCCAACCGAACAGACCGTTGAGCACACGCAATAGCGTCCAACATTTTCTCCAGCGCACCATCCACCGAATGAAACCACTCACACCCCACCAGGACAGCGTCCACCCTGTTTTTCGTCGGAGTTGACATAAACGTTCCCCCCACTCTGCCAGAACC
>SXGT01936035.1_pt1 | contig 18321 bp, 42 predicted proteins | sample 3176221 | NCBI WGS metagenome assembly SXGT01 (sample SAMN11356862, study PRJNA531348) | freshwater metagenome | isolation source: freshwater sample F1-120 | place: China: Fuxian Lake, Yuxi | collected 2017-12-25
AGGTGACGACATGGGAATCGTCTCAATGGGACACTTCACGGCGGTCGGCATGCGGGTCAAGATCGAGGACCCGAGGGCGCTGACGATCGGAACCTGCGGCAAGAACGACACCGACGAGAGGGGGACGTTCGAGAGCTGGGTGTGCGCGGTCAGGGCGTGGAGGTCGCCAAGAGGCACCTGCTCGACTGAGAGGCCTCTTGTGAGGAGGGCTCTGCGTGGACCTCCTCCGCCTAGCCTCAAGGGTCGCCTTCGTGATGACCTCCCCCTGGTCGTACTACGACTCTGCGGAGGGGGAGGTCATCACGAAGGCCCGCGCGATGCCGGTGCGTCCCGAAGACTGGAGCTAACATGGACCTCAAGAGGATAGCATCGCGGCTCGCAGGTGAGCCGCCCCTGGGCGTACCGGGCTCCGGAGGTGGAGCCATGGAGATCAACGAGGCTGAGGTGCGGGCGGCGATCGAGAAGGCCTTCCAGGCGATCCAGTCCGGGCAGCCGGTTGCGGGCGTCGAGATCCCCTCTCTCAAGGAGGTCCTGCACGACTCCGAGTATTTCGCAGACGTGAGCGTGAACGTGGACACCGGCCGGGCCCAGATCTTCTCCACGGTCCACCACGACACGGACCTCGTCTACGAGGCCGACACGGCGGGCTTCAACCTCGACGACGCCGCGAGGGCCATGGTGGAGGACATCAAGGCGGGGATCGAGCAGTTCGACGAGATGTTCCCTGAGTAAGGGCCGTAGGGTTGGAGGTGCGGTCTTCAAGGTGATGCCTCAGGAGGATGACGAGGATCTCTCTGGGTAGTCGCTAAGACCCACGGCAGGGGGTCGCGCGCGCAAGTGCGGCCACCCGCGCCGTACCGCCCGGTGGAGGCAAGACGAATGTCGAACAAGTATCTGATGAGCGTGAGGGTCGGCCCGACCCTGGTCCGCCAGTTCGAGGCGAAGCTGCGCGAGGCCGGGGTCGACGTGGCGGAGGTGGGCACCGAGAGGGTGTACGTCCGTGCGGAGGGGTCGGAGCCGAGCGCGGCGGCCCACAACGTCCGCGTCGACGTTTTCCGGAGGTACGGGACCGACTACGGGCTCCTCCCCATGTTGGTCAGGAAGCTGTAGCCCTCCAATCGCCCGCCGTACGCATGAGGCGGAGGGCGAGGGTGGAGAGGGCCGGGCCGGGCCCGTGCGCTCTATGCGGGGATCCCACCCCGGTGGAGATAACCGTCTGGAGGGAGAACGGCTCCCGCCGGGCGGGGAGGGTCTGCACGGCGTGCTTCAGGGCCATCGTCCACTGGCTTACCGTGGAGGTCCCCAAGACCCCATAGCGGGGTCTTCGCAATATATGCCATATACTTGGCAAGAGACGGCCTGGCGCGACGTTGAAAGCGCACCAGCGGGACCGTCAACGTTCGGCCGCCCCGGCAAAAGTGCGTCCGGGGACCGCCGTCCTGACGTTACACCTAAGGTGCGTACCCGGTCGCGAGACCCTATGGCATGGGTCGGCCAGACCCTACCGGTACACCTGGACGACCGGGTGCATGCCCGCCCTTCCGGCCTTGAGCCCGTGCTTGAGCATCCTCTTCTTCAGCTCGTCCAGCCTCCTCTTCAGGAGGTGGCTGGCCACGTCCGCCAAGGACCTGGCATGGTCCACCGAGATATGGCTGGTGGGGTCGTATGACGTGTTGGGGAGGGGTTTCGGCCGGCCGAAGATCCCGAACGCGACCATGGTATCGAACGGGGTGACCTCGCACTCCAGCAGGTCGCCGAGGTCCTCCCAGAAGGAGTCCTCCCCCACGTCGTCCTGGCATGAGATGGGCTCGTCGAGATCCCCGTCCACCTTGACGGGATCCCCCTGGGGGATCGCGCAGACCCATGTGCCGCCCTCCTGGTCGACCACCTTCCAGTTCTTCCCCGTGCTCTTCCCGGTCTTCGGGTCGAAGCGCTCCTCGAAGTGAAACTCTTCCTCGCGCTGGTATGCGAAGGCCTTAAGCACCTTGTTCGCGGGCAGCGTGAACCCGACCACGATCGACACCGAAACGTCCTGTCCCATCCTTGGCCTCCTACGCTTAGTACGCCGGAGCCCGGCCCACCTTCGTCGGTGGGCCGGGCTCCGGGGGTCCGTGCCGTCGGCCTACTGGCCGCTGAAGAAGCACGCCGAGCGGGCGGCCAGGGTCGGGTCGGCCTCGAGGGCCAGGTCGCGGGCGTGCTCCGCGAGCTGCTTGGTGTAGCGGGAGCTGATCGCGAAGACCCGCTCCTGGTCCTCGGGGGAGAGCTCGGCCCCCTGGAGGATGAGCTCGGCGATCCGGGTGCCGTGCACCGCGTGCGAGGACATGAATCCCCGGCGGTTGAGGCTGCGCGTGGTGCGCGTGGCCTGCTCGAAGCTCGTCTGCCGGTTGAGCAGGATCACCATCGCCTCGCAGGCGGCCGGGTAGTGGGCGATCTCCTCGCGGATCTGCGCCTTGGTCTTGAAGGGGTAGGGGCGCTTCTCCTTCGGCGCCTTCTTCGCCTTGGGGGCCTTGGCCGCGGGGGCCGCCTGGGTCGTCTCGGCCGCGGGGGCCGTGGTCTCGGTCGTCATCGTCGTCACCTCCGGGGCCTGGTACCCGGGCTCGCCGCCCATCTCCGCGCCCGCGCCCACCGTGATCTCGCTGCCCGTGTCGATCGTCGTGTTGTCCATTGTCCGTCACCTCCAACCAGCGGTACCGCGCGAGGGGGAGGATCTCCGGAGGCGCCCTCGGCCGGTCCAGACGCAAGGCACTGGCCCCCTCCCGCCTCCTCATACGCGAGCTTGCGGCACACCTCCGACAGGCGAAAACCCGCTCTCTCGGCACGTATCCTCGTGTGGAGGTGACGGGATGGGAGACGTGAGCAAAGAGGAGGTTCGGGCGGCCTTGGGCGCGGTCTTGGCGCTTTCGGAGGCCATCCGCGGGCTCGGGGAGGTCCCGTCGGGCGTGTTGTACGCTAACGTGTGCGGGCATCTCTCGATCAACGCGTACGAGGGAGCCGTCGGCGTGCTGAAGCGCGCGGGCCTCGTGTCCGAGGCGAACCACGTGCTCCGGTGGATCGGGCCGGAGGTCAAGGCCTGAGGACCGTATCCCCGGTCGGAGGTGACGACATGGTGAAGATCGTCGGAGGCGACGTCGGGAGGTGCTGCACGAACGTGGCGGGTCCGTGCGGGGCCCACCCGGGGCGCAAGCCGACGCGGGCGGACGTCCGGAAGTGGGCGTCCCACGACGTCCCGGGGCCCGTCGCGGAGGCCCTCGCCCGGAGGGCGGACCGGTAGGCCGTACGCTCGTCCCCAAGATGGTCTGCGGCCTGCTCGGCCTGTGACGAAGGTCCGGCCTCCACCCCCGTACCCGGGGGTGGAGGTGACGGAATGACGAAGATGGAGCAGAAGAGGCGTAGCGCGCGGGTGACCCGGTGCTTCAACGCGGGGTGCAGCGGGGTCCAGGTCGGCGTCATGGACCTGTCGAAGGTCAACAGGGTCGGGCTCGAGGGCATCGACGCCGGGGACGACGACGCGGCCCTTACGGCGCGCATCAAGGCCTTCGTGGAGACCATCCGGAAGAACTAGCCCGGAGGTATGCCGGGGGCCGGCGTACCATATGGCGGGGGAGGAGACAGGGGTCCGGACCTAGGCCGGGCGCCCCACCCTCCCCCGCTGTAACGGTCCCTGGCAGGGATCCGCCGCATATACCACAGGGGGTCGTAGGTGAGGTGTCCAAGACCACGCCGAAAGCCCCTACTCCAAGGCGAGGAACACCAGGGGCTTTTCGGCCCCGAATCGGGAACCATTGTGGGAGGTGGAGACCCGGCTTGTCGTCGAGTACCAAAGGACGGAAGTGGCAATGCGGACGAAGGGTCTCGGAGGGGCGGCTTACCGCCGCTGAACGTCAAAAGCGCCGACTGACGGGACGAAGGTCCGCGCCCCAAGCGCGTACCCCCGGGAGTGAAACGGCGGGCGAGGGCGAGGAAGGGTGAGTAGGGGCAGAGCCTCGAAGCCCCCTCGCCGAAGCTTTGCTTGAGGTCTTGAGTGGGCACGCCGGGCGAAATGCCCGGAGGGCGATTTAGGCCAGCGTGAGGCTGAAAGGACTCTGGTTCCGTGGCGGCGAGGTTCAACTTCTCGTGCCCGGCCTCAAGCCCTCGAGGGCGAGGACACGACAGCGCCCCCCTCCCCCTGTACAGGGGGAGGGGGGCGCTGACCCCTCAGCCGAAGACGTCCTTGGAGCCGTACTTGGCCACCATCATGCCGGTGTAGGCGGCCCCGCCGTGCGTCCTGCAGGCGCCAGGGCCATACCAACGATCGTGAGGGTTGCTCGTGAAGCCGCGGACCGCCTTGGCGGGGACCCGCTTGGCGAGGCTGGCGCCGTGGGCCTCCAGCTCGGCGCGGACGGCCGAGACCGGGCGCCCGAGGCGGAAGTTGAGGGCCTGCAGCTCCTCGTGCGTGAACTCGGTCCGGTCCTCGTCCAGCAGGTGCTGGACGAAGGCGCTGACGCTGGCGAACTCGGGGGCAGTGCGGGAAAACTCCATGATCGTCACCTCCAGCCAGCGATACGGCCGGGGGCGGGGGATCTCCGCGCATATGCCAGGGGGTTGACGAGACCCCCTGGCAGGGGGTTCCGCTACGCGAACGCCGGGAAGAGCTCCGGCCAGGCCCTGGTGCGGGGCGCCACGAGCTCCTTCGAGCAGTTGGCGCACGTCTGCCCGTAGGGCTCCACGTTGTCAGCGTACAGGCGGGCCACCCCGCTTCCGCGCTCCAGGACCGTGTTCCTGCAGCAGGTCCCGAAGACCTGCAGCCCCTTGCCGTCGACGCTCGCGAGCCACCCGATCAGGTTCAGCTTCTTCATCCGTCACCTCCGACCCTCTGTACGCCGTCGGAGGAGGAACCTCCGGCCCCTCTCAAGGGCCTCCTGGTGTCCGGAGTAGCCCCACCTGCAGGCGCTACAGCCTTCCTCAGGATGGAGCAGGTACGCCGCCACGTCCCACACCTCCCGCCTCAGGCGGAATGGGAAGAACGCCTCGACGGAGGCCGTCAGCCGAACGCTGTCCTGCCACGCGTAGGCCCTCGCGGCCCACTCTCCGTCCCACATGATCGCCACCTCCTCCCCTGGTACGGGGAGGAGGTGGCGATCCACGCGGCCCGCCTCAGCTGAAGACGGTCAGGGCGCGCAGCTGGCCGAGGCTCGGGTTGAAGGTCCGGTACGCCTCCTTGGCGCCGGTCCGCTCGTCGTCCCGGTTGGCGCAGAGGACGGTCAGCACCGCCTCCCCGCGCCCCTTGGTACGCCACACGCGGTGGAGCTTCCCGAAGAAGAACCCGTGCGGGATCCCCTCCGAGGCGCTCCTCTGGGCCTCGCGCACGGCGCGATCGGTCGGGGGGCGCCCGGCCTGGTACGCGACGAACACGGGGGCTCCCTCCGGCGCGTCCGCGAGGACGGCCAGCATCTCGTTCTCTGTCATGTGTCACCTCCGACCGGGGATACGCCGCAAAGGGCGCGACCTCCGGACGCCGTAGGCCGCGCACGGGACGGCGTACCGGTCCGTGCGCAGGGCGAAGGCCCCTGCGAGGCGGGTGCCCGGCTGCCGGCGAGTTCGCGGTAACGCCAGCCGGGCACCCGCAAGTCCTTGTGCTCGGCCCGTACCAGCTGGTGGAGGTGACGGAGATGTGGACCAAGGACCTGGAGCAGCTGTACTCGCGCGCCGTCGAGCGTCACGCGCCGTGGGACGTCAACCTCAAGTGCCCGAGCTTCATCGCGGGCCGGAAGGGAGCGTGGCACGTAGTCTTCAGATACGTCCGCGTGCCGGGGGCCTTCGAGAAGCGCAAGGACGCGCGCCGCGCGATGCGGGCGCTCAAAGCGTCCGTCCGGGTCCTGGAGGTCTAGGCCGTCCGGGCGTACCAGGCCTCGGAGGTGACACCATGATCGATCGTCTCTCGGCCCTGGCCCAGATCGTGCGCGTGGAGTTCGGCGGCTGGCGTGCGTACTTCGCGCGCCAGGGTATCTGGCACGGGATCGTCTGGCTCGCGTACGCGGTCTGATCCAGGCCCAGGGCTTGCCCCGGGCGGAGATCCACCTCCGCCCGGGGTACCAGGCCTCGGAGGTGACAGATGGCGAAATACTGGATCGCAGAGGCGGTGGCTGGGCGGCGCGACGAGGGCTCCCCGGCGCTGGCGGACGAGCCCGGGTTCGATGACGAGCACGAGGCGATCGCGAGGGCGAAGGAGATCCGGGCGACCGGAAGGTACCAGATCGAGGTCCTGACCGAAGACTACGGGTATCGGATCTGGCCGGAGCACGGCTCCGAGGAGGAGCGGGAGATGCTCCACGAGGACGCGGTCGCCAAGCTCCACGAGCGCTGACAAGCCAGGATACCCGCCCCGGGCGCAGATCGCGGCCCGGGGCGGGTATCCCTGATTGGAGGTGACAACATGGCGAGAATGGACGCGCGCAAGGGCTCGGTGGTGCGGTGCAGGCGAACGCACCAGCTGTTCTTCGGGACGCTGGAGACGGTCCGCGACTGGTGCCGCCAGTCGCAGGCGTGGGTGACCCGTGACGTGTGGGTGTGCAAGCGCACCCGCGACTGCCTCGGCGTGTGGCGCTCGCCGTCCGAGGTGGTCGTCGTCAGCGCGTGACGGGCCCGGGCCCGGGCGGAGGTCAACCCTCCGCCCGGGTATCCTGCGTTGGAGGTGACGGCATGAGGGAGAGGCTGAGGCAGGTCCGCATGCGGTACGAGCTGGAGCGGGCCTTCCGCGAGCTCCAGGACGAGATGACGCGCGAGGATGAGGCGAACGCCCTCGTGGACGGGCTCAACCCGTCCGCCGACTGGATTCACGAGGGGAGGATCGTCGTCTCGGCCGCGTAGGCCGGGACGGCAAGAGGGTACCAAATGGCGGAGGTGACGCGATGTTGAGCCCGATCGTCGACGGATACTGGCGCGTGGAGGTCCTCAGGCCCGGAGGGTCCTGGTCCAAGTGGATCGGGCGGTACGTCGGCAAGGCCATGGCCGACAAGGCGCGCTTCGAGGCGGAGTCCTGCATGGCCTTCCGGGACTGCGCCTTCCGGGTGGTCCGGGAGTCGTAGGCCGGGTCCCCTCCAGCGTACCAATTGCTGGAGGTGACGGGCATGAAGCTGAGCATCTGCGCGACGGGGGCCTGCTACGAGGGCGAGGACAGGGAGCGGCTGGAGGAGCGGATCCGCAAGGCTGCGGAGGAGGACGAGTGGACGCGGCTCCTCTACCAGGTGGACGTCGAGCCGGTACGCCCGGAGCCGTTCACCCTCCAGCGTCCCGCCCGCAAGGCGGGATGAGCGGAGATCGCCGCCCCCGGGCCGTACCCGGGGGCGCGGCAGGAAGGCCCGCGGAGGCAACCCGAAAAGGCACGAACAGGCCGGAAGGCCGGGGCGACCCGAACCGCGGGGAGCCATAAGAGCCAGGGCAACCGACACCGGGCAACACGGGGGCCAGCGCCCCAAGGCCGCGCGCCACGGACAGAAGGCACGCACCACAAACCCGCGCGGCGAGGACGGATCAAACCGTCCACCGCGCGCCTTCCCGTCCGTCAATGCGCGTCCAGAAGGCGTACTAACGCTTGGAGGTGACGGCATGGAGAAAAGGCTGACGCAGGAAGAGGTCGCGCACGCCCTGAACATGAGGACGTGGGTGAAGGGCGTGGAAGACGGAGTGGCGTGGGAGCGAGGCGATGAGGCGATCACCCTGCACGCGCGCATGGCCGGCCTCACCGTGATGGTGTACTACCAGGGCGAGGTGCACGACGTCATCGGCGAGGACGGAGGGCCCGGCGACCCCGAGAAGGTCGACCTGGAGTTGTACCAGGACGACAAGGGGTACCACCGGGTGGAGACGGGCTCGCCGCGCGGTGACGCCTTCCTCAGGCGGTACCTCGCCTGGTACTGCCCGAACCGCGACTAGGAGGGGCCGAAGCCACAAGGAGGCCCGTCAATTGGCCTCCTTGTGGCGTACCAGCTGGTGGAGGTGACGCCATGGTCCACAAGGTCTGGTTCACGGGTCTCGGGTGGGTGAGCGCGAACGAGGCGCCCACGGTCGAGCAGGCGGTGCAGATCGCCCGCAGGGCGGGGTTCCGGAGCGCGATCGTCGCGGACGGCAAGGTCGTCGCGACCTACTGCCCGGTCGACGGGTGGAGGACCCTCGACGCCCCGGTGGCCCCGTCGCAGGTCGGAGCCCGCATCCCGTACGAGCTGGCATGAGGCACATCGTCTTCGGGCTCACGGTCGGCGCGATCCTCTGCGCGGGGCTCTATGCCCTCGCGCAGAGGCCGCTCCCACTCCCACCCCCTCCTCCACCCTCCTACAACGTGGGGGAGCTCCGGAGGGAGGCCCCGAAGGCCGTGGCCACGTCCGACGCGCCGCCGAAGGCCCGTCCCGCCCAGAGACACCCCGGCGACGTGGTCCCGTGGGACGGTGCGCCAGGCGTCGGCTACTACGACATCCGGGACTACATGGACATACACTCCGCAAACCGTTAAGCCGACCGAGTACCACAGGTGGAGGTGACGGCATGCTGAAGCTTGGGGAGCGCTACACCAAGCGCGGGCGGATCACGGTCAAAACGGTCCGCTGGGGTGTCGTCCCGGCGTCGAGGAAGGTCGTCAAGGGAGGACGCACGGCGCGCGTCAGGGTCCACCTCGACACGGTCGAGGCCGTGCACGAGGTGCGCCGGGCTCTGACGGCGTGGAGCTACTCGTAGGCCGGGCCTTCCGGCCCGTACCAAAGGACGGAGGTGACGAAATGCGCAAGGCGATCTTCATCAAGGGCAACGTGGGGCCGGTCTTCGAGCACGACTGCGACGGCTGCAGGTTCGTGGGGCGCCTCAACGGCGAGGATCTCTACGCCTGCAAGAAGGCGGACGGGACGGTCGAGTACCTCTGCCGCTTCGGCGACGAGGGCCACGAGAACGGCTCCCTCGGGGACCTGGCGCCCCCGGGCAGCCCGTACGCCCTCGCGAGGGCGCTCCTCGCCAAGGGCGGGAGGCCCGCCGAGTGGCGCTCGGACCGGGACCCGGGGACCTTCTCCCGGGGGGCCAGGGACCTGGTCTGAGCAAGGGGAGGGGGCCGGAGGTCGGTCCCCTCCGCCCGTACCATGGGTTGGAGGTGACGAGATGACGTTCTTCTTCAAGGTCGTGGACTGCATGAGCTACGAGCCCGAGTTCCTGGTCGCGTACTTCCCGGAGGACCAGCTCGAGCAGGCCCTCGCCTGCGCCAAGGAACGGGTCACGGCGGGGTGCGGCGACTACGTCGCCCTCGTCCGCTGCGCGTTCGGCAAGGACGCGGCCAGACCCCAGCTGGTCTGGCAGGCGGAGATCCAGCACCAGGACACGGACCTCGCGACGCCCGGGGAGGGGAAGGAGGCGGTCGAGGACGACCGCCTGATGTGACCTGGAGGTCCCGCCTCCACCCCCGTACCAGGGGGTGGAGGTGACGGCATGCAGATTTCGTTCCGCGAGTGGCTCGAGGCCGAGGAGATGGCGTACCTGAACGGAGCGCTCGACGACGACTCCGACCACGGGGACGTGGCCTACTACGAGGGCCAGTACGAGTCCGGTGTCGCCCAGATCCGCCGCGACTGGCCCTGACCAAGGACAATGGCCGCCCGGCGCAAGTCGGGCGGCCACGGGCGTATGAACCATCGGAGGTGACGGACAATGAACAAGGTTTCCCCGCTCGCGGCACTCGGCTTCCTCGCGCTCTGCGCCCTCTCGTTCGTCTTCACGCTCGGCGTCCTCGTCCGGACCCCGAAGGCCCACGCGGCGCCCCCGGAGCCGGAGGTGATCACGCTCGCCCCGGTCGTCCTGACCGCGGACAGCCCCCCGGACCCGCCCAGCGCCAAGGCCGCCCCGGCCTCGCGAGGCCCGGCGAAGGCCAAGCCCGCCCCGAAGAAGGAGCTCCGCTGCACCGGCTGGGAGGAGAGCGCGCTCGGCGGAAGGTACGGGTGGCCCGCACATAAGACGTGCGCCTGGGAGTGACACCCACACGGCGGGAGCCGGAGGCCGAGGGGCCTCCGGCGTACCGTCCAACAGGTCCCCGTAGCTCAGCCGGATAGAGCAAACGCTTCCTAAGCGTAAGGTCGGCAGTTCGACTCTGCCCGGGGACGCCCCGCTTTCGGGCCAGTGCAAGGTAATAGGTTAACCTCCCCGCCTCATAAGCGGATCATTGTGGGTTCGAGTCCCACCTGGCCCACCGTCGAAGGTCCTCCCCTCCGCGCCGTATCCCAGGCCGGAGGTGATGACATGCTGAACGGAGAGACGATCGCGACGGGCGCCCCGGGGACGTGCGAGGACTGCTGGACGGTCCTGGAGCTCAAGCCGTGCCGCTCGGCGGCCGGCTGGTACGTCGGCTCGGAGTGCGGCTGCGGCCCGTACAGCCGGGAGTCCGGCTACGTCGGGACCCGGGAGGAGGCCGAGGCCCTCGTGGCCGAGGCCACGGGCTAGCGGAGGTCCGCGCCTCCGCCCGGTACCCCCGGGCGGAGGTGACGGCAATGTTCCACGTGATCGGTCTCCAGTTCAGCTTCGCCGCGGGCCACGTCGGCAACCGGGTCAAGCGCCACTTTGTCGTCGAGGCCGAGAGCGCGGGACAAGCGTGGGAGGTCGTCCGCAACGGCGAGCCGCGCGTCGAGGACGTTCACTCGGTCCACCACGCGGACGAGTGCGAGGCCCGAGGCTGCACCTGAAGGTCGGGCTATGACCATCGTATCCCCAGGTGGAGGTGACGGCATGGGAGAGGCGAAGACGGGAAGGCGAAAGCGGAACAAGAAGAACGCCAGGCTCTGGGCGGAGGCCGAGAAGTCGACGAGGCGCCAGCTCGGGAGGCACGACCGTGCGGGGTACGTCAACCCGGACGGTACGTTCAACCTCGTCCCCAGTCCGACGGGGGAGTGGGTCCTGGGGAGGGTGTGAACGGAGGTCCGCGCCTCCGGCCCGTACCGCGGGCCGGAGGTGATCCCATGGCCCGTTCCTTCGTCGTCCCCGTGTCCCTGTCCCAGTCCGCCACCTGGGCCCACGAGTCCCGCACCCTCGCCCAGTTCGAGGCCGTCCGGGCGATCGTGGAGTCCCCGGACTTCCTCGCCTCGTGCAACCCGGACCTCTTCACGCCGGACGTGGGGGCCTACGACGGTCCGTTCGCGTTCGCCTACTACACCAAGGACGGCCTCCTGAACGTCCGCCGGATCGGCAAGGCGGGCCGCACCCTGCAGCACGTCACGGCCTGACCAGGCCCTCGGAGGGCCCCGCAAGTCGGCGGGGCCCTCCGGTACCCCCGGGCGGAGGTGACAAATGGCAAAGCTTACGTTCCACGTGGTCGGGCTGTCGTTCGGGTTCTCGGCCGGCCACGTCAACAACACCGTCAAATCCCACTTCGTCGTTGAGGCGGAAAGCCGGTTCGACGCGTGGGAGCAGGTGCGGAACGGGGACGAGCGCATCTCGGACCTGGCCACCATCCACCGGGCGTCCCTCTGCGACAAGCTCGGCTGCAACGGGCAGCCCGCCTGAAGGTCCGTCCCTCCGCCCGGTACCCCCGGGCGGAGGTGACGACGATGAGCACGACGATCAGCCGCGACACGGTCATGCACTCGGGACGCACGGAGCCTCGCCATCCGCGTTGACGAGAGCCACACGGCGAGGACGCCGTCGGCGCGTGCGCGCGGCATTGGCCCGTCGTCGGGGAGGACCTGGCGGGGCGCACGGCGAGGTGCTCGACCACGAGGAGAGAATCCGCCAACTCCTGGAGGCCTGCGGCAAGCGCCGGGACCAGCCCGGCTTCGAGGACCTCGTCTGCCTGATCTTCAGCCGGGACCTGCTGGTCGCCAAGATGGCGACGTCCAAGCCGGGCACCCGGCTCTGGGACGAGCTCTCGAAGGAAATCGTCGAGGTCGAGGCCCTGCTCGCGCCGCACGGCCTGGTCTGAGGACCGCGGAGGTCGACCGCCTCCACCGCGTACCGGGCACCCACGACTGCTGCGTGTTCGAGGCCACGTTCTGGCTCAAGGACCACAACGCGGACGCCGCGCTCACGGGCGCCCCCGCGTTCTCCCGCGTGGAGGACCTTGCTGCCTGGTATGACCTGCAGGCGAACGGCTGAGCGGAGATCCGCCCCCTGGCGCGGTACCAGGGGGCGGAGGTGACGGCGATGAAGCAGGCGGCGCAGCAGGCACGGAGCGGGGCGCGGGCGATGGCCGAGGCGAGCAGGCGGCGCCACAAGGTGGCGCCGATGCGGGACCGGCGCGACCGGCGCGCGAAGGACGCGCGCCGGAGCTGGCAGCGGGACCACGGGGCCTGACGGGCCCGTCCGCCCCGAAGGTGGGCCCCATGGGATGGTATAGGGGGTATAGGGGGTGGGGGTACCGCCCGGGTGAAACCCTTTTTCCGGGGACGAAGATGCGTGGGAAAGTCCGGGGTTCTCCGGGCTCCGGAAGGCCCGTTCGGTTAACGCGGTAGTGGCCCCTCCAAGGAGGGTGTCCTGTGTCGTGGAGGGCGCTTTCGGACGGCCGGGCGCCGCTTTGCGGCGCTGTGGCCTTCCGCGGGCGGCCTTCGCCTTAGGACGTCAGGATCGGAGTTCGTCCAGGAGGGATCGGACCGTTTGGGCGCGGGGGACGGTCGTCCTTTCCTCTGGCGTTAGGCTTTGCCATGCGGTCTCGATGAGGATGGCGGTGTTCGACCGGGGGTGGGCTTTCCGTCCGCCAGGTTTTTGCGCTTGTGGGCGGTCAGGTGTTGGAGTGCTGGCGCGCGGATGAGCTTTTGACGTCCTGCGGGGGGTCCTCGTGAGGGAGTCTACCTTTCGGGCTAGCGCTTTGTAGGGATCGTCGGAATCGGGGTTTTGCCCTTCCGGCCTGCTCTTTTCTTCGGGGTTCACCTTGAGGTAGCCTTTTCTTGGGGGAGGGGTTCTCTGCCGTCGCCTTTTGCGGGTCCCCCTGGGCGTGTCCTTGTGGTCAGAGGATGATCATGGCTGGCTCTTGGCCGTGGGGTGCGGCTTTGGGCGGGGGCCCTCCGGCGCAGGTGGAGCATGAGATGATGTCGAGGGTGGTGGTGAGGGCGATGAGGGCTATGGCGGCCAGGGCTGACGTTTTCATCCTCTTGGTGCTCTTTTCAAGGGCCTTCTGGCGCTCTTCTAGGAGCGTGGACTGTTCTGTTAGGGCCTTGAGGGCGGTCGGCGGGGTTTGGGGCTCGGGGGCGGAGAGGGTGGCCTTCGCGGAGGAGCGGTATGCTTCCTCTCCTTCCAGGGAGAGGGTGACATTGGCGCTGTCGGGGAGCCCTTCGAGGGACTTTCGGAGGCTTCCTGCCGTTGTCGTGGCCGTCCGCTCTGCGGAGTTTGCCGTCAGTATGGGCTTTCCTGTCATGTTGACTTTACGCTCGCCTGCTGTCGGCCTGCGCGTTCTAGCGCCCTTGCCGGGCCCGTCCTAGCCTTGCCTGGCCCGTCCCTTCCTTGCCTGGCCGACGTCTTCTGCCGCTTACGGGCGTTTGATCTGGTGCGCGTTCCAGCGCCCTCGCCTCGCCTTTCCTTGCCCCGGCTTGCCGGACCGGACCGTGCATCGTCAAGCCACGACTCGCCCGTCCTCGACCCGCCGTGCCTAGCCTTGTCCTCCCGTCGTGCGCGTTTGGCGCCATTGCCTTTCCATGCCTAGCTCTGCCCCTCCGAGCCTTGCCAAGCCTTGCCAAGCCGAGGCCTTTCCGAGCCAAGGCTTGTCCTAGGGTGTTGCGGTCCGCCGTGAGCGGACTTTCGCATTGAGGAGCTGTGTTGCCTGGTGCTCGGCGGCGCGCTCGAGCCGGGCCTTCTCTTCTTTGTCGTCTGTCTTCTCCGCCGCGAGCTCCATCCGTTCTTGAGCTCTCTTCAGCTTTTTCAGGCCGGCCTTCCTTCCCCTCCGGGAGCGGTCGGCGATCTGGCCTGGCTCTGCGCGCTCGATGACCTCTGAGATCCCGTACTTTCTGTGGGGCGCGGGGCGGAAGTCGATCCCGTGCTTGAGGCGGACGGTCTCTCGGGCCTCGTGGATCATGAGCTCCATCTTGACCTTGTCGTGCTGGTATTTGTTGCGCAGGTCTTGGAGGTGGACGGTCTGCGACTCTAGCAGGAGCTTTACGATCTCCTCCACCTCCTTTTGCTCGCTTTCTGGCCTTCCCATGCTCTTCCTATTCCCTAATGTTACAGTCTGCGCGTGGTGCGCCCTTGCCAGTCCCTGCCGGGCCGTGCGACGGCGTGCCCATCCTAGCCGTGCCACGTTCTATCACGCTGCCTTGAAGTCTGTCACCTCGAACCGGCCGTAGCGCGGGGTCCACTCGCACAGGCCGACGATGAGCCCGGCGTCGTTGAGCGCGTCCTGGACCTGGTTGGCGTCCGGTCCGCCCTCCTGGACCTCGAGCATGAACTCGACGCTCCATCCCTTCGGGAAGCGTGGGCGCGTGCGCTGGACGGTCGCCGTCCCGACCTTGACCCCTTTCGTGAAGCGGTGGTCGTCCGACATGAAGAGTTCTTCTGCGTCCCTTGGGCCGGCGTACTGGAGCTTGTACCCGTCGGCGTCGTCCGGCTCGACGATGTTGACGAAGGCCTCGAAGGTCTTGCCGTGCTTGCGCTTTCGGGCCCCCTCCACCAGCATGGCCTGCAGGTTGTCCACCGGCAGGTACGGGCCGAGGGCCTTGTGGTAGTAGAGGGCGCCCATGAACTCGGTCTTGCACACGGCCTCGAAGTCGTCGTCCGACTTTGAGCCCTTGTACTTGCGCGCTGCCGCCGAGAGGTTCTTCGCGTGCGGGTCCATCGGGTTTGCGAGGCGCCCGTTGTGCATGATGAGCGGCCGGATGCCGCGGATTGTCGTCTTGAAGATGCTGATTTTCATTGTCCCTCCTAGCACGTTTCAGTGCCCTTGCACTGCCATTCCCTGTCGCGCCACACCGCGCCGTGGCAAGCCGCGCCTGTCCACGCCGAGCCTTGGCGGTGTACGGAGGGCCCGGCCCGGATTTACGACCTGCGTTGTGTTAATTGTGCATGCGCGTTCCAGCGCCCTCGCCTTGTCCAGCCTTTCCCAGCCTGGGCGGGCCGATCCGAGCAGCGCCCCTCCATGCCTGTCCAGCCCATTCCCCGGCCGCGGCCTGCCGGGGAATGGGCTACGGAGCCGGTTCCACAGTTTACGCCTCGTGGCGGTTGTAAGTTGCAATTGGCGTGGTGTAGGGGCTGGCCGGATGGACTCGGACATAAAGATTGCGCTTATGGCGCACGCTTCACGGGCGGTCTTCGCCGCCGGGCGGCCTGTCGAGCACAGTGAGCTTTTCCCGGCCGACCCTGGGGTCTACGGGTGTAGGGTCCTCACGGCCTACGCGAAGAGGACTATAGTCGAGGTCATGCTGTCCTTCAAGGACGTTCAGGAGGTTCCGCGGAGGGGCGGTGGTCATCTTTACTCTGTCCTTGACGCGGACAGGCTTGCGATGTCCGTGGTCCCGGATGTCGTGGAGGACCGTGCGGCGGACGAGGCCAGGCTCCGGGCCTCGGCCTTGGACCCGCCGCGTCGGGCCATGCTCTATGTTGCGTTGAGGGGTGTCCGAAGGCTTGCGGCCTGCCGCAGGGGGGTGCTGTGCGTTCTGCCGTCGCTGTTCACGGTCGACGGTGTGAAGAGGCTTGAGAGGAAGGTTGCGCTTGACCGGGCCTGGCAGTCGCGGCTTATGTTGGCCCTCGAGGGGATTGGGATGGTGGCCGTCCGCCCTGCGGACGACGGTGTTCACTTTGCGTACAAGGTCTTGGACCCTGCTCTGCTCGGGGACCTGGCGACCGGGGCCAATGGTTGCCTTTACGAGGTTCTCTTCCCGGAGTCCGTGTGTCATCTTCACCCTCCGGCGGAGCCGTCCGGGGCCCGTGAGCCGGTGGTCGAGTTTGGCCTTCTGGACATGGACGTCCAGTTCCCTTCACCTCCTCCCACGCCCCCTCTGGACAAGCTGTACGAGACGGTCCACGACGGTGCGGCCTCTGAGGCCTTCGCCACCCTCGCGTCTGTCGTCGACAAGGTGGAGCGTGAGCATGACGTGTTTGCGCTCCAGGGCCGTCCGCCGGCCTCGGCGCTGGAAGGTCAGGGCGGGCCTGGACTGGAGTCTTTCGCAGGCGTTTGCCTTGCCGTCGTCGCCGAGTATGGCCTGGACGAGGAGTGCGCTGAGAGGATGGCCGTCGTCTACCGTGCTGCCGCCGCCCTCCGAGCTTCCGGCGGGGTCGGATCCGTGCGCAGGGACCTTTTCCCCGAGGACGACCGGTGGAGCAGGACCATCCTTTCCAAGATGTCCGACGCTGGGCTAATGCGCAGGACGGGATACAAGGCGACGACCAGGTATCATCCGCTGCCCGGGCTTGATCAGCTTTTGGGCGGCGAGTTTGCCATGCGGTTGTTCCTCCCGCACGTTCTCCACAGGAGGGCGCACGGGCTGTCCACGCCGCCCCAGGCGGAGGATGGCGGGTCCGAGGCCCGGGATGGGGCGCCCGGGGACGATCAGGACGTGATGAAGGCTTTCCTTGAGGTCCTCACCCACCAGAAGGAGGAGATTTCCCTGCTGAAGTCTGAGCTTACGCGCGTAAATGCTAAGCTGGATGCCATAATCCAGCTGATCGAGGCCATCAGGTGAGCGAGGTTGAAGAGCTTGAGAACGCGTACATGGCGGCCTCCTCGGACAGGGAGCGCGCTGCCCTGGAGGCACGGATATGGGCTCTCGTCCCGCCTGGCAGGAGGGATCGGAGGGGGATCGGGGCGTACTTTCGCGACCGGTTCGGGGAGCCGTGCAACAGGGTGTCCCAGAGGCATGCTCTCTTGAACCGTGGCCCTGCCTTTGACCTTCTCTGGGTTCGCGTTGAGTCTGGGATGGCGTACACCACGGCCATGAGGCTCGCCAAGTCCGTGGCGAGTAGGTCTTTGGACGGCGGTCTGCCCATGGACGAGGTCCTTGCCTCCGCCTTGGCCGAGTATGACGCTGACGGCTTTGAGTCCAGGACCGCGGACGGGCGCGTCTTCAGGAAGAGGCGTGCTCCTAGGTCCGCGCCCAGTGGGAGAGCGTCCAAAAGGGAAGCTGCTGTGGGGGCGAAGTTTCGCGCGTCCGTCCGCAAGCTCATAACCTCCTATGTCGAGTCCAGGGCCCCCGGAGGGGACGCTCGTTTGAAGGCTCGTGCCTTGTCAGAGTTCGAGGTGACGCTGACTGTCCTCATATCGCAGTTTCAGCAGGACGTTAGGGGGATCCCCGAGGCCCTGTTCAGGGGCGGAGCGGGGCCCTCGAGGAGGGAGTTGTTGCGGGCCTGCGACGTGCTCGGGATCCCGAGGCCTCGGCCTGGGCAAGCGGTCGACATGGTCCGCGCGAGGGCGGGGTATGTGGCCCGCGTCAAGGCCTATCATACGGACTTGTCCGGGACCGAGGACACGCGGGCTATGTTCGAGGAGACCGTCGCCGCGATGAATGTTGTCAAGCTTAGCCATTCCCTCCTGGGATCATCCAGGGGGGCAACCGGAGATGATGAAAGGTCACAGCAATGCCCCGTACCGCAAACGGACCCAGGGTCCCAAACAGTGTCCAGCTAGCCAAGATCGCGGCGTACAGGCCGACGGTCGAGCTCATGGGAGGGTCGATGCCCAGCAGGATCGCCCACTTTCTCGACTGGGCGGCCGTCCATGCCGGGGGGATCTTCTTCCTCCCGAACGTCATCCTCCGGGCGGTGAAGGGCGCGAACTCGACGCCACGGGCTGACTCTGAGGAGGTGCGCTTGGTCAAGAACGCTATGGGGGGAGCCAAGCGGCACCTCCTCAACAGCTATGACAGGTGCCTCTACACCAGCGAGGCTGGGCTTGGGTATCGGGCCACCGTCGACGACAACGACAAGATGAACAATCCCGTGCCGGCCAAGGCCAAGAGGTGGTCGACCGAGAAGGTCGGGCTAGACAAGATCCTGGCTACCGTGAACGAGGGAAGGCTCGGACGCCAGGAGAGGGCCTATTATGACGGTGTCAGGGCGGCGTCGGCAAGGATCACGGGCGCCCACGTTCGGGCTCTCCTAAAGCCGTAGCCTTCTCGGGCTCTTTTGCCATGTTCTGGCCATGGACCTTCTCAGGATCGCCACCCGCGTTGCGGCCCCGCTCGATCCGGGCCTTGTCAGGAGCGTGGAGTCAATGCTCGAGGAGCTTTCCGCGGCGACCAAGGCGGTAGACCTCGCGGAGAGACACTCTCGCCGCCTCCGCACGGAGCCTTCCCTGGAGTGGGTGGCCGACCAGCTCGTGGAGTATGAGGAGCTTTTCGAGGGCTTTACGGAGTCTGCCAGGGCCGCCCTTGAGTATGTCGAGGCCGCCGGGCGCCGTTGACGCCAGTC
>SXGT01031501.1_pt1 | contig 18319 bp, 15 predicted proteins | sample 3176221 | NCBI WGS metagenome assembly SXGT01 (sample SAMN11356862, study PRJNA531348) | freshwater metagenome | isolation source: freshwater sample F1-120 | place: China: Fuxian Lake, Yuxi | collected 2017-12-25
GGCGCTCGTGGAAGACGACACCGTGCAGGGCTGCAAAGGGGATGTAGCCGTCGCCGACGGGCGAGAAGCCGTGGAGGCCGGCGGGCTCGATGACGAGGCGATGGGGGCCGAGCAGGGCGCCGCCCTTGCGGAGCATACGGCGGACGACGCTCGGCATGAGGCGACCGAAGGCCCACGGCAGGATCCAGACGGTCGCGAGGCCGACGGCGAGCGCGATGGCGGCGGCGATCGGGGCGTCGTGCATGAACTCGAGGCCCGCCAAGAGTGCGGACGCGACGAGGGTCATCAGGCGGAGCTGGTTCATGCGCCGGCGCATCGCGACGTCGTTCCGAAGGTGGAACACGTTGAAGGCGACCAGGTCCTCGAGCGTGACGTCGTATGCGACTTCGGCGACTTCCATCGCTCGCCTCGTAGCATCGCGCGGCAGCCGTGGCGCGTCCGTTTTTTCGGTCCGCGTTGGGGAGGCGGTCGTCGCGCTTTCGCGCGGGGCGCGCGGCGTGCTATCGGGAGGCGCATGGACTACCGCGCGATCGTCTTGGGTGCGACCGGGGCCGTCGGCTCGGCGCTGGTGGAGGCGCTGCTCCGTTCAGAGCGTTGTGCGGGCGTCGTGACGCTCGGCCGGCGGACGAGCGAGGCCCTCGCGGCCCGCACGCGGGCGGCCAAGCTCGACGCGCGCGTGGTGGATCTGGAAGCACTCGAGGCCGCCACGCGCGCGGCGGCGGTCGGCTGCGACGTCGCGTTCTGCGCCCTGGGCATCGGCCAGCCGAGCAAAGTCTCCGAGGCCGAGTTCCGCCGGGTCGACCTCGGCTACGCGCGCGCGTTCGCGAGCGGGGCGCGCGCGGCGGGCGTCCGGCACTTCTCGCTGCTGACCTCCGTCGGCGCCAATCACCGCTCGCGCATCCGCTACCTGCGCGTCAAAGGCGAGGTCGAAGAGGCCGTCAAGGCGCTCGGCTTCCCGCAGACGAGCCTCGTGCGCCCGAGCGTGCTCATCACGCCGAAGGCGCGCTTCGGGCTGGAGGACCACGTCCTGCGCGTCGTCATGCCGCTGACCTCGTGGGCCATCCCGCGGAAGCTCCACGAGATCACGACGGCCGATCTCGGACGCGCGTTCGTCCTCGACGCCGAGGCCGTTCTGGCATGCGCAGGCGCGGCCGGGGCGCACGTCCTGCACTACCCCGAGCTACGGCGCCTGCTCCGGGCCGCCGCGGGCGGTCGGTGACCGGAAGGAAATTCTTCCGGGTCGGCAGGCGCGGCGGCGACCAGGCGGTACGTCGGATTCTCCAGCGCGCACTTGCGGGCAGCTTAGCCGCGGCGCATCAGACGCGAATCACCCGCAGCGTCGGATCCAGTCGGAGAAGATCCCCTGCGTCGCTCGTGATGACGGCGCCGCCTCTCTCGCGGGCGCTGAGCGCCACCGAGGCATCGACGATGTCGTGCGTCTTCGTCACGCCGCAGAGCTGTCCGGCCGCGCGTGCTCTGTGATCGTTGAGAACCTCGATCTCGATCGCATCCGAGGCGAGGAGTCGCGCGAGCCTGGCCTGTTTCCTCCCGTCGCGCCACACCTGAGCGACGACGCCGGCCGGCACGACGAAGCGAGTGCGTTCCTGGCGCGCGGCGACGATGATGGCCAGCATCGCTCGGTCGCCCCGCTCGAACGCGATGAGCGCGCCCGCATCGAGCGTCGGTCGCTTCATGACGCTCGACGTCGTGCGTTGGCACGAGGACCACGGAGCGTCTCACGCGCCCGGCGGAGTTCGGCGCGGGTCAGAGGACCGCCGCTCTCCGACAGCATTTGGTCGAGGAGCTCGTCCAGCTCGTCCTGCATGAGCTTCTGATCGAGAGCCGCGCTGACGTAGGCGCTGAGGCTCTGGCCTCGCCCTCTGCGCACGGCGGCTCGCGCCCGCGTGAGGACTTCGGACGGAACCGACACAGCGATCTTCGACGTGGTCATACCGCGAATCCTACCGGCCCGGCGGCTAGCGTCAAGGAGCGCGCGCATTGCCGCGCATTGCCGCGGACGGTGCGCAACCGGCGTCGACTGCCAGCTCGAAGCGGCCGCCGGTGGACGGGAAGAGTCTCTCCCGGGTCGGGAGGAATTTCTTCCGGGTCGGGAGACGCGGCGACGCGACGGTAAGGGCTCGTCCCAAGGCCCGCATCGAGGCGCGCGCGGCGCTCCAAGAGCTTCGCGGCGCTGGCGCGGCCATTCCGAATCAGGATTCAGAACGTCGCCGAAGCGGCGGGCGTGACGCGACAGACTGAGTCGCAGCACCTTCGGACGCTCGCTGCGATCGGCGTCCTCGAGGAACAGAAGAGCGGTCGCGGCAAGGTGTTCGTTCACCCGGCGTTCATTCGACTGCTCGCGTCGGACGTGGCGTTGCCGACCTACGGACGTGAGTTCGTTCGTTAGGGGGGCGGTCGAGTCATCATGCGTGCGAGGAACGACCCGAGCGGCTGCGACGCCCCAGCCATCGCCAGGCGTACATCAGCCCGAGGACAACGCTCCCGTCGCCATGCGCAAGGCCACCAGCGCAGCCGCTCTCGGCGCCCGCTGGGGACGTCTCGGCGCCACTCGCGTCGGGTGTCGTCGCCGCGTCGACGCCCCCCTCCGGCGAAGAGGCGACCGCATCCGCCGGCTCGGTCTCGGGCAGCGAGTCTTCGATCGCATCCGTGGGGGGCTCGGCCTCCGACGTCACCGTGATTCGGTGCAGCGTGTCGGGCGCGGCCGGCGGATTCTGGGCCGTGTTCGCCTGTCGGCTGCCGTCGACGGCCCAGAGGTAGTACGCGACGCTCGCACCGTCCGTGGCGGTGCTCGGGATCTCGCCGCGCCACCGCCCGGCGCCATCGCCCGCATCGCTGGCGAGCTCGACGCGCGTGAACTCGGTTTCGCCGTCCGCGCGGTAGTGGAGGTAGGCGGACGCCACGCCGCTCGCGTCGGTGACGTTCGCTTCGATGGGCACCGCGTGCCCGTGGGCCACGGTGGTGACCGGGTCGTGAAGTAGCGCCGGTGGCGTCACATCGGGCGGAACATGCACCGGAACGTCGCTGTAGGAGGCGCAGATGCCGATCAGGTCGTCCTTGGCCAACCTCCGGCCCGGAAGCGGTTCGGTCGGCGTCGGCTCGGGGTAGCCTGCGTGCATCGCGGCCTCCTCGTCGCCCGAATGGGCCAACCCGAGAGCATGCCCGGTCTCGTGCTGAATCACGGTCAGGAGATCGCGGGTCCCCTCGGGTCCCGCAGCGTCGACGCTGAACACGTGAGCGGCCGCATTGACGGCGATATCGGCGTCGAAGATCTCGCCAGTGCTGGCGACGTACCGCACGAAGGTCGACGCCAATACCGTCGACGATTGTCCCAGTGCCTGCCATGCGTCGGCGCTGGTGATGAACACCACGAGATTGTCCGTATCCGCGAGGCTCTCGGGAAAGGTCGACGACGTGTCGTTCGTGGTGCCGGCGTGCACGAACACCGGGACGGTCGCACACGGCGCGCGGTCGCTCCACTGGTCGTAGGCCGCCTGCACGAGCGCGGGAAGATCGACGCCAGGGATGTTCGCGTGGGCCGGAACGAGCGCGGTGTAGAACGGAATGGGCTCAGGACGGACGAACCAGCGTAGCCGCTGGCCGTCCATCGTTTGGGTCGGCTCGTAGGCCAGCGCCGACAGCGGCACGCCCGCGGTCGCGGCGGCGAGAGTGAGCAGACAAAGAATGCCAGTGCGGTGATGGTCGACCATCGCGCCACCTTGTCACGGAGCGTTGCGGTGAGGCGCCTTGCCAAAGTGCAGCGTGCCATTTCGCACTCGGGACCGTCAACTCGCCGAGGCACGCGCGGATGACACGACCCGAGCCGTCGCGCGGGTCGGCGTGGTCGTCTTCTCGCCCCCACCGATGAGAAGCGTCAAGGTAGGACGCGCGGCACCTCGACCATGTACAGCTCGGTCTCGTTGGAGCGGACGAGCAGGCGTGCGTCGTCCTCGAAGTCTTCGCTCACGCTCAAGAGACGCCAGAAGTCCGCCTGCGAGAGCTCACGCAAGTCGACGTCGTCGATGGCCACGATGGTATCGCCGGGACTGACGCCGGCGCGTGCGAGCGGCCCCGCCTCGTCGACTTCCCCCACCCACAACCGGTGATGCCATTCTGCGTGCCACCCGCTGCCGGCGCCCATGCCGAGGGCCTCGGCAATCGCCTCGTGGACGCGTTGCGCTCGGTCCGGCGGCACCCAAACGATGTCGCGCAGCTGAATGACCTGCCCTGGAAGACACCGTTCCCAACGGCGGGCACTCCCCTCGGTCGTCCCATTCAGGCGCGGGTCCCACACGACGACCTGGCAGTCGTCACCGCGACCGAAGCCGCTCAGCACGAATCTCCCGTCGCTCCCTGTGGTCACCTGGCGGCAATAGCGTCGACCATCCTCGGTGGGGTTGGCGCGCCCGACACAGTCGATGTAGGCGCGACTCCCCGCATCGCTCGCGAGCAACGGCGCCGCGACTTCCATGCCCGCCAAAGGCATTCCCGCGACATCGACGACGCGACCCGCGAAGGCCATCGGAACGAAGGCCCCGCACTCGACTTCCACGGTCTGCCCCGCCGGGACCCGGTACATGCCGCACTCGATGCGGAACCCGTCGAGCTCGCCCCCGACGAGCTCGAGCTCGACGAGGTGCTCCCACTGCGCACTGACCGAGATGGGCGTGTCGGTCGCCCCCGTCACCACGACGCCCGGAGAAAAACGAGACAGGTGCGCGGCTGGGAAGCGGGGGCGTCGATCATGCCGCCGATCGAACTCGGCCAATGCGTCCGCATGGGACACCTCGAGCGCCTCGATGCGCGCTTCGTCCTCCGCAAGGGCCTCGCTGGCGATCCGCGCGTCGAGTTCCGCCGACGAGCGCGCTTCAGCGTCCGAGCCGCCCTCGCCCGGCGCGATCGACCGCACGATCACGGTCCCCGCCACGTCCGGAGGCGCGTGAACGATCAGGTTGCCGGCGGGCTCGAGCACGAGCTCGACCTCGCGGCGCGCCTCGCCGGCTCCGTATACGACCAGTGTCCCCGTGCCGCGCTCGCCCCCATCGGCGCGGAGATGGACGACGCTCGCGGGCGCCCTGCGAAACACGAACGACCCCCGCGCATCGGTCGTCGTCGCCCAGGCCGCGCGCACCTGTTCCGCGCGCATCGCGACGCGAACCCCCGCTTGCGGCTCGCCCCGGACATCGAGAACCCAGCCGACGATCTCGCGAACGTCTCCGAGCAAGAGATCCAGCTCCCGGTCCTCGCCCGGTCCAAGCGGTTCGATCACCACCCGCTCCACCTGACCGCCGATCCAAACCGCCGTCGCGGCGAGGTCCGGGTCCTCGAGGACATAGGTTCCGGCGGCGCTCGTCGCCACGCTGTCGACGATGCCGCCAGCCGCGTCGAGCAAGTCCAGCGCGACGCCTGCCTGCGCCGCGCCCCCCGCGCTGTCCAACACGCGCCCGTGCAGGCGCCCACCCGCACAAACCCTGACCCGGGCGACGCCGTTCGACGTGACGACCGGGTCGGCCGCCCATCGCCCCATGCGCGCCCGCACCAGGGCGGCGCTCGGGGTGCAAGGCACGACGAGCGTCACGTCGCCTTGGCGGTCGGTGTTTCCCGCGACCGTCACGCCGCCGACTTCAGCGCTCGCATGCGCTCGGTGCGCCGGCCCGCTGCAGCCATCGACATGCACCGCGATGGAGCAGCGCGTGGCGTCGCGAGCGGTCGACGGCGCGATCGGGGCTCGCGCCGGCGGGATCGAGGCTTCAGTCGGCGTTGGACCAGGGGCGTGGTCGTTCTCGGGCACGCTACTGCTGGACCCCTCGTATCTGCCTTTCATGACGAGATAGGACGCGACGGCGGCGAGAAGCAGGAGAACCCAGAGCAGCGCACGCTTCCTACGACCCATGAAGTGCGTACCTCCGGTGCGGCGCGCCGCGTCCGCGGCCCATGCGCAGTATGAGCCATCGTAACATGACGTGTCGCCGAGGCGCACGGTGAGAACCACGTTCGAACTCGACGAGACGCAACGCTCGGAGCTCTTCCAAATCGTCGCTCGTCGCGTGTCGCGGGTTTACAAATCCGTGCGAGGATCCCGTCTCATGGACATGCACCAGCCCACCATCGTCGCGACGTTCGTCACCACCCTCGTTCTTGCCCTGGCCCCCGCCGTTCGCGCGGGCGAGCCCTGGCACCACCGCTCGGGTTTCTCGGCGTCGGTGCCATCCGGTTGGACCCGCGACTTCGTCGACACCAACGTCGAGTGTTTTCGCGGACCGGGCGGCGCGCGTGCGTGCCTGACGATCAACAGCACCGGCGGGCGGGAGCCGCGCGCGATCCTGGACAACCTCATTTCGTACATCCGCTGCGACGCGCGGACCGATCACCCGCTGGAGGGCGACCCCGCGGGCGGGGCGCGTATCGGTCGCAGCTGCCGCTTCACGGCGGGCGAACAAGCGAAGTGGGGCAGCTGGTGGGTCTTCGCGGTCGCCTCCAAGAACGTCTATCTCTACGTCGACGTCGAGGGCGTGGGGGACGGGGCGTCCTACCAGGCCACCGTCAGCGACATCGTCAACAGCATTCGCTTCACCGCGCCCTGACGGCGGCGGGCGCGGCGACTCGGCGGTACGTTCGACGCATCCTAAGGAGGTTCGTCGTGACCATGTCACGCGCAGCCGCTCGCACGGGGGTCAGCGCCCGCAGCACTTCTTGAACTTCTTGCCGCTCCCGCAATGGATGCGGCCGCGTGCACGACGTGCCTGAATGCGTCGTGGGTCGGGTGTGCAGTCACGTCGTGTCCTCGCGACGGTCCGGGTCAGTCCCACCAACGGGCGAGGTCGATCGGCAGGGACTCGAACGGCGGGATCCGCGCCGCGCTGGCCTGTTCGTGGCCCTCGCCCCAGGTGCCTTCGAGCACCCAAAGGGCTGCGCCCCCTCCCTGGGGCCCGCGGTCGGCCAGGCGATAGACTTCGACATGGCGGCTCACGGGGTCGACGAGCCAGGCCCAGGCGACGCCTTCATGGGCGTAGGCCGGCAGCTTCAACATGCGATCGCGGCGCGTGGTGCTCGGGGAGAGCACCTCGCAGACCCAGTCGGGAGCGAGCGAGAACCAGGCGGTTTCGGGGAGGCGGGGCAGCCGCTCGCGACGCCAGCCTGCGATGTCTGGGACGTAGGCATCGCCGGAGAGGTGCAGCTCGGGTTCGAAGAGGATCCACCAACCGCCGCCGTCTGGCGGCTTCGGTGGGCCATGGAAGCGGCCATTGACGTCGCTGCCGAGCACGGAGGCCGCGCTGGCATGTTTCGGGGCAGGCCGCGGGCTCAGGTGGATCTCGCCGTTGATGAGCTCGGCGACCATGTGCTCGGGGGTCGTCTCGAGGTCCGCGTAGGTCGCACGTTTTGGCGTCAGCTTCGGTGCTTGGGTCATCGTCGCCTCTCGGGGACAGGATAGCACGAACGCCCGAGGTCTTCGGCACCGTGGATCGCGAGTGACCGTCGACGCGCGCGTGGGTTGAACCGCGGACCTGAGGCGGCCGCTCGGCGCCGCGCGCTGGACTGGGCGCTCAGCGCCCGCAGCACGTCTTGAACGTCGTGCCGCTCCCGCAGGGACACGGGGCGTTGGGACCGACCTTGGGTGCTTCGCGCCGCACGGGCGTTTGTCGTGGGAAGGCCGGCTTGAAGCCCGGGTCGTCGTGCAATGCGCTCCGGACCTTGGAGTGGTCAGGGTGCGAGGGGTCGTCGACCACGCGCTTCCACATCGCGTAGTGTCGTTCGAGGCGCGCCTGGTACGCCGGGTCGTTGGCGATCATCTCGACGAAGACGCCGAGCAGCGCAGGTGACATCGGCGACTGCGGGTTGATGGGGTCGAGGAACGTCTGGCCCTCGTCCTCGAACGGCGGTTTCGGCGGCTCGAAGGCGTGATTGATCGTCGCGAACTGCTCGCGGGTCGCGCCATCCACGACCTCGAGGAGGACCCTGCGGCAGTCGCAGCGCGGCTCCACGCAGTAGCGCTCGAGGAACGTGAACGTGCGGCTCGGCAGGGTCGCGTGGCCGAGCGGGGTGATCGTGCGGGCCGGCGGCAACCACGACGAGGCCCCGGCCCACGGCTACACCGGCAGCGACTACGAGGGGGCCCGCTTCAGCTACCTCTCGGCCAACGTGATCTACGACGAGGACGGCCTGCCCGTCTTCCCGTCCTACACGGTGCGCCGCTTCGGCAACGCCCGCGTGGCCTTCATCGGCATGACGCTCGAGGGCACGCCCAACGTGGTCACGGCCGAGGGGGTCGAGGGGCTGACGTTCCTCGACGAGGCCGAGACTGCCAACGCGCTCGTGCCGGAGATCAAGGCGCTCGGCATCGAGACCATCGTCGTCCTCATCCACGAGGGCGGCGCGGCGACGGGCCTCTATAATAGGTGCGACGGGATCTCGGGGCGCATCTTCGACGTGGTGAAGAACTTCGATCCCGAGATCGACGTGGTCGTCAGCGGCCACACCAACGCGGCCCACATTTGCAACATCGACGGTCGCCTCGTGACCTCGGCCGCGCACAATGGGCGCTTGGTCTCGGCCATCGACCTGATCATCGACGAGAAGACCGGCGACGTCACGAAGATGAGCGCCGAGAACGTCGTGGTCACGCGCGACGTCGCCAAGGATCCGGCACAGACCGACCTCATCGCCAAGTGGAAGGCGCTCATCGCGCCGATCGCCAATCGCGTCGCCGCGACCATCGCCGCCGATCTCAAGCGCGCGCTGCCGACCGAGTTCGAGAGCCCGCTCGGCAACCTCATCGCCGACGCGCAGCTCGCGGCGATGGCCGCTCAGGGCGCTGAGGTCGCGTTCATGAACCCGGGCGGGATCCGCACCGACCTCGTCTTCACGCAGGTCTCGGGCGGCGAGAAGGCGGGCGAGGTCACGTATGCCGAGCTGTTCGCGGTGCAGCCCTTCTCGAACAACCTCGTGATGTTCGAGGTGACGGGCGCGCAGCTCCTGCAGGCCCTCGAGGAGCAGTGGTACGACTTCGGCGGCAACAAGCCGCGCGTGGCGCCGGCGGTGCTGGCCGTGTCGTCGACGCTGAGCTACGCGTTCGTCGCCAGCGACGCGACCGGGCACCGCGTCGACGCCGCGAGCGTCAAGATCGGCGGTCAGCCCCTCGAACTCGGCAAGACCTACCGCGTCACGGCGAACGTGTTCCTGGCGGGCGGCGGCGACAGCTTCCCGAGCTTCAAGCTCGGCACGAACCGCGTGAGCGGCCCGTTCGATCTCGAGGCGCTCGAGGCCTGGATGAAGTCGCACCCGGCCGCCCCGGCGCCGGCGCTCGGGCGCCTCGTCGCGCGCTGAGCGTTCGGACGTAGGGCGCGGAAGAGCGTCAGCGATCGGTGACGAGCGCGCGCAGCGCAGCCCCGTAGCGGGCCGCGCGCAGCGCTCCGAGTTGCGGCACCTCGGCCAGATCGCACGCGGGGTGCGCGGCGAGATGCTCGAGCGCGCGCGCCGGTAGGACCACCTGCAAGGTCACCTTGCGCGCGGCCGCCTCGGTCTCGCGCCAGCGCTTGAGGCGGACCTCGCGCTTCTCGATCACCGGATCGGGGATCACGCGCTCGGGGCGCGGCGGCACCACGCCGGGTGGGCCTGTGAGCGCCGCGAGCAGCGAGGTCCCGAAGCTGTCGACGATCGTACGCGGCACGCCCGCTTGGCGCAGGCCCTCGATGGACGTCGGCCGCGCCGTCACGAGATGGCGAAGCACCTCGCTCGGCAGCCACATCGGCGCCGGCTTGTCGCGCTTCTCGGCCGCCGTCTCGCGCCACGCGATGAGCGCCGCCAGCGTCCCCAGCTGCGCCTCGCCGAACCGCGCGCCGCTCGCCGCGCGCCACAGCTGGTCGCCCGGGCGCGGTGCATGCGGCCGGCTCTCGGCGACGGTCTGACAGGCGATGGCGACCTCCTCCTCTAGATCGGCCACGCGCACGCGCGCCTCGATCGCGCTGACGAGCCCGGGCAGGTAGCGCACGTCGTCGAGCGCATAGCGCAGGGCCGGCTCGGGGATCGGGCGCCGCGCCCAGTCGTGCTTCTGGTAGGCCTTGCCGAGATGGACCCCGAACTCCGCCTCCACCAAGGATGCGTAGCCGGTCTTTTGTACACCAAGCATCGCCGCGGCGGCCTGCGTGTCGAAGACGCGCGCCGGCCCGTGCCCCGTCTCGCGCTTCAAGATCGAGACGTCGTACTCGCCGCCGTGGAGCAGCACGCGGTGGGCGGGGTCGGTCATCCACGCGACCAGCGGCGCGACGGACGCGGCGACGCTCGCGAACGCGAGTGGATCGATCGCGAAGACGGCGAGGTCATCGGGCGACCGGTCGGGCGCGAGCACGCCGATTTGCACGAGGCAGAGGCGCTCGCGATACGCGTGCATCGCGTTGGACGCGGTGTCGAGCGCGACCTCCGAGGCGGTCGCGAGCGCCTCGGCGAGGTGCGCGAGGCCGCTCGGCGAATCGATCCATTGAAATGCCTGGCTTGCCATCGCTCGAACCCCTGGGCTATCTCGGCGTCCCCACTCGGCCGGAGGAGAACCCCAGATGGCACTCAAGGACAAGCTCAACGAGGATGTGAAGACGGCCATGAAGGCGCGCGACCAGGTGCGCCTCGACACCGTGCGCATGCTGCTGGCCGATGTGAAGAACCAGATCATCGCCAAGATGGGCGAGCTCGACGAGGCCGAGGAGCTCGCGCTTCTGTCCAAGCACAAGAAGCAGCGCGAGGAGTCGATCGTCGCGTTTCGGGGCGGCGGGCGCGAGGATCTGGCGAAGAACGAAGAGGCCCAGCTCGTGATCCTGATGACCTACCTGCCCAAACAGCTCGACCGGGGCGAGGTCGAGGCCATCATCAAGGGGATCGTCGCCGAGGTGGGCGCGACCTCTAAGAAGGACATGGGCAAGGTCATGGGCAAGCTCATGCCGCAGGTGAAGGGGCGCTTCCCGGGTGATCAGGTGAAGGCGCTCGTGGAGGCCGCCTTGCCCTGAGTGCGGATGGGATCGGCGCGGAAACGCGCGACAGGCGTACGACGTGCGACGCTCGCAAGCACGTGCGCACAAAGCGGTTTCAGGCAAAGTGGACCGCGACATTGCATTTCGACGTACGCGCGGCCACCATCGCCCCCTCGCACACAACTCCTCTTCGCACGTGCAGCGCCACCTGCTGGTCTGCGCGGTTGATTTGCCATTGCCGTTCCCCACGTCCACCCCGACTTGGAGGTCGCTATGTCGCACGTGCTGCTCGCTACGTCGTCGCCGGTATCGCTCGGAACCCTTGTCGCGTCGCGCCCCGCGTCGGTGAAGGTGCTGCTCAGGCATCGCATCGATTTCTGGAGCAACAGTCAGCGCGCCATCGACGAGGTGTGCGGCATGGCCGGGGTCTCGGCGCGCTCGCTCATGGAGGAGGTCGCCAGCGAAGAGGACGTCGGCGGGCCGGACTGGGATTGGTCGCGCAGCTCGCTGACGACGATCGTCGCGATGATCGTGGAGGAGTGGCATCGGCCGATCGAGGAGGCGCTCGTACGCGTCCACGGGCGCGCGTTGGCGTGCGCGCGCGCGGCGGGTGACGCGCGCACGGGCGAGTTGGCGCGCATCCTCGGCGTGCTGCGCGACGACATGGTCGTGCACGTCCAGCGTCAGGAGTGCGCGATCTTTCCGTGCATCGTGGACGGAAACCGGCTCTCGCCGCGCATCCGATCGGAGCTCGCCGACCACAGCGATGCAGGCGTGGGGCGCATGCTGACGCGCATCCGCGAGCTCACGGGCAATTTCCAGTTGCCGCGCGACCCGGTCCCTGGCCTGCGGGCGCTGTGGGATGGGCTCGCGTCGCTGTCGACCAGCCTGGTCGAGCACATCGCCCTCGAGGCGCACGTGCTCTACCCGCGCGCGCTGGCAGGGGAGGACCCGCGTCGCGCACGTCCTGCGGCCTCGATGGCGGCGTGCTGAGGGCGCGGGGCCGGGCGGGCCGACGCGAGGCGTCGCCTTCGACCGCGGAAGGGTGTAGGTCATGGCGACGGGTCGACGCGATGCCAGCGTCGCCGCCGCCCCTCCTCCTCCTGAGGTCGACACCCACGCCATGCCACTCGAAACCCGCCCGCTGACTGCCTCCGACATCCCCGCGCTGCAGGCGGTGATGGTCGACACGCCCGGCTACTTCGACGCAATCGGCGCCGCGCAGCCCGATCCCCACGGGCGGCGCGAAGCCCAGGCGGTGCTCGAGGAGCTGCCGCCCGGCAAGGGCGCCGACGACAAAGTCGTGCTCGGGCTGTGGCTCGATGGCGCGCTCGTCGGGTGTGCCGACATGGTGATCGGCTATCCGCGCCCCGAGGTCGCCTTCGTCGGGCTCCTCCTGGTGGCCGAGGGGCTGCAGGGCTGCGGCCTCGGAACGGTGGCCTTCGGCGAGCTCGCGCGCCGTGCCCAAGCACGTGGGTGCGAGCGCATGCGGCTCGGCGTGGCCCAGGGACACGCGCAGGCGGAGCACTTCTGGACGCGCCGTGGGTTCTCTGCGACGGGCGAGGTGGGACGAGATCTCACGGGCCACAGCCCGCGCGACATCCTGCTCTTCGAGCGCCCCCTACGGCGCGCGGCGACCCGGGCCTGAAGCGCCTCGCGCGCTACGTCACGGCCCCGTCAAAAGAGGTGCAAGACGAAGTGGGCGACCGCGACGCCACCACCCGCAAGCGCCGTCGTCCCAGCGGCCCACCAAACCCACTTGCGCGATTTCTTCGCGGCCGGATCGTTCGCCGCGGCTTTGGCGGGAACCGCCGCGGGTGCGGCTTTGGCGGGCATCCCAGCCTTGACCGGCGGCGCCGCTTTGGCGGGGACGGCGGCCTTGCCGGGCGCTGCCTTGGCGGCCGGCATGCCCTTGAGCGGCGGTAATTCCTCACCCTCGGGGAGCTCGTCGTCGGCGACCTGGACCATCTCGGGCAGCTTGTCGTCGACCTCGATGACCGGTGCCTGCTTCTTCTTTTTGGGGAGCTCGACCGCACTCAGATCGATGTTCATCTCGGACATCAGCGCGGCGAATTCGTCATCGAGCGCGTCGGCCTTCTTTGGGGGTCCGCCGGGCTTGGTAGCCGCCTTGGGAGCGGCTGCGGGCTTCGCACTCGGACTCGGCTTCGCACTCGGACTCGGACTCGGACTCGGACTCGACTTCGCACTCGAACTCGAACTCGGACTCGAGCTCGAACTCGGACTCGAGCTCGGACTCGGACTCGAACTCGGACTCGAACTCGGACTCGAACTCGGACTCGAACTCGGACTCGAACTCGGACTCGGACTCGAACTCGGACTCGGACTCGAACTCGGACTCGAACTCGAACTCGGACTCGAACTCGGACTCGAACTCGGACTCGGACTCGGACTCGGACTCGACTTCGCGCTCGCACTCGGGCTCGCCTTCGGCACCTGCCCCTCGGCCACCTTCCGCCCCCACTCCTCCACGTCCAGCTGCTTTTCCTGCAGCGCCGCGATCGCGTCCTCGGCCTTATCCCGCTCGGCGTCGATCCCGGCCTGCTCGGCCTCGAGCGCGATCCGCTGCCCGTCGGCCGCCACGCGCCGCCCCACCGCCGCCACCTTCAGGTCCGCCCGCCCTTCGTTCTCCGCCTTGGCGAGCACCGCATCCAGCTTGGTCACGGCCGCCCGCGCCGTCTCGATGAGCGATGGCAATTCGAGCGAGCGTTGGTCGAGCTGCTCGATCCGCCCCTCGACCGCCGTCACGGCCGCGGCTATCTTGCGCTCCAACGCCGCGAGCACCGCCGCGGGATCGGTTGCTTTGCCCAACAAATGGTCGAGCTTGGCGGCAATGAGGCTATCGGTCTGAGTCCAGTCCATGGCGTCTCCCGCGCGCAGTATAGCCCCCGAGGTCCACTTGGAACACTCCATCGAAACCGCGCTCCAATCTGCCGTTCAGGCCCTGTCGAATCAGGAGTCGGAGCGCGCCATCGAGATCCTCACCACGCTGCTCGCCAGCCCGCCTCAGGGCTTGCTCCCGCCGCAAACCGAGATGTTCGCGCGCGGCCTGCTCGCGCCTGCCTACGCGAGCCTCGGCCAGGTCACGGACGCCCGCGCCGCGGCCGAAAAAGCGGTCGCGCTCGCCCAGGCGCTCGAGGACGCGGAGTCGCTGGCGCACTATCAGGGACTCCTCCAGCAGCTCTCGGTCGTCGCCATGACCGAGGACGCGGTCGACGCCGCCATCGAGCGCGCCACCCAGGCCTTCGAGCGCGGCGACTCGGCCACCGCGGAGTCCGAGCTCGGCGTCATCCTCGTCGCGGCCATCGCCCACCAGCGCCTGGACCTCGAGGCCACCGCGCGCGGAATGTTCGCCCAAGCGCTCCTCATGCGCGCCGCCGTCGACGACGCCCGTCCGCACCTGGTCCGCGCGCACGAGATCGCGATCGAGATGGAGGACGACAGCGCCGCCCAGCACTTCGCCGGGATCCTCACGCAGATCTCGACCCCCGACGGCGCCGACCGTCTGCGCCAGGAGGCCGAGGCCGCGCGTCGCGGCGACGAGGTCACGCGCCAGGCCGGCGCCGCCATGGAGGCCGGCGACTTCGATCTCGCCCAGAGCCTGCTCGAGCCCGCCGTCCGCGAGGCCGAGGCCGCCGCCACCCCCGAGACGCAGGCCTCGCTCCGCGGCATGCTCGCCCAGGCCTACCTCATGGGTGGCAAGCGCGAGCTCGCCGCCGCCGAGGCCAAGCGCGCCCAAGCCGTCGCCCTCGCGCTCGGCGCCCACGACGCCGCCGAGAGCTTCGGCCAGATCCTGAAGCTCGCCGTCGGCTTCGTGAGCCCGGTCGCCAAGAGCTGAGGCACTTTCGGACGATCGTGGCGACTGATCGCCGTTCAGTAGCGCCAGAGGTCGTTCAGAAATCCGCTGGACCCGCCGGCGTATCCGAACCCGCCGAAGAGCCACATCCGACCATCGCCCGTCCCCCACAGGGCCGGCCGAGCCGCGCGCGCTCCGGGTGCGTTGCTCGGCGCCGGGGCCCCTTGGAACCCGTAGGCGCCGTCGGTGTTGCTCCATGGGCTCCCTGAGACCCAGGTCCAGTCGGTGCCGTCGAAGCGCCACAGGTCGCTCAGATGGCCGAACATGGAGGTCGCGTAGCCCTGCCCCGAGCTCAGCCATGCCGCACCGCTCGCATCGACCCACGCATTGCTCATCCAGGCACGGGACCCCGGCGTGTTGGCGGCTCCAGGGACACCCTGCGTTCCGTAAATCCCCATCCCATTGACGCTCGACTCACCCTTGATCCACGTCCAATCGGTACCGTCCCAACGCCACAGATCATTCAAGTATCCAGGCGCCCCGACCGCACTGAAGCCGCGCCCGCCGAACAACCAGAGATGGCCATCCGCGTCCCACCAGAGGGCGCTCCCAGTGCGACCGCCGGGCATGTTCGACGGGTCCGCCACGCCGCTGGCGCCATAGACGCCATCGGCGTTGGCGCTGTCGAGCCCGCTCATCCAGATCCAGTTCGCGCCATCGAACGTCCAGAGATCGTTGCGGTACCCACCGCCCTTGTCGAGCCCTCCGAAGAGCCAGAAGCCGTTCGCGGCGTCCGTCGCATACGCCGAATCGCGGCGCGCCCCGGGGGTATGGGTGGAGGCGGGCACGCCTTGGGTCCCGTAGCTGCCTTCCGCGTCCGCGCTGTTGCTCCCCTTCATCCAGGTCCAGTCCGCGCCGTCGTACCGCCAGAGATCGTCGAGAAGCCCCGCCCCGCTGACGCCGCCAAAGGCCCAGACAGCACCCGCACCGTCGATCCACATCGCCGCCGCGCCGCGTCCGGGCGGGAGGTTCGCGCCGGACGCGACGCCCAACTCACCGTAGCTCCCTGGCGAGCTGCTCTCGCTGGTGCCCGCCACCCAGGTCCAGTAGATGCCGTCGTACCGCCATAAGTCGCTGGCATACCTCTCGCTGCCGCCGATCGGGACGAGGCGCCCACCGAAGAGGTACAGGTTGTCGCTCGCGTCGCTCGCCGCAGCGCCGAGGGACCGCGCCCCCGGGACGTTGCCGGCGGCCGCCACACCCGCTTCCCCGTAGCTGCCCACCGCGTTGGTCACGGCGCTGCCCGCGGCCCACATCCAGCCCGGCGTTCCCACGGAAAACGTGAGCGTCACGCTGGTCGAGCCCCGCGCGTTCGACGTCACCACCATGCACGCGCTGGCGGGTTGCCACGACGTGGGGACGCCGCTGATGGTGCCGGTCGCGGGGTCGAGCGTGAGGCCCGTCGGCAGCGTTCCCGCCAACAGTTCGAAGGTCGCTTCGCTACCGCCGTAGCTCGCGGTCATGCTGGTGATCGCCTGCGCAACGGTCATGGGTTGTGTCGTGTGGGTGTAGCTCAGCCCGAAGGGCGCCAGCGGTTCGAAGGTCACGTCCGCAGTCTGCGTGACGAGCAGCCCGTCGGTGTCGTCGCTCGCCGTGAAGCTCGCCGTGCCGGGCGTGGACGATGTCACGGCGAACGTCGCTTTGCCGCTCGCGTCGGTCGTCCCCTGCGTGGTCGTGATGGCGTCGATCGCACCTCGACTCGAGGTCAGCGACGCCGCCTTCCCCGCGATCGGGTGCCCGCCGGCGTCGACCAACGTCACCGTCATGGTCGCGGAGCTGGCGTCATCGGCGTCGACGGCGGAGGGCGCCGCACTCAACGAGGAGGCGCTCGCCGAGACCGGACCGGTGACGAACGTGACCGTCTGCGTCTGGCCCACCGTCACGTCGTCGGTCAGATCCCGCGCCGTGAGCACCGCCTCGCCCAACGCTGTCGACTGGATCGTGAACGTCGCGCGGCCGTCGGCATCGGTGAGGTCTTGGAGCGCGACGATGGAATCGCTCGCGCCGCGACTCGACGACAGCATCACCAACGTGTCGGCCGCGGCGTTGTCATACGCATCGCGCAGCGTCACGGTCATCGTCGCCGTCGCGCTGCCGTCGGCCTCGACCTCCGTCGGCTTCGCCAGGACCTCGGATCGCGTCGCATCCGTGGGCCCCGCGACGACCCAGAGGTCATGCGTCGCCGGCGTTGCATTCTCGACCGATGCGCGTAGGCGGATCGCTTCCGCCCCGGTGTAGGTCACGTCGTCGAATACCGCCTCGCCGCCGACCACCGTCCGCGTCAAGGTCCCACCCAACGCCTGAGTGCCGACCGCCAACGAGAGCGTCACGAGCGCATCGTTGTTGGTCGTGATGAGGTTCCCCTCGGGATCTTCGAGGCGCACGCGCAGGGGCGTCATCGCGACCACGTGGCTCGCCTGGTACTGCGTCGGTGGCGCGAGGCTCCAGCTCACCAATCCGATGGTTCCACTCGGGACGATGGCGAAGACCTCGCTGCTGGTCGCGATCGGCCCCGTGCCGCCGATGAGGGTGGTGTCCTCCTTCTGCACGCTCAGCACTTTGTCGGCGCCGACGAGGTCGATGCTCAGCCCGAAGAACGTCGCCACCCCGCCTGTCGCTTGGGCCGTGACGACACCGCTCAACGTGCCGCTGCCGCTCGAGAGCGAGACGGAGACCACCGCGCTCGCGTCGACTCCGGTCGTGACGAGGTTGCCGAGGGCGTCGACGATGCGCACGACCGGTTGCTCACCCCAGGCCGCGCCCGCGGTGCCACCGCCCGGCTGGGTGTCGAACGCCAAGGCGGCCGCCGGTCCCGGGACGAAGTTGATGGTGGCCGACTGCGCCACGGCAAGGCCGTCGGTCACGTCCCACGCGCTCAAGACGGCGTCGCCCGCAACGGTCGACTGCACGGTGAACTGGATTTCGCCAGCGACATCCGTGTGCGCCCCGAGCGCTACGACCGTGTCGTCGTCCGCGCGGCTGGAGGACAGCGTGACGGGACGGCCCGCCAAGGCGTTGCCAAACGCATCGAGCAGCCTGACCGTGATCGTCGCGCTCGAGGTTCCGTCGGCGGGCACGATCGTCGGCGCGACGCTCACGGCCGATCCGGTCTCCGACGGCGCACCCGCGACGACCGTGACCTCTGCATCGCTGGCGGTTTCGGCGGCATCCGTGACGCGCACCGTCGCGACACCCGGCGTGGTCGGCGCCGTGTAGACGCCGGTGACCGAATCGATACTGCCGCCGCCACTCACCACGCCAAAGACATACGGCGGCACGCCTCCGGTCGCCGCGAACGGCGACGTAGCGCCGACCACCAGCGTCAGGCTGGTGGGCGCCATTCCGAGCGGACCGGCCGCGGTTTCGTCCTGGGTGTCGGGCTCGATCTCGGGCTCGATCTCGGGCTCGATCTCGGGCTCGATCTCGGGCTCGATCTCGGGCTCGATCTCGGGCTCGATCTCGGGCTCGA
>SXGT01510774.1_pt1 | contig 18316 bp, 17 predicted proteins | sample 3176221 | NCBI WGS metagenome assembly SXGT01 (sample SAMN11356862, study PRJNA531348) | freshwater metagenome | isolation source: freshwater sample F1-120 | place: China: Fuxian Lake, Yuxi | collected 2017-12-25
ACTACGAGGGCGCGTTCTACTATCCGGCCGGTGTCTCGACGTTCTTCGACGGCAACGTCATGACGCGGACCGGCGTCTTCCGTGGAGTGCCGCTCTATCAGGACCGAACGCTCGAGCCGTACAGCATCGTCTTCGTCCCCGTGGGCGGCACGGTGATGAAGCCGTACGAGCGGCGCCGCGACGGCGAGTTGGCCGGCACCGTGGGCTCGCGCACGCCATCGTTCTCATCGATGACGTACTCCTGCGGCAGGATGTGGATGACCTCGCGGTCCATGGGGATCGCGACCGCGCGCGCCGCGTCGATGACGCGCCCCACGTCCGCCTCGCCGACCTCGCGGTCTTTGGCCACGGCCACGATGCCCCGGCTGTTGAACCCGCGAATGTGCCCACCCGCGATGCCGGCATAGACGTGCGTCACCTGGCAGCCGGCCATGAGCTCCGCCTCTTCGACCGCCTTCTTGATGCTCGCGATCGTCGAGTCGATGTTGACGACCACGCCCTTGCGCAAGCCCGACGATGGCGTGGTGCCGATGCCGATGATGTCGACACCCCCCTCCGTTCGCTCGCCGACGATGCACGTGACCTTGGTCGTCCCGATGTCGAGTCCGACGATGATGTCCTCACGCTGTGCCACGGTCTCTCCTCCTTGCTCTCATTCTTCGCCCTCGGACTCCAGCACGTCTGGGTCTGTCCTGCGGTGGGCCTTCCGTTGGGTCTCGCTGTCGACAGGAGCGCCCGCTCCCCCGACCTTCGTCTCGTTGCGCCCGCGATGCCGGCGTCCACGGAGCGGCTTGGGCTCGGGCTCTGGCTCGGGCAACGCGGGTGGCGTCCGGTGCAGCACCGCGATGCGTCCCGAAGCACGCGCGTCGTTCAGGTGGATGCGCTCGAGCGGCAGGCCGCGCTTCTCGGCGTCGGCGAGCAGCGTGAGCATGTGATCGGCCTTGTCGCCCACGTCGCCGCGGCCCAGGCGCACCTCGGTGCCGTACAGGTACGGGTGGGGACCGGCCAAGAGCAGCACGTAGCCATGCAACGGGTCGACTCGAATCTCGGCGACTCGCGCGACGGCGCCGATGTTCGAGCGACTGAAGGAGCCGAGCACGGTGATGGCGCCGCGTACGAGGGCACGCGCCATGTCAGAGCGCTCGCCGATTGCGCCCGGCGCCACGTCGTCCCAGGTGAGGCCCGACACGATCGGCAGCGCGAAGCGCTCGCCGGGGTCGAGCTTCTTGAACACGGCCCCGAAGCGATCGACCAGGAAGCGCGCGCCGAGATCGAGCACCAGCGCCGGCTCGCGCTCCTTGACCGTGATGACGAGCTGGTCGGGGAGCTCGCGCTGCACGCTGGCGCTCGCGATCCAGGGGTGGCTCTCGATGCCCCGCTCTACCTGGGTCAGATCGAGCGCAAGCAGGCTCGGACCGTCCTCGACGCCGCCGGAGATGAGGATCTCGGCGACCGGGACGCGCGCGTTGCCCTCGACGCGGACCTGACGTACGGCGAAGTCCGGCGAGCGCATCACGTACTGGTAGCCGTAGACCACCGCGGCTGGAACCGCCGCGACGCAGACGGCGATGAGCGCGTAGGGCAGGGCCCCGGCGAAGCGCCGCAGGACTCGGAGGGGCACCGTTCGCAGCGCGTGCGTCAGGTCCTCGGCACAGACCCGCAGCCGTGCGCGCGTGCGGCTGAGCCACGTGCCGCGTAGGTGGCCGAGGCGGCGCGAGACGACGCGCTGACGATACGTTCCGGAGGCGATGGCGCTCATGACGCGTGCACCTCCGGCCACTCACCGACGCGCTTCACTTCCCACTCGAGGTCGACCCCGAACTGGGCGCGCACCACGGCGCGCACGCTCTCGGCGAGGTCGACGATGTCCTGGGCGGTCGCATCGCCCACGTTGACGATGAAGTTCGCGTGTTTCGGAGAGATCTCCGCGCCACCGCGCCGTGTGCCTTTGAGCCCCGCAGCCTCGATCAGCCGGCCGGCGTAGTCGCCCGGTGGGTTCTTGAAGATCGAGCCCGCGTTGGGTAGCTCGACGGGCTGTGTCGCCTTGCGTCGTCGGATGATGTCGTCGATCCGCTCAGCAAAGGCGTCGTTGGCGGCCGTGCGGACGCGAAAGGCCGCACGGACGACGATATCGCGCGGCCCGAGGTTCGAGTGACGGTAGGCAAAGCCCATGGCCGCCGCGGGGACGGTCACGAGCTGCACTTCAGGCTGCCACATGAGGCGGGTGACCGATTCACAGTTGGTGACGATCTCGCCGGCAAAGGTGCCCGCGTTCATGCGGACCGCGCCGCCCATCGTGCCCGGAACGCCCGCGAGGTACTCCATGCCCTCGAGGCGCTCCGTCTTGCAGAGCTTGAGCAACCTGAACGTGCCGAGCCCGCCTCCAACGACGAGCCGGTGCTCGCCGGGACCGAACACGTCGCGCTCGACGCGAGCCTCGGAGAAGCCGACCTCCAGGTTCAGAACGAGGCCGCGGACGCCGAGATCGCTCGCGACGAGGTTGGTCCCGCCGCCGAGGATGACGAGGGGCAGCGCGTGGGTCGAGGCGAACGTGGCGGCCGCGAGCAGATCGGCGTCATCGCTGGGCTCGACGAAGGCGTCCGCCGGCCCGCCGACCTTGAAGCTCAGGTGTCGGCGCAGCGGCTCATCGAAGCGCACGCGCCCACGCACGGTGGCGACCAGCGCGTCACGCACGGCGGCGCTCAACAGGGTGCTCATGCGGCCCTCCGCACGAGCGTGAGGCTGCGCGTCATCGCGTCCTGCGCGGCGTTGGGGCGCGCCACGGTCGCAAGCCCGGCGCGCATCGCGGTGAGGCGGCTCCGATCGCGGGCGAGGTCTGCGAGCAGCGCCCGTACGGTGTCGTCGCTCCAGGCCTCCTGCCGCACCATCACGGCACCGCCCGCGTTGGCGAGGGCCTGCGCGTTGGCGGCCTGATGATCGTCGGCCGCGTGCGGGAAGGGCACCAGCACGGCGGGTGTGCCGCTCACGGCAAGCTCCGCCACCGTGGAGGCACCGGCGCGCGTGATCGCCAGGTCCGTCCAGGCGTAGGCGCTCGCGATATCGTCGAGATAGGCGCGCACGTCGGCGGCGATGCCGGCGTCGCGGTAGCGCGCGGTCACGGCCTCGACGTCGCTCGGTCCCGTCTGGTGGAGCACCTCGACGCCGTCCACGCCGCGCAGCGTGGCCGGGACCCGCTCGTTCAAGAAGCGGGCGCCCTGAGAGCCGCCGACGATGAGCACCCGCAGGCCGTCGTGACTGGCACGGGTCGCCGTCGCTCGGGTGAGGCTCGCGACCACCGCCTGCCGCAATGGCACGCCCACGACCTCGACCCGCTCGGCCGCAAACCAGCGACGGGCGGCCTCTTGCGCGACGAACACGCGCCGCACGAGCTTGCCGAGCCAGCGGTTGGTGAGCCCCGGCACGGCGTTGGGCTCGACGGCCACGGTCGGGACGCGCGACAGCCAGGCTGCGACCGTCGTCGGGCCCGCCGAGTAGCCGCCGACCGAGACGACGAGATCCGGCCGAAAGCGTCGCAGGACCGAGAACGCGTCCCAGAGCGCCGGGAGCAGCCGCAACAGGCCGAGCAGGCGCTGCCCGAGGCTCGCGTTCTTGAGCTTGGTGGCCCGAACGAACGCGAGCGCGTAGCCCGCTTTGGGCACGACCGTCGCGTCGAGGCCGAGGCGCGTGCCGACGAACAGAACCTGCCCGCCGGGCACGAGCGCGAGGAAGGCCTCGGCCAGCGCGATGCCGGGGTACAGGTGGCCACCGGTGCCCCCGCCCGCGATGAGCAGCCGCAACGTCATGCGCGACCTCCCCCGTTGGACGGGCGCACGAACGGCTGGATGCCGCTGTCGCGCTGCTTGATCGGCTTGCGCTCTTTGGTCGCTTTCGTGGCTCTGGACTCCACGTCTTGGCGCGTGCGCATGGACAGGCGCATCGAGCCGAGCGCCTCGCGCAGCCGATGCTGCGGCGCGCCTGCGTACCGCGACACGTTGAGCAGGATGCCGATGGCGAAGGCCGTGACCATGAGGCTCGAGCCGCCGCCCGAGACGAACGGCAGGTTCAGGCCCTTGGTGGGGAGGAACCCGACCGAGACGCTCATGTTGAACGTCGCCTGAAAGCAGATGAGGACCGTGACACCGAAGGCGAGGTAGCGGCCCAGGTGGTCGGGAGCGCGCACGGCGACGCGGTAGCCGCGCCACAGGATGTAGCCGAAGATGGCGATGACGGCCGCGCAGCCAATCAGGCCGAGCTCTTCGCCGATGCTCGAGAACATGAAGTCCGAGAAGCCCTGCGTCAGAAAGCCCATCTTCTGGCGGCCCATGCCGAGCCCCATGCCCTCGGTGCCTCCGGAGCCGATGCTGATGAGCGAGTTCACGACCTGAAACCCGGAGCCGTAGCGGTCGGAGTAGGGGTCTAGCCACGCGCCGACGCGCTTCCAGCGGGCGGAGTTCTGAAGGTAGATGAAGGCCAGCCAGGCCGCGACGGTAACGAGGCCGACGGTGTAGGCGGACTTCGTGCCCGCGACCCACAGCATCGCGAACATGACGCCCGCGAGCACGATGCAGGTGCCGAGGTCTGGCTGAAACAGGCAGAGGCCGGCCAGCACGCCGCAGACGATGAGGTGCGGCAGAAAGCCGATGAGGAAGCTGCGCAGGCGCTCGTGCTTCTTTTCGAGCGAGTAGGCGAGGTAGATGACGAACGCGAGCTTGGCGACCTCGGAAGGCTGAAACTCGAGGACGTACAGGTTGAGCCAGCGGCTCGAGTAGCCGCGGTTGATGCCGGCGCCCGCGAGGACGGCGACGAGCATGGCGATGGCGCCGAGCAGGGTGGGGTAGACCCAGGTACGCCAGCGCGTGTATGGGATCGACATGCCGAGCATGAGCGCGACCATGGCCAACGCGACGTGCCGAAGGTGCTGGCGCAGGTACTTCGTGGGATCGCCGAAGCGCATGTCTGCGACGCCGACCGAGGCCGAGTAGACCATGACGATGCCGAGGCCGACGAGCGCGAGCACGGCGAGGAGCAAGCCCGCGTCGTACGGACGTGGCGCATGGTGCAGCGAGCGGGCAACGGCGGTCGGCGCCATCGTGTCGGCCTGGACGTGCGGCGGCGCGGTCGAGGTGACCGTCGAGACGCGCGTGCCGAGCCCGAAGGCGCGTGACAGGGTCGTCGTGCTCATCGCAGCTTCAGGCTCGTGATCGCGACGAGCGACAAGATGATGGCGATAATCCAAAACCGAACCACGATCTGTGGCTCAGACCAGCCCTTCTTCTCGAAATGGTGGTGCAGCGGGGCCATGAGGAAGATGCGCTTGCCGCCGGACCAGCGGAAGTAGGTGCGCTGGATGAAGCTCGACAGGAGCTCGACGGCGAAGATGCCGAACACGATGATGGAGAGCAGCTCGTTCTTCGAGAAGACGGCCACCGCCCCGAGCGCGGCGCCGAGGGCGAGGCTGCCCACGTCGCCGAGGAAGACCATCGCGGGGTGCGTGTTGTACCAAAGGAAGCCGATGCCGGCGCCGACGATGGCCCCACAGACGATGGCGAGGTCGACCACCTCGTCGATCTTGGGGATGCGCAGGATGTTCGCGACGACGACGGGCTTCTGCGTGACGCCCTCGACGTAGATCTGGAACCCCGCGAGGTAGCAGAGCAGCAGGAACGTCGCCGCGGCGATGATGACGGGGCCGATGGCCAGGCCGTCGAGGCCGTCGGTCAGGTTTACGGCATTTGACGTCGAGACGACCGTCATGAGCGCCAGCGCGAAGTAGGCCAGGACCGGCAGCACGACGTAGTAGCGGTCCACGCGCAGGAACGGCACGTAGAGGTTCATGTCGTAGCCGAGCGCGCGCGGCTCGATGCCAAAAAAGAACAGCGCCATCGCCGAGCCTGCGACCCCGAACTGCCCGGCGAGCTTCTGGCCCTCACTGAGCCCGCGGCGGCCGCCGACCTGCTTGGCGCGAAGCTTGGTGACGTCGTCCAAGAAGCCGATGGCGCCGTAGCCGACGGTGACGAAGAGCGTGAGCCACACGAGCGGGTTCTGAAAGCGCATCCAGAGCAGCGTAGACACGGTAAGCGCGATGATGACGAGGATCCCGCCCATCGTGGGGGTGCCCGCCTTCTTCTTGTGGCCCTCGGGGCCGTCCTCCCTGATGCGCTCGCCGACCTGCTTCTGGCGCAGCTTGGAGATGAACCACGGGTAGAGCAGCCACGTGATCGCGAGCGCCGTGATGGTGGCGCCCAGGATGCGGAACGATGGGAAGCTGAAGATCCGCAGCGGCGAGAAGCGGTCGAAGAACGACTCGTAGACCCAGTGCAGCATCAGGTCGTCTCCTCGCCGAGGAGGGCCTGGACCGCGCGCTCCATGCGCAGCGAGTGGCTGCCCTTGACGAGCACCCAGTCGCCAGCGCGAACGAAGCGAGCGAGCGGCTCGAGGATGGCGGCGCAGTCGGAGGCGCAGACGACGCCGTCGCCAAAGCCGCGCGCGAGGTCCTCCGCGTGGCGCCCGACGGCGAAGAGCGCGTCGACCTCGACCGCCGCGGCATGGGCGCCAACGTGCTCGTGCAGCGACGGGGCGCGTTCGCCGAGCTCGCGCATGTCGCCGAGTACCGCGATCATTCGGGTCGCGCCGTTCTTGCGCGCGATCTCGGCCAGCGTGTCGAGGCCCGCGCGCATGCTCGCCGGGTTGGCGTTGTAGGAGTCGTCGAGCACGTTGACTGCGCCGCCGCGTGCGGGGCGCCAGTGGAGCCGACCCGGCGTGCCCGGAAAGCGCTCGAGGGCCTCGATGCCTGCGGCAGGCTCCAGGTCGAGCGCGACGAGGATAGCGACGGCGAGCGCGGCGTTCCAGACGTCGTGCCGGCCCAGAGTGCGCAGGCGCAGGTCGTAGGGCTTGCCGCGGACGACCAGCGTGGCGCCGAGGCCCGCGACTCCCGTGCGGCGAATGCCCTCGACCGAGACGTCCATGTCGCGCCCGGTGCCAACGCGCAGACGACGGCGTGCCGGCGTACCCTCCGCCGCGCGAACGACGCCCGGGTCGCGCATGTTGACGATGGCGGTTCCCGTCGCGGCGAGGCCCGCGTAGAGCTCGCCTTTGGCTGCGATGACCGCGTCGATCGTCTTGAGGCCCTCGAGGTGCGCCTCGCCGATGGAGGTGACGAGGCCAATTTCCGGGGCCGCGATTTGGGTGAGCCGCGCGATCTCTCCCGGGTGGTTCATACCCATCTCGAAGAGCGCGAACCGGGAGGTCTCGTTCACCGTGAACGCTGTGAGCGGCAGGCCCACGAGGTTGTTGAAGTTCCCCGCCGTCTTGGCCGTCTCGCCGTAGGCGGCGAGCGCCACCGCCGCCAGCTCCTTGGTGGTCGTCTTGCCGTTGCTGCCCGTAATCGCGATACGTCGGGCCGCCAGCCGCGCGAGGTGTGCGCGGGCGAGGTCCCCCAACGCAGCGAGCGTGTCCTCGACCTCGACGTGGATGCGACCCTCGCCCAGCGCGACCGGGACGCCGGCTTGCACGATCGCGCCCGACGCACCCGCGTCCATCGCGCGCGTGAGGAAGTCGTGACCGTCGAACCGCTCGCCGACCAGCGGAACGAACAGCTGCCCGGCGCGCACCGTGCGCGTGTCGGTGGAGACGCCGTTGGCCACGACCTCGCCGCCCGCCACGAGCCGTCCACCGACGGCCTGCGCCACGCTGGTGCCCGACAGGTTCATCCGGCGAGCACCTCGGCCGCGACCGTGCGGTCGTCAAACGGGACCGTGCCTTCGGCAAGGATCTGGTAGGTCTCGTGGCCTTTTCCAGCGATGAGCACCACGTCTCCCGGCTCCGCGAGGCTGATGGCGGTCTCGATGGCGACGCGACGGTCGACCTCGACCACGAGCCGCTCAGGGTCCGCATCCACGGGCAGGCCGAGGAGGATCTCGTCGATGATCTGATGGGGCGGCTCCGAGCGCGGGTTGTCGCTCGTGACGACCATCACATCGGCGAGGTCGTGTACCACGCGGCCCATCTCGGGACGCTTCGTGCGGTCCCGGTCGCCGCCGCAGCCGAAGACCACGAGGACGCGGCCTTCGGTCAGCTCACGCAGCGACGTGATGGTCGCCTTGAGCGCGTCCGGTGTGTGGGCGTAGTCGACCAGGACCGTCAGCCCCCGGTCGTTCTTCACGGGCTCGACGCGCCCTGGGACGCCTTGGAACCGCTCGAGACCTTCCACGATGGCGATGGGCTCCACGCCAAAGAGCTGTGCAGCGGCGATGGCGGCGAGCGCGTTGCGCACGTTGTGGCGGCCCGGCATGCGCAACCAGAGCTGGAGCGTGCCCTCCGGCGTGGCGATGCGGCCGCGCGTGAGCTCGGGTCCGAGCTCGAGCGCCGCGGGGTAGATGTCCGCATCGTCGTCGAAGCCAAACGACAGCAGGCGGCCGCGATGCTCCTGCATGACCTCCTGGCCCCACGGATCGTCGGCGGGGACGACCAGACCGCGCGAGCTTGGCGCGTGCTGCACGTCGCCCAGCAGCCAGTTCACCTTGGTCTCGCTGTACTCTTCGAGGGTCCCATGGAAGTCGAGGTGATCGCTGCCGATTCCCAAGAAGACGCCGACACTGAAGCGGCAGCCGTGAACGCGTCGCAGGGCGATGGCGTGTGACGAGACCTCCATGGCGACCGCCTGGCCGCCCTCGGCCAGAAACCCGTGCAGGAGCTCCTGGAGCTCGGGCGCTTCCGGCGTGGTGAAGCCCGTATCGACCGTCTGGCTGCCGAGGTGCGCGCCCGTCGTCCCGATGCGCCCGGCCTTGCGGCCATCGGAGGTCAAGATGGACTCCAGCATCCAGGTGACGGTCGTCTTTCCGTTGGTCCCCGTGACGCCGAGCAGGCCGAGGCCATGGCTCGGGTGCCCGTATCGCGCCGACGCGAGCGGCCCGACGGCCATGGTGCCGCTGTGGACGCGGACCCAGGGCACCGCGGGCAGCTCCGCGGGCGGGTCGGAGAACACGACGGCGGCCGCGCCGCGGGCGATGGCGTCGGCGATGAACTTGTGGCCATCGGTGTAGACCGTCTTGGTCGCGACGTACAGGTCCCCCGGGGCGACGCGCCGGGAGTCCGCGCGGACATGGCCCACCGCGACCGCGTCGAGGTTGCCGCTGGTCTCGCGGACGTGAAGCAGCTCCATGAGCAGCTGGCTGAGCATCATCGGCGGGATCATGGGTGTTCCTTCTGGCCTGCCGGCCCAGCCGGGGCCTCCAGCAGGTCGTCGTCCGCGTCGTCTTCGGGAGCGTCCGCGGGCTCGGGGTGCGCGAGGTCCTCTTCGAACCAGACCGTGACGCGGCTCCACGGGTCGAGCGGCGTGTCCTTGGGCACGGCCTGGCGGACGGAGCGTCCGGCCCCCTGGATGTCGATGAAGAGGTTGTGGCGAATCGCCAGCGCCGCAGCCTCGCGAATCGTGAGCCCGCGCAGCTCGGGCACCGTGGCCGACAGCGGCTGCATCGGATCGACGCCCGGCACGCGACCGTCCGGATAGTCGTAGTAGGCGCCCTCGGCCCCGGCGATGGCCTCACGCGTCGTGTCGTGCGCCGACGGGATGGGCCGGACCCGAGTCGCGCGCTCGCGCTTGCCGTAGCTCGGCGGGACCTGGAGGTAGTGCGCCGTCCATTCGGCAATCTTGCGGAACACCGGACCCGCCACGAGGCCGCCGTAGTGCGTGCCCTGCGGCTCGTCGATGAGGACGAGCACGGCGATGCGCGGCCGCTCCGCCGGCAGCACGCCCACGAACGACGAGATCCAGGCGTTTTCGAGGTAGCTGTGCGTCTTGTGGTCGGGCTTCTGAGCCGTCCCCGTCTTGCCGGCGACGTCGTAGTCGTACATCCAGGCCGCGAAGCCGGTCCCTTCGACCGTCACGACCGACTTCATGGCCTCGAGCACCTGTTTGGCGGTGGCGACGGACACGACGCGGCGCACGCGCTCGGGCGGGAACGAGCGCACGACCTCGCCCTGCGCGTCGAGCTCTTCGGCCACGAGGCGGGGCTTCATGAGCATGCCGCCGTTGCCGATGGCCGCGACGGCCGCCGTCATCTGCACCGCCGTGACCGCCGTGCCCTGGCCGAAGGCGACGTTGGCGAGCGTGAAGCCCTTCATCATGTAGGCCTTCTGGACGAGGCCGGCGCGGTCGGGCAACCCCGGGACGACGTGCGTCGGGTCGCCGAAGCCGAACGCCTTGATGTACTCGCGGAGCTTGTCGCCACCGAGCGTGAGCCCCACCTTGGCCATGCCGATGTTGCTCGAGTGCATGAAGACGTCGCGCAGCGAGAGCTTCTGATAGCGGTGCGTGTCGTGGATGCTGGCCTTGCCGAAGTGCATGACGCCGTTCTGAGTGTCGATGACGTCGTCGAGTCCGACGACGCCCTCTTCGAGACCCGCGGCGAGCGTGACGATCTTGAACGTGGACCCAGGCTCGATCATGTCTCGCAGCGCGCGGTTCTTGGCCGTCTCGGGGGCTTCGGCGATCTCTTCTCGATACCGGTTCGGGTTGAAGCGCGGGTAGTGCGCCACCGCGAGCAGATCGCCCGTAGCGACGTCCATGACCACAGCGATCCCGCCCTTGGCGGCCAACGACGACAGGCAGCCCCGCTCGAGCTCGCGCTCGGCGACGGCCTGGATCTTCTCGTCGATGGTGAGCACGATCGAGTGCCCGGCCTTGCTCTCCCACGGCGGGAGGCCCTCGAGCATGGCGCTCCGACCCACGGCGTCGCGGTGATACTGCGCAGAGAGCCGGCCGCCCTTCAGCGTCTCGTCGAAGGCGAGCTCGAGCCCGTCCTGGCCGACGGACTCGAGGCCCACGACGCCGAGCAGCTGCCCGGCCATGTCGACCTTGGGATAGAAGCGCTGCGATTCGCGGATGAGGTAGATGCCGGGGAGCTCGGCTGGGAGCTGCTTCTTCTTGCCGTTGACCTCGACCGTGCGCGGGGTGACGAGCGGCCGCAGCTTCTTGGCCTCCTCCTCGGTGATCTGACGCCGGATCCAAGCGAACTGGGTCCGCTCGTTGCCGGACGTGAGCGACTTGACGATGCCCTCCGCCGGCGTGTCCGAGAGGATCTCCGACAGCCGCTGCGCGACTGCGGCCATGGCCATGCTCTCGATCTCCTGCGGGTTGCCGTAGACCGAGTCCACCTCGACGGAGGTCGCGAGCGGCTCGCGGTTGCGGTCGAAGATGTCGCCGCGCTGCGTATCCACGCGCAAGAGCCGCAGGTAGTTGCGCTCGGCCTCCTTGCGAAAAACCTCAGACTCGCAGCCCTGGAGGTAGATGCACATGCCCGCGACGGAGCCGAGGGCTACGGCGAGGACCGTGCTCACGAAGGCCATGCGGCGCATCTGGAGCAGGTTGAGCTCCAGCGCCGACGGCGTCCCGCCCCCCTTGGGGACAGGCACGCTCTGCACGCTCGAGCGTCGCTCGACCGTCTGGCTACGGGTCGTGGTGGTCGTCATGCGCCGGGCCTACATCCTCACCCGGCAGCGGCGCCCGAGCGGTGACTCGGGGCCCGTCTTGTAGCATTGCGCGTACGCAGTCCGGGCGTCCTCGAGCCGGCCCTCCTGCTCATAGAGCTCGCCCATGTGGAAGTGCGGCTCCTGGTAGGTCTTGCAGCGCGTGATGGCCCGACCGAGGTAGTCTTTGGCCATGTCGGGCTGCTTGAGCTCCCGGTACAGCGTGCCGAGGTTGTTGTAGGCGAGGCAGAACTGCGGGTTGAGGAAGACCGCCTGCCGGTAGTGCTTGAGCGCCACCGCGTGCTGGCGGAGGTGCTGGTGCGCAAAGGCGATGTTGTTGTGGATGAGCCACGGCGTCGGGTAGAGCGTGACCTGGAGTAGCGGCTCGAGCGTCTCGATGGCGTCCTTCCACCGCTTGCTGGCCAGGAGCACCGCACCCAGGTTGGCGCGCGCCTCGTTGAACGCGCCGCGGATCTCGAGCGCCTTGCGGAAGTGCGACTCTGCGAGGGCGTACTCCTTACGCCCAAAGTAGATGAAGCCCATCAGGTGGTGCGCGTCGGGGTGCTTGGGGTCGAGCTCCAGGCACCGCTGCAGCTCGGAGAGCGCGCCGTGGATCTGTTTCTCGTAGAACGCCGTATTCGCGAGCTGGTAGTGGTAGTCGGCGTCCTCGAACTTCTTGTCGTCCTCGGACTCCCCGCAGCCGCTCAGCGCACACAGGCTCACGGCGACCGCGATCGCGCGGCTCAGGCGTTGGAAGGCGTCCATCTAGCGGATCTCCACGATGTCCTGCGGCGCAGGCACCTGCATCCCGAGGCGCTCGGCCGCCTCCTTGCGGATACGGGCCGGGCGCTTGAGCGTCGACAGCTCGAGGCGCAGCTTCTTCTGCTCGTCGAGCAGCGCGCGATAGCGGATGGTCTCGCGGGAGAGCTCGACGCCCAGCGTGTAGACTTGGTAGCGCGTCCAGACGAGGTAGACGCCGAGGACGACGAGCAGGCCCACGAAGGTGAGGATCAGCGTGAAGGGCTTGACGCCCCAGCCGGCCCGCGTCGTCTCGCCGTCTGCCCGCACGCCGCGCGTGCGCGCTCCCTGTTCGAGCACCGACTCGCTCATGACTCCGCCCTCCGGTCGCCCCCCGACGACCGAATCGATGACGCCGCAGCTTGCGGCCTAAACGTCCTGCACCCAGGGCAGGTGATTCACGTCCGCGCTCTCCGCGGTCTGCTGCTGCCACCCTTCCGGCGTCCACAGCTCCACGTAGCGCCCCGCTCCGACAAACACGACGTCTTTCACGAGGCCCGCGTAGTCGCGGAGCGACTCCGGAAGCAACACGCGCCCTGTGCCGTCGAGGCGCACCGGCCGCGCCTTGGCCAGCAGCTTCCGCCGCACTTGGATGGCCTCACGCGTGCCGATGAGCTTCTCAGTCATCTTCTCGGTCAAGCGCTGCCACTCCAGCTTGGGATAGGCCCACAGGCACCGCCCATCCAGCGACTCCGTGATGACCAGCTCGTCCGGCTCCTGCGCGTAGCTGCGGGCGAGCACGTCACGCAGCTCGGCCGGAACGGCGACCCGCCCTTTGGCATCGAGCCCATGCGTGAACTCTCCGATGAACATCGCCCTCGCTACGGCTTGGGAGGTGGCCCCACTTTGCGCCTTGCCCATGCCACAATGCCCCACGTACCTAGCTCCGCGCTCCAGGGGTGTCAAGCCACTTTTTTGCGTCCCGACCAAACTTGTGCTGGCCCGACGAAAAAGCCAGCTTTACGGCGATTTCGACTTGGTGAGATCGTGGTGCGTCAAGCTCATCGTCGGTCAGCGCGGCGTTCCAGCGAAAGTTGCGGGCAGGCCCCGTGTCGTGTAGCCAGCCGGATCAGATGCAGTGGATGAATCGAGGGGTCAGCGCCGCGGTCGTGGCCTTGGGAACAGCGGCGTGGCTCTCCGCGCCGGCACCCGCGCCCATGGCCTCACCGGACGACTGGCGAGCGGTCGCTCAGAGGCTGAGCACCGCGCTCGAGCGCGGCGACGGCGTGCTCATCGAGCCCGGCTGGCTGGTCGATGGATTGCCGTTGCTCGAGCCGGTCGTGCGTCGCGCCGGCGGATGGCTGCATGCCAGCTGGCCCATCGAACTCACGGTCCTCGCGCGCCACCGGCGGCTGTGGTTCGTCAGCCCCGTCGCTCGTGCACCCGTTCCCGTGCCGGAGGGCTTCGAGGTGGCTCAGTCGGTGGTCATGGAGGGCGTCTTCACGCTCGCGCGGCTCGATCGGTCGCAGCCGAGCGGGCTCACAGTCGACCTGCTCGACGAGCTTCAGAACGCCACGGTGACCGTCCTCGAGGGCGGCGCGTCGCGCGCGTGTCGTTGGGAGAATCAGCGCCATCGCGGCTGTGGACGGGGCCTCGAGGAGCTCCGCGTCGACGCGGGCACCGTCGATGGCGCGCCGTGGCACTGTCTGCTCGTCCGCGGGCTCGCTCCCGGCGTGCGCGCACGGGTGAGTTACGGGCACGTCACGTTCTCTGGAGCAGTGCGGCTTGCGGCCCGCTTCGTGGGGAGCGGCGCGGCGTCGACGGCGCAGGCCGATGTGGGGCTCGAGGTCGACGGCGCACCGGTCGCTCAGCTCGCCGTGCGCAAGTCGCCGTTCGACAGCGGGGAGCGGTGGGTCTCCACCGACGCCCGTCGCGGCAGCGTCGGTGCCGTAGCGTTCGAGGTCACGCTGACGGGCGGGGCCGAGGGCGAGCTGTGTCTCTCGCTCGAGACGTGGGCTCAGGCGCCTACTTCACTCTGAGCGTCTGCGTGGGGCTCGTCGTCGTGAGGTTGATGGTGTGCATCGACACGCGACCCGCCTGCGCCGGATCGGACACCTGGACCTTGTGACTTCCGAGCGGGAGCTTCACGGTCCGTCCCGCGATGGGTCGCCCATCGACAGTCACCTTGTAGTGGCCCGGCACGTCGAGGATGAGCGTCCCCGGTCCCGTCGCCGCGGCCGCGCCCGCATCCGTATCGACCGTGTGCGTGCCCCCGGACGCGACCATCACCGTAAACGTGCGCTTGCCGGCGGGCCCGTCGACCGTGACGACATGGCGACCGGGTGACGCCATCGCAGACGTCGTGGTCTTGCCCACGACCTGGCCGTCGAGGCTCACGACCTGGCCTGGCTTGCCCTTGATGACGATCGTGCCCGGCCCCATCGGCGCTCCCACGTCGGGCGCGGCCGGCGCTCCCGCATCGGGCTCTGCGGCGCGCTCGCCTGCGTCCGCGCTCGCCACTGGCGCCAGCCCGGCGTCCACGGGCTCTTCGGCTCCACTGCCGGAATCGATGGCCGCCATTGCGGCGCCAAGGTCTGGAACATCCGGCACGTCGGGGACGTCTTGGACATCGGGGACGTCCGGCACGTCCGGGACGTCGGGCACGTCCGGGACGTCGGGCACGTCCGGGACGTCGGGTCCCGCGTCCTTGGTGGGTGCGACTCCGGCGTCCTTGGCCTCCGCGACCAGGACGGCCGGCGGGCCGGCGTCTGGAGCCCGACTTCCGGCGTCCCCCTCGGCCTTGGGCGGCCCGCCCGTGGTGCCCTCGCCAGTGCCCTCGCCCGTCGTACCAGAGCCCGTGCCCCCTCCGGTGGCCGGGGTATTCCCGTACTTCTGCCACGCGAACCAGCCGCCAGCGCCCAGCCCGCCCAGGATGAGCAGCGCCACGAGGGCCTTCAGCCATCCGCCGCCACCGGACGGCTTCTCCGTGACCTCTGGCGCCCCGCTCCGCGCCGGAGCCACGGGCGGAAGCGATGGCTGGCGCTTGGGTGGCGCGCCGCTGCTCTGGACGGGCTTCTCTTGCGTGAACGCGACCTCGCCGATGGCCGTTGGCGCAAACGAGTCTCCACCGAGGTCCGCGGTGACGGGCACGATGACCCGGCTCCGGATGCTGGAGGCCTGCGAGCGGAGCTCCTCGATCTCCTCGGGCTTGCCCGAGAAGAGCTTCTTCATGTACGCCGCAATGTCGCTATCGGAGACGAACTCGCCGCGCCCGTGGATGAAGCGCTCGAGCGCGACCTGGAGCTCGGCAGCGGACTGGTAGCGTTTGGCGCGGTCCTTGGTGAGCGCGCGCGTGATGATCTGCCAGAGCCCCTCGGGGTAGCCCTCGATGAGGTCGGCGGCCGACTTGGGCGGATCGTTGACGATAGCCGAGACCGTCATGAGGTCCGCGCCCTCACCGAACGGCTTCTGCAACGTCGTGAGCTCATGCAGCACGATGCCGAGCGAGAAGATGTCGCTCCGCCGATCGACCGTCTTGCCCGTGATCTGCTCGGGCGACATGTAGCAGAACTTGCCCTTGACCGCGCCCGCCTGCGTCTTGGTCTCGCTGGTCTTGGCCTTGGCGATGCCGAAGTCGATGACCTTGACCGCGCCCGTGAAGCTCACCAGCACGTTGTCGGGTGAGATGTCGCGGTGGACGAGGTTGAGCGGCTCGCCGTTGTCGCCCGCGAAGTTGTGGGCGTAGTCGAGCCCGGCGCATGACGCCGCCAGGATCTTGGCCGCCAGATGCAGCGGCATGTGCATCTCGTGCTGCTTGAGCACCTTGATGACCTTGTTGAGCGACTCGCCGCGTAGGTACTCCATCGCGATGTAGTAGCTGCCCTCGGCCTCGCCGAGCTCATAGATCTGGACGATGTTCGGGTGGTTGAACTTGGCGGCGATGCGCGCCTCGTCCAGGAACATCGTGATGAACTGCTCGTCGTTGGCGAAGTGCGGCAGGATGCGCTTGATGACCAGCGACTTCTCGAAGCCGGCCGGTCCGTGTTGGCGCGCGAGAAACACCTCGGCCATGCCGCCGATGGCGAGCTGACGCTCCAGTACGTACTTGCCGAATTGCTTCACGCGGCCCCTCCGGCGCTCGATTGGACGGCCCGCCGGCCGCGCGACCCTAGCCTGCGGAAAGCCGCGATGTCAAACGTGCCTCAGGCTATCGAATGCGGCTCCCGTCCACGACGACCCGTGCGGTGAACACGCGGCGCAGATCGCGCGTGATGGCATAGCCATCCAGTACCGCCGCGACGCTCTCGGCGAGCGGAAAGCCCATCGCGCGGCCGTTGATCACGACGTCGACGTTGCGGCGCCCCATGTCGACCAGCTTTCGTGTGACCCAGAGCACGAGCCGGTCGACGTGCCCCGTGGTCTCGAGCTTCAGCACGAGCTTGCGCCGCGCTTGGACGTTCGCCGTGACGGTCACAGTCCCCCGGCCCTCGACCTGGACCCAGTGGATGATGCGTGGCCGGCCGTCCACCGGGCCGTGATACCTGAAGCTGGACCGGAGCGTGCGCCGCTTCCTGGCGAGCCAGCCGAGCACCTCGTCGTTGAGCTCCGAGAACACCTCGTGGCCGCCATGCCGCTCCTCGTAGCGGTGCGGTATGCCGAGACGCCCGAGCTCCTTGACGATGCTGCGGGAGTTCGCGACCGGGATGGTCCCGTCGCGGTCGCCGTGGATGACGAAGATTGGCAGCCCGTTGAGGTTCTTGACGATCTCCTCTGCCTTGGGCGGGATCCCCGCGCGGGGCACGAGCGCAGAGAATCGATCCGGATAGCGCGGACCAAAGATCCAGGTCCCGATCCCTCCGCCAGAGAAGCCGCCGAGCGAAACGCGATCGGTCTTGACGTTGAAGCGCTGCTGTACATCGTCGAGCGTGGCCAGCACGAGCTGCTCGCCCCGTTTCGTCGTCCACTTGCCGCGCAGGTCGGGACAGGCCAGCAGGACGCCGTGAGCCGCGGGCTCGCCGCGCCAGAAGTTCGTGCAGGCGGCTTGTCCGGTCTGCCCAGGCCCATGCCCATGGAGCTCGACGTGGAGCGGCCAGGCCTTCTTTGGGGTGTAACCCTTCGGTGGGACGACGACGTAGCTGCCGACGGGCGTGTCGAAACGTTGCCTGCCTGCGGCGCGGCCTTCATGGGACTCGATTCGGGTCAGCAGCTGAAGCGCGCGCTTGACCGACAGCGCTTTGAGCAGGCGCGTGCGGAGCGCGTCGGCCTCGGGGTCGCGAGCCTCACGCAGCTCGAAGTAGCGTCGCAGTGCAGCGACATCGGGTGCGCGCGGCGGCGCGGAACGCTTTGGCGGTTTGGCGAGCCCGAGTGAGGGCCAAGTGACCGCGATCAGTACGACCGCAGCCCCAACACGGGCGCAGGACCTACGCAGCGGCGGGCTTGCCGTAGCGACGGTTGAAGCGATCGACGCGGCCCGCCGTGTCCATGAGCTTCTGCTTTCCAGTGTAGAACGGGTGACACGCCGCGCAGATTTCAACCATGAAGCTGCCGCGCGTGGAGCGCGTCTCGTAGGTCGTGCCACACGCACAGCTGATGGTGGCGGTCTTGTACTCCGGGTGGATGCCTTCGCGCATGGAAACGTCCTTTCCGACCGTCGCTGCGGCCAGGGCTGGAGAGGGACCCAAGTCGGTTGGATCCAGGGCGGCGGAATCTAGCGTCGAACTGGCCGCATCGCAAGCAGAAACGACCCCGCGCCGTTCCCGCCTCAAGCGTTCGCGGCCAAGCCCGCGAACGCCGGCTCCGATGAGCGGCCTGCCCGCTCCATCGGAGCCAGAAATCGCGGCGCAGTCCGCGATTTCAGTGATTCATGCTGTTCAGGAAGTCGCCGTTGGTCTCGGTCTTCATCATCTTGTCGAGGAGGAACTCCATCGAGTCGATGACGTTCAGCGGGTGCAGCAGCTGTCGCAGGATCCACACCCGGTTGAGGGTGAGCGGGTCCATGAGCATCTCTTCCTTGCGGGTACCCGACTTGTTGATGTCGAGGCACGGGAAGATGCGCTTCTCCATGAGCTTCCGGTCGAGGTGGATTTCCGCGTTGCCGGTGCCCTTGAACTCT
>SXGT01479198.1_pt1 | contig 18315 bp, 20 predicted proteins | sample 3176221 | NCBI WGS metagenome assembly SXGT01 (sample SAMN11356862, study PRJNA531348) | freshwater metagenome | isolation source: freshwater sample F1-120 | place: China: Fuxian Lake, Yuxi | collected 2017-12-25
AAGAAGAATTGATTAATTATGAAATTAATTACTGAAACAACTTTAGGTGTACAGCTTCTTACCGAAGAAAAAGACGGCAAGAAGAATTATTTCATTGAAGGTGTTTTCATGCAGAGCGAAACCAAGAACCGAAATGGAAGAGTGTATCCTAGTTCAGTAATGAGCAAAGAGGTTGGTCGATATAATAAAGAGTATGTGGAACAAAATAGAGCAATGGGTGAGTTGGGTCATCCCGAAGGACCAACTGTTAATTTGGAAAGAGTTTCTCATATTATTAAAGATTTAAGACTAGAAGGTAAAGATGTTCACGGTCGTGCCAAGATTCTTGACACTCCATACGGAAAAATTGTAAAGAATCTTATGGATGAGGGAGCAAAACTTGGAGTTTCTAGTCGAGGAATGGGTTCTCTTAAAGAACAAGACGGAGTGAATGTGGTTCAAGAAGACTTTATGCTTGCTTCTGTGGATGTGGTTGCTGATCCATCTGCTCCTAATGCGTTTGTTGACGGTATTATGGAAGGAAAAGAGTGGATTTGGGACAACGGCATCATTAAACCTGTTCAAATCGAAAATTACAAAAAAATAATTGAAAAAACTTCTTCTAGGAATCTAGAAGAACAAGCAGTTCGTTTATTCGCAGACTTTATCGCAAAGATTTAATTTTATATACATATATTCCAAAGGAGATTCGCCGTTATGTCACGAGAAAAAATTGAAGATATTATCAAGAAGGTTGTTTTAGGAGAATCCTTTGCTGCTGGTCCTGATGAGGATGAAGTGGTCGAGGACGCCGAGGACGCCGAGGACGCCGAGGACGCCGAGGACGCCGAGGACGCCGAGGACGATGACGCGGAAACTCTTGAAGAAGAATGTGACGAAGATGAAGACGAAGATGAAGACGAAGACGAAGACGAAGACGAAAAGCCTTCCAAGAAACTGCCCGCCTTTTTACGAAAGAAAAAAGCAATGAAAGAAGCAACAGAACTTGCAGAAGAAGATGAAGAAACAGCAAACGGAAAATCATCTTTAACTGCAAACAAAAAAGGTGCTAAGATTGCAACCCCAACCGGCGATTCTAGTGCAAAGAATAGAGCAACAATTACTACAAAAGCAAGTTCTGCCAAGGCAACTACAGAAGTAGACGAGTCACTCGCTGCTACTGCTGGTGCTCTTACTGCTGGAAATAAAAAGAATGTAACAAAGAAACCTAGTGATAAGAATAAACCAAAACTTGCAAGTGAAATTGATGCAGAACATCAAAAATATGTTTCTTCTTTAAAGAAAGAAGATACAGAACTTGTCGGAGTCGAATCTTTGTTTGAAGGACAAGAACTTTCAGAAGAATTCAAAACGCAGACAACTCTGCTTTTCGAAGCACATCTTGCAGAAAGAGTTCATAAAATTGAAGAAGAACTTCAAGAAGGATACGAAACCTTGCTTGAAGAACACACAACAGCAGTTACAGAAGAACTTGTTGAAAGAATTGACGAGTATCTTAATTATGTTGTTGAAGAATGGATGCAAGAAAATCGTTTGGCCGTCGAGAATGGTCTGCGGACAGAAGTCACAGAGAAGTTTATTTCTAATCTGAAAGATCTGTTTGCCGAATCATACATCGAAGTTCCAGAAGATAAAGTAGATCTCTTTAATTCTGCTGTTGAACAATGCGATTCTCTTGAAAGCGAACTTGGAAGTCAGGTAGAAAAGAATATGGAACTTGTTGAAGAAAACGATCAACTTCGTTGTGAAATTATTTTCCGTGAAATTTCAGAAGGAATGATTGACACCGACAGCGAAAAACTTCGCAGACTATCAGAAAGTATTGAGTTTGATAGTGTGGAGCAATTTGCTAAAAAATTAAGTGTTCTTAAAGAAAATATCGGATCTATTGGATCCATCGAAAATGTTTCAGAAAAATCCAATGAAGGCATCGAAGAATCCTTCGAAGATGCTTCTGAAACATCTGCATCGCCGCTCATGGAAGCATATCTGCGATCTATGACGAAATCTAGTCTGTAATCACCCCGTCAGAAAAATCTGACTAACAATAAGGAGTATCAAAAATGTCCGACAATACGTTAAACGAGGCTGCTATTCGAAAATGGAAGCCTGTATTAGATCACACAGATATGCCAGCAATTGCTGATGCACATCGCCGCGCAACCACTGCAACTCTTCTTGAAAATCAAGAACGAGCTTGTAGAGAACAAATGCTTATAGAAGCACCCAACAATATTGTTGGTGGTGGAATGTCACCAGTCGTTGGTAGCGAAGGTGGAATCAAAGGGTACGATCCAATTCTTATTCAACTTGTTCGTCGCGCAATGCCAAATCTTATGGCTTATGATATCTGTGGTGTGCAGGCTATGTCTGCTCCAACAGGTCTTATCTTTGCAATGCGTACCAGATACGGCACTAACAGTGGAACAGAAGCGTTCTTCGACGAAGCGTCAACCCAGTTTTCTGCATCCTCCTCCGCCGCGGCAACTTCGGGACTTTCATCGGATCCGTTTGCCAATTATCCTGGTGATGTCGGAACCACAGGAATGGGTGTGAGTTTTGGAATGGCAACATCCGTCGCAGAAGATATTAGTCCTCAACAGATGGCATTCAGTATTGAACGAGTCGCTGTTGAAGCAAAGACTCGTGCTCTTGCTGCATCCTACTCCATTGAATTGGCGCAGGATCTCAAGGCAGTTCACGGTTTGGACGCAGAAACCGAACTTTCGAATATTCTCAGCACAGAAATTCTTGCTGAAATTAATCGTGAAGTTGTCAGAACTGTGTACAACACGGCAGTGTTGGGTTGTCAACAGAGTGATCTGTTCTACAAAGGCGCAGGTTCTACTGCCGCAGGTCTGTCACAAGGGGCAGGTAGTAGTGCGCTCGTTGGTGGCGTATACGACCTTCTTCAAGACTCTGATGGTCGATGGAGTGCGGAAAAGTTCCGAGGTCTTATGTTCCAAATTGAACGAGAATGCAATGTTATTGCAAAACAGACTCGTCGAGGCAAAGGAAACTTTGTTATCTGCTCGGCAGATGTTGCAAGTGCTCTTGCAATGGGAGGATTCCTTAATCTCTCACCAGCACTGAATGTTTCGTTGAGTGTGGACGACACCGCAAGTACATTTGCAGGAACTCTTAACGGTAAGATCAAGGTCTATATTGATCCGTATGCAACAACCTCTCTTAACTACGCTTGCGTAGGATACAAGGGATCTAGTCCGTATGATGCAGGACTCTTTTACTGCCCATACGTTCCGTTGCAGATGATGCGCGCTGTTGATACAAACAACTTCCAGCCCAAGATGGCATTCAAGACCCGCTACGGCATGATTGCGAATCCATTCTCTAAAGGCACGGGTGCTGCGTCATCGGCTTTGGATCCAAGATCCAACAAGTACTACCGATTGTTCCGTATCGACAATCTGCACGGTACTGCATCGTAATCTAGTTTTAATAAAAAGAATTGGGGAGAGACTTCTAGTCTCTCCCCTTTTTCTTTCCTACATATAAGAATGTCTAATCTTTTTACATTTGCGGGAATATGTGCAGATATTTTAGAAAGATATCCTGAACGAATTAACCCGTTATTGCCAACATATTATCTGTTCAGTATTTCCCGATTGCCTGGTGTTAACTACTTTTGTCAGACTGCCTCTCTGCCTAGCATAACTCTTTCTCAAGTAGTAATGCCTACTCCATTCTCTGCTATACAAAATCCTTCTAAAATTACATTTGACGAGTTGAGTATAACTTTTATTGTGGACGAAGGAATGAAAAATTGGATGGAAATATACAATTGGATGCGATCAACCACAAACGTGGATTCGTATAAAGATTTCAAGCCTTCATCCCAGCACACTACAACAGCAAATCTTATTATTTTAAATAGTGCTAAAAATCCTAAAATAAATGTAACCTTTAATGGTTTATATCCTATAACTCTTTCTGCTTTGGATTTTACCTCAACAACAACAGATCCAGAGCCTATACAAGCAACCTGTTCGTTTTCCTATAGATCGTATGATATAGAGATTTTTTAATATTTTATTTACTAATGGATCGACTAAACCGATTGACAAATATAGAATGTATGGTACATTGTCGATATGGAGACCTTTTAATGACTCTTGACGACCTACGAAAAGAATTAGAGCGAGATACAGCAATTAATCAGACCGATCTAGACACAGAATCTTTAAAGATTCCTCAACTACACGGCAAATACCTGAACTTTCTAACAGACGAAAGGCTGGTTCTTTCCCAATACGAAAGTGAATTGGGTGTAATCGAAAGAGTTCGATGGGAATACTACACAGGAAAAATGTCAAGGGAAGAACTTCTTGCTCGTAAATTAGAACCGTTTACTCTTAAAATATTACGAGCGGACATTCCTCTTTACATTAATTCAGATTCAGAGATTGTTCGGGTCAGACAAAAGTGCTTTTATCAAAGAGAAAAAATTTCTCTACTAGAAGAAGTGGTAAAGGAATTAAATAATCGACATTGGAAAATACGCAATGCAATAGAATGGAGGAGATTTGTTAATGGACAATAGTCGTAACATTACAAAGAGTCTCTGTAAACCGATCCTAGTGCGTCAAATGACTCGCTAACATAATATGATTGACATTAATATTAGTTTTAAAGATTCTGTCTATCTACAAATAGAATGTGAACGAGGAATAGCGAAAGAACTATCAGAATTTTTCACTTTTCGGATTCCAGGATACCAATATATGCCAGCCTACAAGAGTCGAATGTGGGATGGAACTATTAAATTGTTTAATATTCATACCCAAGAAATCTATGCAGGTCTTATTGATTATATTGAAAAATTTGCCGTAGACAGAAATTACTCTTTGGCGCTGCCTATTCGTTCTCCGTTCAAAGCAGATACAAAAAAGGTAAGAGCATTTGTAGAAGATTTTCTTGATGTGCATTCACGAGATAAAAAGTTAATACTACACGAACACCAAGCACAAGCAATACATCACGCCCTAGAACAAGAACGATGTTTGCTCTTATCTCCAACTGCATCAGGAAAGTCTTTAATTGTGTATTCTCTTGTAAGATTTTATCTGGATAAAATTCCTAAAAATAAAAAAATATTAATTGTTGTTCCTACTGTTTCTCTTGTGGAACAAATGGTTTCGGATTTTGCAGACTACTCGTCCACAAACGATTGGAACGCAAAGGATAATTGCCATAAAATTCTTGGTGGAGCAGAAAAGATAACAGCAAAACGAGTTGTTGTTTCTACTTGGCAATCTATATTTCGTCAGAACGAAAAATATTTTGAACAATTCTCTGCCGTCATCGGCGACGAAGCTCATCTCTTTAAATCTAAATCTCTTTGTGCTATAATGACGAAACTAAAAACTTGTCCTTATCGTATAGGAACAACAGGAACACTCGATGGAACAACAACACATAAACTTGTTCTTGAAGGATTATTTGGTCGTGCATATGAAGTGGCAAAAACAAAAGAACTTATGAACAAGAAAATCCTAAGTCCACTTCAAATTGATTGTTTAGTGTTGGATTATCCAAACGAAATCCGAGAAATGGTAAAACGAGCAAAATATCCTGATGAGATGAAATGGATCGTTGGGTCAAAAGAACGAAACCAATTCGTTGTTGATCTGTGTAAATCTCTTAAAGGAAACACTCTTGTATTATTTCAATTTGTGGAGGGGCACGGTAAAATACTAAATACTCTTATGGAGTCTTGTGTTCCATCTGAACGTAAGGTGTTTTTTGTTTACGGAGATACAGAAGCAAAGGAGCGTGAACGCATACGAGCAATAGTTGAAACAGAATCAGATGCAATTATTATTGCTTCTTATGGAGTTTTCTCTACAGGAATTTCTGTTAAACGATTACACAATATTATCTTTGCGTCTCCATCAAAATCTAGAATACGAGTATTGCAGAGTATTGGTAGACAGTTGAGAGTATCAGACAACAAAACAATCGCAAGATTATACGATATTGGAGACGATTTAAGTTGGAAGTCTTGGATAAATCACACATACAGGCATATGAAAGAAAGAATGCGCCTGTATGATTCGGAAGGATTCAATTATCGATTGGTACGAATTAAAATAGGAACAGAAAATGACAAAAAAGAAACTAAACATACGAGTATTTAAACTTCGAAGTGGGGAAGAATTAGTTGCAGAGGTCATTGGTCGTGTTCGGGGAAAAATTACTATTAATCGACCAATGAAAATTGTGACAAATATTGCAACAGATCCTATTAGTGGAACAAAACGGAACATGATGTATTTGTGTGATTGGTTGGGAAGTTCTACTCAAATAAAAGTAAATCTTCCTACTGATTTTATTGTTGTGGATTTGCCTCCTGATCCTGATGTTACTCTTCTCTACAAAAAACAAATGAGTATGGACGACAACGGTAAAGATTTTTCTGATCCTTTTTTTCCAGTAACCGATAAAGACATTAAAAAAATGGCAGACGATGTTTATAAAAACATAGAGAAGATGTTAAAAGAATGTGACGGTCATCTTCCGACAAAAGAAGAAAAACTTGACCAATTTCCTTTTGGAGAATTTGGAAAGATTCCATTTCCACCAAATGAAAGAAAAACGCCACCAATGGTGCAATTCGCGATTTCGATTCCTAATGAAATAATGGTTGATTGGATTGAGAGAGGATTTATAGAGTACCTAAAGGATTGTATTTCAGATTTTATGAATGTGGATTTCATTGACGAGTTAATGGAAGCAGAAGAAAAAATTAAAAAACCTAAAAAAAGAAAACTGCCTAAAAAGTCTAAAATCCAAAAAGAAGAGTGGTCAGAACCACCAGAATCAGAAAAGAAATCAGATCAATTTGGAAACAATATAAAAGATTGGTCGCCATATTTAAAAGATTATTTGGACGAGCCTCCGACTCCCCCAAAACAAAATTAAAATATTGTATTAAAATATTAAAATTAAGAAAATGTGTTTGACTTTTACTAGAAATGGTGTATACTTTATTATGAAAGGTTTGTAGATGGCTAAACGAAAAAGCGATCATTATATTAATAATCAAGAGTTTTTTGACGCAATGAAGGATTGGAAACTTCTTGTGAATGTGGCAGATAAGGCTGGGGAAAAACATCCACCAATAACAGAATATATTGGAACTTGTTTTATGAAGATTGCAGAGAACTTGTCTCGTAAACCTAATTTTATGAATTATCCGTATCGAGACGAAATGCAATCTGATGGTGTTGAAAATTGTCTTCTCTACGCGTACAATTTTGATCCAGAAAAATCAAAGAATCCTTTTTCTTATTTTACACAGATTATTTACTACGCCTTTCTTCGTCGTATCCAAAAAGAGAAAAAACAAGCGTATATCAAACTAAAGAAGATTGAAGATTCTGATGTGGATTCTGGCACACGAAGATGGTTCAGAGAAAATTTTCTTAATCCTAATGGATACGAAACTGTTCCGACTTTCTTAACAGAAAATGACATATCCTCATTCGAAACTAAAGACGACAAAGAAGAAAAAAAGAAAAAAGTTAAATCTGTACCTAAACGTATAGGTAAAAAAACAGGCAGTAAAACAAAGGGCAAAAAAGAGTGAAGATTGCAATTATAGGGGATACTCATTTCGGAGCTAGAAATGACTCTCCGGTATTTCTTGAATATTTTATGAAGTTTTTTGACACGGTTTTTTTCCCGTATATCGAAACGCATAATATCAAAACAATAATTCATTTGGGCGATTTTTTAGACCGAAGAAAGTTTGTTAATTTTCAAACACTTAATGCAGTACGAAGTGGGTTTGTGAATCGACTAGAAAAAAGTCACGCAAAAATGCATGTGATATTAGGAAATCACGACATATTCTACAAGAATAGAAGTGATGTTAATTCTCTTCGGGAATTATTTACTGATAAATTCATTGTTCACACAACTCCTACAGTTGAGGTGTTTGATGGAACTCCAATAGCCCTTCTTCCGTGGATCAATGAGGAAAACGAAAAGGAATCTTTGGAGTTTATTGCAAACACAAATGCAGAGATTCTATGTGGACATTTAGAATTAAACGGATTTAATGTTTTACGCACTATTGTTTTTGCAGGAGGAATGGATTCTGATTTATTTTCTAAATTCAGTGCAGTTTACACTGGACACTTTCACGGAAAGCATTCAAAAGAAAATATTCATTACTTGGGATGTCCGTATCAAATAACAATGAGTGATTATGGAGATAAGAAGGGGTTTCATATTCTGGACACAGACACAGGAGAATTGGAGTTTATAAGAAATCCTTACAATATTTTCTTACAAATTCGTTATGATGACACGGATATGAATGAACTTGCTCCTTTATCAATTCCTGAAGAAAAAATTAAAGGACAGTTTGTACGAATCTTGGTTCAAGCAAAAACCAAACCTTACTTATTTGAAAGATTTATAGACGGAATATACGGATCTTCTCCGAATGGAGTTTCTATAATTGAGGATTTTGTTCCTAATTTGGTGTCCGATGAAACTGATGTGGATCTTGCCGAAGACACTATTTCTATTATTAACAAAGAAATAGATACCCTCCAAAACACACTAGACACAGACAAACTGAAATCTTTATTGCTTCAACTCTATACAGAGTGTCTTGCGAATGAAACTATTAAACAATGATTATTTTTAAGAAAATTCGTTGGAAGAATTTGCTCAGCACTGGAAATCAATTTATTGATGTTCAACTAGACAAATCACCAACTACTTTGGTTTGTGGAGATAATGGAGCAGGCAAAACAACAATGTTGGATGCTCTCACTTTTGTGTTGTTTGGAAAGTTGTTTCGTAATATCAATATTACACAGGCGGTAAATTCCATTAATATGAAAGATTGTGTTGTGGAAATAGAATTTGAAACCAATTCTAGTAACTATAAAATTACAAGAGGACTTTCTCCTAAAATATTTTTAGTGGAAAAGAACGGAACTCTATTAGACCAAACTGCTTCTGTTAAAGACTATCAACAAATTGTTGAAAAACATATATTGAAAATGAACTATAAGACATTTTGTCAAGTGGTTATATTGGGATCGACTAATTATATTCCGTTTATGCGTTTGACGGCCGCAGATCGTAGAAATATTGTTGAAAATCTTTTAGATATTGATGTTTTTTCCAAGATGAATGAAGGATTAAAAATAAAAATTTTAGAAACAAAAGAAGAATTGCGACGAATTGAGGCTCTTATTGTGGGTCTGAAAAGTAAAACAGAATATAAAAAAGATATGATTCAGAAGATTGAAGAAAAATCTGAATCTCAATTTCAATCGTATAAAAACCAAGAATTGCAAGAACAAACAACACTAGATGGTATTGTGTCTACTAGAACCAATCTGCAATCGGAAATAGATGGACTTGGTGTGGGTGTGCAGGCCGTAGAAAAACAAAAAGAATCCTATACCACACTTGTGGGCTTGCGTAAACAGATGATTGCTGGTATAAAGAAAGCAGAAGAAGAAAGTGCATTCTATAAAAATCATACTGATTGTCCTGTTTGTAGACAAGGAATTGATGCAGAGTTTCGTGATGGGATGATTGAAAAGAAAAAGGATAGAAAAACTGAACTAGATCTTGCTTTAAAAACAATGAACGAAATGATAGAAAAAACTCAAACAGAGATAAAAATTGCGTCTTCTGTTTTAGAATTGCAAAGAGACAAGGTACAGCAAGTTGCAAAACTAGATACTGCATCGGATAACTCCAAGAGATATATTAAACAGTTGCGAGAATTTCAAGAAAAAACAAAAAGAGAAATGGATTCTCTTCAGATTGAAAGAGATTTGTTGTTGCAGATTGAAAGAGAAAAAGACATTGCATATCTTGAAAAGAAACAAGCGGTGGAACTTCTTCATGTTGCAGATATCGCGGCAGTTCTACTAAAAGATAGTGGAATAAAAAGAAAGATTATCAGGAAGTATATTCCTGCCTTGAATAAAATAATCAACAAGTATCTGATTTCTATGGACTTTTTTGCTCAATTTACTCTTAATGAAGACTTTGTTGAAATAATAAAGAGTCGATTTCGTGACGAATTTTGTTATGATAATTTTAGTGAAGGAGAAAAACTTCGCATAGACTTGGCTCTTCTCCTGGCGTGGAGAGATATTGCCAAAATGAAAAATTCAGCAAATACCAATCTTCTTATTTTAGACGAAGTTTTTGATTCTTCTTTGGATGCTGTGGGAACAGAGGAGGTTATAAAGATTCTTCAAAATATGGGAGTAACTAATAATATATTTGTTATTAGTCACAAGTCGGATCAATTACTAGATAAGTTTCAAAATGTAATGGTATTCAAGAAAGTTAAAAACTTTAGCAAATTATCTTAACAATGAGCACGAATAAATCATCTAAAAAAGAAAAATATGCTCGCATTCTTGCTGGCGGATACGAACCGAACCTTAAAGGTAAAGTTTTTGCCTCTGGTGAAGACCAATATTCAGAAGTAGAAAAGGCGATGTATTGGTATAGACATAATTTTAAATTGTCTAGGGCAAAAGAGTGGATTTCGGATTACCTTACAGAAAAGGGAAGAACTGCCGACGCAGAGATGTGTGTACGAGGAGGAAAGACAGAAATTAAATTAATAGCTCCTTATTGTAGACTTTTGAGTCGAGGATGGATTCCTGACGCAAACTACGCTGAATTAGTAGAAAAGGGAATTTCTGAACTAATGGCAACTTGCAAAACAAATTCCATTCAAAACGAACCAAATATTCAGAATCGTATTCAAATAAAGGCAGACTTATTACTGTGTGAGTTTGAACCTATTATTGATTGCTTATACGAAAGCGCATTAAGTTCCAAAAAGAAAGACTGTGGACTTATTCATTGGATTAAAAAGACCGAATGGAGTAGTCCTGTTGTTAGTATTATTATTGCAAGAATAGACAAAAGTTTGTCGGACTTACGATTAGCACAGAGCAAAAAGGACGATCAGATATTAGAGGCATATTCCTACTTAAAACCGAGTGGAATAAAGAAAATAATTACTGAATTAGAGTGTGCAAAACAAGAGTTCACGACTTGCATAGAAACAATTAAAGCAAATAGAAAACCAAGAAAACAAAAGATAAAATCACCAGAACAATTGGTAAGGGGATTGAATTATTGTTTAAAAAATACAGAGTATGGAGTTGACTCTGCGAATCCTTGTGGTATAATAGGAAGTGGATCTGTTTTGATCTTTAATACAAAAAACAAAAAGGCAACACTGATGATTGCACTTGATCCTGCAAAGGGACTGACAATTAAAGGATCAACAGTTCTTGGGTACAGTGTGGATACTTCAATAGAAAAGATTGTTCGTAGACCCAAAGATCTAATAAAACAATCGCAACAAATTAAAGAAGACAAAAGGGATATTGTGGAATATTTAGAGTCTCTTAAAACAAAACCAACAGTTCCTAGCGGCAGAATCAACAAGCATTGTATTATATTAAAAGTATACAAGGAGAAAGAATGATTCTAGTAGACAATACACAAGTTCTTATGTCTGCAATTTTCTCTCAACGAATGGATATTGAGTCTATTGATGAAGACCTTGTTCGACATGTAGTGTTGAACTGTTATCGAACATACAGAAACAAGTTTAAGGGAGAATACGGAGAACTTGTTATATGCCAAGATTCTGGTCCGTCTTGGAGACAGGATTATTTTCCTCTTTATAAGGCCAACAGAAAAAAAGCCAGAAGTGAAAATCCCGATTCTTGGAAACGATTTTACGAAATAATGAATACTATACAGAAAGAAGTAGAAGAAGTTTTTCCGTATAAAACTATTAAAGTTTCTCGGTGTGAGGCAGACGATATTATTGGGGTTATGTGTAAGAATTTTGCACAAAAAGAACCAATCCTTATTTTAAGTGGAGATAAGGATTTTATTCAGTTGCACATTCATCCTCTTGTAAAACAGTTTTCTCCAATGCAGAAAAAATTTGTAACAGATTCTAATCCAAAGAATTTTTTATTGGAGCATATTTTACGCGGAGATTCGTCGGATGGAGTTCCAAATATTCTTTCTGATGACGATGTTTTTGTGGATGAAAATAAAAGGCAAAGTCCTGTTACAAAAAAACGAATAGGTGAAATATTAGAGGTCTATGCTCGATCAGGGACAGTAGAAAACAAATACGCAACTAATTGGGATCGCAATAGCACCCTTATAAATTTAATAAATACTCCCGCTCAATACGAACAACAGATTCTTTCGGAATGGAATATTCCAATAAGAAATTCTAGAGCGAAAGTTTTGGATTACATGATACATAAGGGGTTACGAAATCTTATCAGTGATATTGGGGATTTTTAAAATGGATAGGGACAAAGACAAAAAAGAATTCTTCGATAACGACAGATCCGCAAAGAAAGCTCGAAAAGGTTTATTGCGTAGAGATAAAAAATCTCGTCGTCACGAAGATAAACAACGTTTGGATGGATTTTTAGGTGATATTAACTCTGGAAGAAAGGATTATGATGACTACAATGACGAAAACCGTAAGTATTAAAATTTCAAAGAGAACTCTTGATATTCTCAAGAATTTCTCGGTAATTAACACAGGACTATTGGTTCCTGCGGGGAGTGTGATTAACACTCTTTCCGCAAGCAAGAATATTCTTGCTGAAGCAAGGGTGAATGAAGTATTCACTCAACCGTTTGCAATATGGGACTTGAACAAGTTTCTTGGAACAGTAAGTCTGTTTAAAGAACCAGAGTTCTTGTTTGAAGAAAATTATGTAACAATACAAGGAGCAGACTCAAGTGTTCGATACTACTATTGTGATTCTCGATTAGTGAACACAACAAGCAAAAAGATCACAATGCCAAAGTCTGTTGTTTCTTTTGAATTAAAGCAAAAGGATTTTGCGGAAATTACAAAGGCAGCATCAGTTCTTCAGGCTCCACACCTGTGTGTTCGATCTTCACAATGCGGAAATAACATTGAAATTGCTGCGACAGACAAAGCAGATCCTACTTCTAACTTTTATGCAGTTGTCGTTGGAAAGAATACAAGCAAGGCAACATTTGATTTTGTATTTGATACAGACAATCTAAAGATTCTACCTGGCGATTATCAAGTCTCCATTTCAGAAAAGATTGTTAGTCAATTTACAAACAAGAACGAACCTCTTACTTATTGGATTGCATTAAACACGGAATCTACCTACGAGGCTTAATGAAAACAGAAAATATAGCGGGACTGTGGGTCGAGAAATATCGCCCACAGTCCGTGGCAGACTGCATTCTTCCAACCGATACTGCTTCGTGCTTTTCTCAAATGGTAGAGAAGGGAGAACCGCAAAATCTTCTTTTATCAGGTGGAGCAGGATGTGGTAAGACTTCTGTTGCAAAGGCTCTATGCAAGGATTTAAATTGCGATTGGATAATGGTTAATTGTTCCGAAGACGGAAACATTGACACACTCCGCACTCGTATTCGAAACTTTGCATCGACTGTCTCTTTGCAAGAGGGAGTAAAGAAGGTTGTGATTTTGGATGAGTTTGATTATTCCAATGCTCAATCCACCCAACCTGCTCTTCGAGGATTCATTGAAGAGTTTGCAGAGAACTGCCGATTTATTTTAACTTGTAATTTTAAGAACAGGGTAATCGAACCCCTACACTCTCGTTGTACTCCTATTGATTTCAGGATTCCTCAAAAGGAAAAGCCTGCACTTGCAATGCAATTTTTAAAACGAGCAGAAACAGTATTACAAACCGAAGAGATTGAGTACGACAAAAAGGTGGTTGCTCAATTAGTTTCTAAATATTTTCCTGATTTTCGAAGAACTTTAAACGAACTTCAACGATATTCGGTAAACGGAAAGATTGATATAGGAATACTACAAACCCTTGCTGATGTGCAAGTTAAAGACTTAATCAAGTGTATGAAAGCAAAAGAGTTTTCGGGTGTTCGTAAATGGGTGGTGGAAAATATGGACAACGATCAAACACGAGTTTTCCGTGCGATCTATGACTCATTATACGAAACCCTTGAAAGTGGAAGCATACCACAGGCAATTCTTATATTAGCAGACTATCAGTACAAAGGAGCATTTGCTACCGATCAAGAAATAAACATTACTGCTTGTGTGGTTCAACTAATGATGGAGTGTAAGTTTAAATGAGTACTCAGTTAAGTGAATATTTAAATGCAATCAATACCACAAAGGAGGGAATGTTGGACGAAAACGAACACTACAACAAACAGTCTTATCCTGCTTTTGTGGTGACTCGATGTATGTCTTATTTTCCTGATACTTTGTTTGCATCAAATGAGATGAATATTCGACCGCATATTGACCCTAAACTTCATTTTGACTTTCTTCGGTTTGCGGTTCGTCCTCGTAAAAGGTTCTCTAAATGGATCAAAAGAGAGCAGGATGACCGTGTGGCGGCTCTTGTCGCCTACTACGGGTTCTCGTCGAAGAAAGCAAGAGATGCGCTAGGAGTCTTATCCGTCGAAGCAATAGAAGAGATACAGAAATTGATCTTCGTTGGTGGGAAGTTGGGAAAATATAAATAGTCTTGTGTGGATTTACTAAAGGAGTGAGTTGTAATGGAACAAGACGAAATTTATATTGATATAACACCTGAAGACTTGCTTGAAGTTAGTCTTGTTAAACCTGATGATTTCTTAAAAATAAGAGAAACACTTACTCGAATTGGAGTATCTTCCCAAAAGGATAAAAAACTGTGGCAAAGTTGCCATATTCTTCATAAGCGTGGAAAATATTACATTGTACACTTTAAAGAGATGTTTGCTATGGACAATCTTCCTACTTCTATTAGTGACGAAGATGTGGAACGCAGAAACACCATTGCAAGTTTGTTGGAAGAATGGGGATTATTAAAGATTGTTTGTCCCGCAGACGCTGAGCCCAAAGCACCGTTAAATAAAATAAAGATTTTGTCTCACAAAGAAAAAGTAGATTGGATTTTAGAACCTAAATACCATATGGGTAGAGGCAGACGGAAAACAGAATAATAAGGAATTTTATATTATGAGCAAATTGGTGATCAAGTTCCCTACACGGAACAGACCCCTTAAATTTAAAACTGTGTTCAGCAAGTACATATCGTTCTTGAGTGGACATCACGATGTGCGTTTTGTCGTAAGTATGGACGAAAACGACACAACAATGAACACACCCGATATGCGAGAGTGGTTGGAAAATTGTCGAAAAACAAATAACACAGACATCAAGTATTGCTACGGTCATTCTAAAACCAAAATTGAAGCGTGTAATGCCGACATGGATGGAGAGGACGGCGATGTTCTTTTGTTGGCTTCGGATGATATGATGCCTGTGGAGATAGGATACGATGATATAATTTTCAAGTGCTTTGATCAAGTGTTTCCTGACTTTGACGGAGCCATTAAGTTTTGGGATGGTTTGCGACCAAAGGAAGACCTGCTGATGACACTCACAGTTATGGGGTTTCCTCTGTACAAACAGTTTGGATACATCTATAATCCTGAATACAAATCTCTGTATTGCGACAACGAACAAACACAGGTTTGCGCTTCACTAAACAAGTTGCGGCGATGCGACTTGTGCATTATTCAACATCAGTGGACAAGTGATCCCTTCGACACTCTTCATGCTCGTAATGAAAATGCGGAAATGTATGGTGTGGACGGAGAAACATTCAAACGCAGAGCCGCAAACAAATTTGATATGGATGTTATGTTTGCAGAAAAAAAATAATATGGTTATTCAAATAACAATGATACGAGACGAGTTGTTTCTTCTTAAAGAGATGATGCCACATTGGCAAAAATACGCAGACGCTTTTGTTTTTATGGACGACAGATCGACGGATGGTACTTACGAGTACCTGATGGAGAACAAAGAAAAATTCAATATATTGAGTGTACTGCCGAGTAACCAAACAAGTAGTGAATTGTATATCGAATCGGATTCAAGGCAGAGATTGTACGATGAGGCATTCAAACATTCTGGAAATATTCTGTGTTTGGATGCAGACGAATATTTGGACGGCAATATGGAAAAGCCACAGTTGGAAAATATATTAGAAAATAACAAAGACACCTTAATATATTTAAGGTGGATTCAATACACAGACAAAAATCAAATCAGAGTGGATGGGCCTTGGAAGGTCAATTACAAAGATCGTCTTGGGTCATACGGCAAACGAGCAATATTCCGACCTGCACAGATGCACTCTGAACATATACCCCATCCAGGAAAGCATGGCGCAATTGATGTTCCTGACCTGTTCATTGCACACTCGCAATGGTTGGATAAAAAAACAGTTGCAGTAAAGCAATACTTTTGGAAAATAACAGACTATGTAACTAGAACTGAGTTTAAAACAGAAACCATACCTGTTACGGCATACGACGAGTCTGTTGCAAATTTCAAATGGGAGTATGAACGATTTGACTTTCCTTTGAAGATTCGATATGATGTCTACTCGGATCGAGACATAGAATCAAGTTTCAAGTACAGATTCATAAAGGATAAAATAAAACAACACAACATACCAAACTTAAATGATTGGGGTATGGGAATACACTAATGGAAGAAATTTTAAAACTAATCGCAGAGTACACAGAGAAAAAAGCAGCCGCAAAAAAATGGACTGCTGGTGTGGATTGGGTGCAGTATGCTGGTTCGTATTTCGATTCAGAAGAATACACAGAATCTGTTAAAACTTTGCTTAATGGTTGGTTGGTACTTGGAGAAAACGGCATAAGATTTGAGACTCTTTTCCCTAGACTAATGAGAAAGCAGTTTGGCGTTCTCACAAACAGTGGTAGTAGTTCCAATCTTATAATGATGTCTGCCCTTGCTTCCAAGCGTCTGTATAATCTGCCTAAAGGCACAAAGGTCATCACCCCAATTGCAGGATTTCCCACAACAATCAATCCCATATTTCAAGTTGGATTCACTCCAGAGTTTGTGGATATTGACTTGGATACTTTGAATCTTAACTTGGATCAAGTAGAAGAAAAGGCAAAAGGGGGATGTAAGGTTATTACGTTTGCTCATGTATTGGGCAATCCTCCAAACATGGACAGACTGATGGATATTATCGAGAAATACAATTTAATCTTTTTGGAAGACTGCTGCGATGCGTTGGGTTCTTCGTATAAAGGTCAGCCTTTGGGAAGTTATGGAGAGTTTGCTTCTTGTTCCTTTTATCCAGCACACCATATCACAATGGGTGAGGGTGGATTTGTTGCTTGCAAGACACATCAACAAGAAACGATTGCGAGAAGTTTTCGTGAATGGGGAAGAGGATGTTATTGTGTTGGTCAAAAAGCAAATCTTCTTAAGAACGGAACTTGCAAGAATAGGTTTTCTAATTGGTTGCCTGCTTTGCCAAACGAGATTTTTGATCATAAATATGTGTACGACGAGGTTGGTTACAATCTAAAACCAACTGATCAACAAGCAGCAATGGGTCTTGCTCAACTCAAGAAACTTCCAAAAATTATTGAGATGAGAAAACACAATCATTCTCGCTTGTGTAATATATTTTCAATGTACGAAGAGTACTTCATTTTGCCAAAGGCAACGGAAGGCTCTGATCCTGCTTGGTTTGCCTTTGCTGTGACAATCAAGGACAGGAGTCCATTTAAAAGAAACAATATTGTTCAACACTTTGAGGATCACAAGATTCAAACACGACCGTACTTTGCAGGAAACATAATGTTGCAACCAGCATACGCAGGGATGATGGATGAGAGCAAGGTGATTTCTGATTTTCCAAATGCACGAAAAGTAACAACAGACACATTCTTTTTGGGAACAAGTCCTGTGATAACAGATGAGCATTTGGACTACATTGAAAAAGTGTTGGATGGATTTTTTGCAGGAATTAAAAAATGAAAAAACTTCAACTCAAGAATGTCACTATTCTGTCTTATAATTGTGTGAATCCGATACAAAGCGTAAAGGCATTATTGTATAGTTCAAAACACATAGATTTTGGAGAGATGGTATTAGTTGCAAACGAACTTCCAGAAAAAACTCCAAAAAATATTAAATTTTCAGAAACAAAAAACAAAACACACGCAGAGTCTTCGTTATTTGCCTTCGACGATTTGCATAAACTTATAACCACAGATTATTGTTTACAGATTCACGATGATGGTTTTGTTATAAATCCACACTTATGGACTGATGAATTTTTGGAATATGATTATATTGGTGCTCCTTGGAAAAATCATTCGTGGTGTCAAAAAAACAGAGTTGGTAATGGTGGATTTGTTTTTAAGAGCAACAAGTTCATA